>WNFY01005853.1_pt1 | contig 11053 bp, 10 predicted proteins | sample 5400091 | NCBI WGS metagenome assembly WNFY01 (sample SAMN13153364, study PRJNA577476) | soil metagenome | isolation source: 60 cm soil or saprolite under grassland replicate 1 | place: USA:California | collected 2016-06-15
CAGTGCGCGAAAAGATTGCCGTCGCGATCAGCTCGAATCCAATTGCACAATACCTGATCGCCCGCGGTGGCCGTATGGCACACGGGATCGACGCTGAGTTCTATGTTGTGTACGTGGACACTCCTGCCGATCAAGATGACGACAACCGACGGACATTGCAGGAGAACATCCAGTTTGCTGAGAACCTGGGCGCAACCGTGGTCCGGCTGCCGCGAGGCAGCGTTGCCGAAAGAATGGCGGAGTTCGTTCGGGAGAAGCACATCACACATGTTGTATTTGGCCGCTCCGCGCAGGAGGGCTGGCGAAAGTATCTTTATCTGACTGTAATCCAGAAGTTCTTGCGCAATGCGCCGCCCATTGATGTGCACATCGTGACGCAGGAGGCAAAGTGAGTCCGGCCGAGCATCGCGCCGCGGATCATCGCCGTATTTTGATTGTCGATGACGAGCCGCAGATTACGCGTGTGCTGCGCACATCCCTTGATGCTCATGGTTATGACTTGCGGGTCGCTAATGACGGAGATACTGCGTTGCAGATCGCTCGCGACTGGAGTCCCGATCTGATGATCACTGATCTCTTCATGCCGGTCATGGATGGATTGGAACTTTGTCGCCGGTTTCGTAGGAACTCGAATGCTCCAATTATTGTGCTTTCCGTAAAAGGTGAGGAGCGGACGAAGGTCCAGGCGCTTGATGCAGGAGCCGACGACTACGTCACCAAACCCTTCGGCATTAATGAACTGCTAGCCCGTGTGCGCGCGAACTTAAGGCGTGCTCCGCAAGAAGAGAGCAGTCCGGGGGTCATCGAGGAAGGCGATTTTCGTATTGACCTCGATGCTCACGTCGTATCCTTGCGCAATACGGAGGTCAAACTAACTCCGAAAGAGTTTGATTTGCTCGTGTATCTTGCGCGCAATTCTCACAAAGTTGTGACGCATCGTAAGCTGCTCGCGGCCGTATGGGGCGCGAACAGCACCGAGCAGCCGGAATACTTGCGGGTTTTTATCGGCCAGCTGCGGAAAAAAATCGAGGACAAGGCCTCGGTTTCCTATATCCTGACCGAACCCTGGGTCGGATACCGCTTTGAGCCCGAAGGCATAACTCCTCAATAGCCGACCTCCGCCGTTTCCTTACGGTTTCTTTACGAACCTTTTAGTCCGCCTTTACGCCCATCCTGCTGAAATGAACTTGCAAGATGACCGAGCCTTCGGAGGGCGACATGAATCCAGCTCTTTTAATCTTTACGCAAATCGCGATCGCGGGATGCGGCTTCCTGGTCTATTTCCTCGTCGTACTGTGGCGCGACTCGCGAAGGTCGCGAAAACACCCGAAGGTGGAGGTCAGGGTCATGGCGAGTTCGCCAAGCAGCGCGAAAGTGATTCAGCTTTATTCGAGCGACAAAATTGGCACACAAGAAGTTGGCCGCGCACACGGCCGCTGACGGCGGAGGGCTCTATGCAAGACCTGCTTTGGATCGTAGTTACAGTCGCGTTCTTCGCGATCTCGATTGGATACGTCGAGTTCTGCGACCGCATCAAGTGAGGGGCCGATGAGTCTTGAGTCGATCATCATGGTCGCAATCAGCACAGTGACGACAGCGTATCTCGTTTATGCGCTGCTGCACCCGGAGAAATTGTAGTGACCGCGAACGGGTGGTTTCAGATTCTGCTGTTCTTCGCGCTCGTGTTGTTGCTGACGAAGCCGCTCGGAATCTTCATGACGCGGGTGTTCAACCGCGAGCGGACCTTCCTGGACCCCATTCTGCGGCCGATCGAGCGGCTGCTCTACAAACTCACCTGGGTGGACGAGCACCACGAGATGCGCTGGACCGAGTACGCAGCCTCGATGCTTTTGTTCAGCCTGGCATCCATGCTCTTGCTTTACGGATTCGAGCGCCTGCAAGGCTTTCTGCCGCTGAACCCGCAAAAGTTCGAAGCGGTAAATTCTTCGGCGCTCGCGTTCAACACCGCAGCGTCGTTTACCACAAACACCAACTGGCAAAACTACGGTGGCGAGACCACGATGAGCTATCTCACGCAGATGGCCGGCCTCGCATACCACAATTTCATGTCGGCCGCGGTAGGCATTGTGCTGGCGATTGCGTTTATCCGGGGAATTGCGCGTCGGCAAATGCAGACCCTTGGTAACTTCTGGGTTGACCTTGTCCGCTGCAATCTATGGGTTCTCTTGCCGGTTTGCATAGTTGGCGCTCTGGTGCTGGTCTCGCAGGGAGTAGTTCAGAACTTTCGGGCCTACGATACCGCAAAATTGGTCGAGCCGATGCAGATCCAGAAGGCCGGTCCAGACGGTAAGCCGATGGTGGATGCTGAAGGCAAGCCGTTGATGGACACGGTAACCGACCAGACCATCGTTCAGGGCCCGGTTGCATCACAAGAAATCATCAAGGAACTGGGCACCAACGGTGGCGGATTTTTCAACGCCAACAGCTCTCACCCGTTTGAAAATCCAACCCCGTTGTCCAATCTCATTGAGTTGGTTGCGATTTTCTCTCTGGGCAGCGCGCTCACCTACACGCTCGGGAGAATGACGGGTTCGCAGCGTCATGGTTGGGCAGTGTTTGCGGCGATGGCAATTCTGTTCCTGGCCGGGGTGACCGTCGCGTACTGGGCGGAGGCACACGGCAATGTGCTGCTGGCAGGGACTGATCAGAAAACATCGGTGACGCAGCCGGGCGGAAACATGGAGGGGAAAGAAGTCCGCTTCGGCATCGCCAACAGTGCCCTTTGGGCAACCGTCACCACCGACAGCAGTTGCGGCGCGATTAACAGCTGGCATGACTCATTCACTCCTCTCGGCGGTATGGTCCCCCTCGCCAACATCATGCTGAGCGAAGTTGTCTTCGGCGGAGTCGGCTCCGGAATGTACGGCATGCTGATCTATATCGTTCTCGCAGTATTCATTGCCGGTCTGATGGTCGGACGGACTCCGGAGTATTTAGGCAAGAAGATCGAAGCCTATGACGTGAAAATGGCGATGCTGACGGTACTGATCTTCCCCTTGCTGATACTGGGGTTCTCCGCCATCTCAGCGGCCTTCAACTTTGGCACGTCCAGCATTTTGAATCCGGGCCCGCATGGTTTGAGCGAAATCCTGTATGCATTCACATCGCAGGCGGGCAATGACGGTTCGGCCTTTGCAGGATTAACGACCAACACGCCCTGGTACAACACCACGGGTGCGATGACCATGCTTTTCGGGCGCTTCTTCATGATCATCCCTGCCCTCGCGATCGCCGGCAATCTGGCACAAAAGAAATACGTGCCCCCGTCTCTTGGAACTTTTCCCGTGACCACGCCGCTTTTCACGCTGCTCCTGATTGGAGTGATACTCATTGTGGGTGCTCTGACTTTCTTTCCCGCGCTGAGTCTCGGTCCCATTCTCGAGCACCTGCTGATGATGGCGGGAAAGGCATTCTGATGATGAGAGGACACGAACTGAATGACTTTATTGTCCGCGTTTGGACTGTTTGCGGTGAGCCTGATGCTGGTGACGTACGCGCTCGAATCTCGAAGCAATTGGTACGTCCTGGCCTTTGCGGCCGCCTGCGCTCTGGGGTCAGTTTACGGATTTCTGCAGGGCGCATGGCCCTTCGGGCTGGTTGAAGGAGTCTGGTCGGGAGTTGCAGTCAGGCGATGGTGGTTGAAACGGTGATTGAGAATGCGAATCGCGAGTCCGAGGCTTTAGCTGAAGGCTGATAGCTGACAGCTGATTTACGTATGTCCAAAAAATCAAAAGTAGTTTGGGAATGGAAGATTGTCCGGCGCGCAATCTGGGATTCATTGCTGAAGCTGAACCCGCGCAAGATGATGGGCAATCCCGTCATGTTCGTGGTCGAAATCGGCAGCGTCATTACAACGGTCCTCCTCTTCAAAGGCGGCGCGGACCTCACGTTCAATCTGCAGATCACGCTATGGCTGTGGTTCACCGTCCTGTTTGCGAATTTCGCTGAGGCGATGGCGGAGGGCCGAGGTAAGGCTCAGGCCGATACGCTGCGCAAGGCGCGATCTGAAACCGTCGCAAACCGAATCGCAGGTGACGGCTCAGTCGAGCAGGTCCCCAGTTCGAAACTGCGCACGGGGGATCTCGTGCTGGTCTCAGCCGGAGAGTTCATTCCCTCAGACGGAGAAATCACCGACGGGGTCGCTTCGGTCGACGAATCGGCCATCACCGGCGAGTCCGCTCCGGTAATACGTGAAGCTGGCGGTGACCGTTCGGCCGTAACTGGCGGCACGCGCGTGCTGTCGGATCAGATCAAAGTTAAGATCACATCAAATCCGGGTGAAACCTTCCTGGATCGCATGATCGCGCTGGTCGAGGGTGCAGAGCGCCAAAAGACGCCAAATGAAATCGCGCTGAATATTCTGCTTGCAGGACTGACAATCATCTTCCTGTTAGCAGTGGTCACGCTGCAGCCGTTCGCGATCTATTCCGGCTCACCGCAGACAGTGTTTGTGCTGGTTTCACTGCTGGTCTGCCTCATCCCCACCACCATTGGTGGACTGCTCTCTGCAATCGGCATCGCCGGCATGGATCGCTTGATTCAGCACAATGTGCTGGCAATGTCAGGACGCGCGGTTGAGGCTGCGGGAGACGTAAACACGCTGCTGCTCGACAAAACCGGGACCATTACACTTGGGAACCGTCAGGCCTCGCGTTTTGTACCCGCTCCGGGCGTGACCGAGAAGGAATTGGCCGATGCGGCGCAGCTTTCCTCACTCGCCGACGAGACCCCCGAGGGCCGCTCGATTGTCGTGCTTGCAAAAGAAAAGTATGGCTTGCGGGGGCGCGAGTTCGGATCTCATGAGGCTGTGTTCGTACCGTTCTCGGCGAATACCCGCATGTCTGGAGTGGATTTAAACGGTTTTCAAATTCGAAAAGGTGCTGCGGAGTCAATCGCGACTTTTGTAGCCCAGAACGGCCGCGCCTACCCGGATTCAGTCAAATCCACCGTAGAAGAAATTTCCCGCTCCGGGGGAACACCCCTTGTTGTCGCAGAGAGGACTCGTGGCGCGCTCGGCGTAATCGAACTGAAAGATATCGTGAAGGGTGGTATTCGCGATCGCTTCAACCAACTTCGTGCGATGGGAATTCGCACCGTGATGATCACCGGTGATAATCCACTCACCGCCGCTGCCATCGCTCGCGAAGCCGGGGTAGATGACTTTCTAGCGCAAGCGACTCCCAAAGACAAGATGGACTTGATCCGCCGCGAACAGGCCGACGGCAAACTGGTCGCGATGACTGGAGACGGAACGAACGACGCGCCTGCTCTTGCTCAGGCCGATGTGGGCGTTGCGATGAATACCGGCACTCAGGCCGCGAAAGAAGCTGGCAATATGGTGGACCTGGATTCCAATCCGACGAAGCTCATTGAGGTCGTAGAAATTGGCAAGCAGTTGCTGATGACGCGCGGCTCGCTCACGACTTTTTCAATCGCCAACGATGTGGCGAAATATTTCGCCATTATTCCTGCAATGTTCGCCGGTACATTCCCGGTGCTGAACGCGCTTAACATCATGCACCTGCAGACGCCTCAGTCGGCGATCCTTTCCGCGGTGATCTTCAATGCGCTGATCATCATTGCGCTGATTCCACTGGCGCTGCGCGGGATCAAGTATCGCCCGATGGGCGCTGCGATATTGCTGCGCAATAATCTCATGATCTACGGAGTGGGCGGCGTAGTCATTCCGTTCATCGGGATCAAGCTCATTGACGTTTTGATTACATACGCAAGGCTTGCGTAGGGAGCTGCCATGACGAAGAACCTCTGGATTTCAATCTGGATGACCGCCGTGACGACGATTCTGTTTGGCTTGTTTTATCCGCTGGTTGTGACCGGCCTGGCGCAGCTGATTTTTCCGCACAAGGCAAACGGCCAGTTGATCGTGAAGAGCGGAAATCTCGTCGGTTCGAGGATTATCGGGCAGGGATTTTCCGGGCCGGGATACTTCCACTCGCGACCTTCCTCCGCCGGCAACGGCTACGATGCAAGAAACTCAGGGGGATCGAACCTTGGTCCGACCAATCAGAAGCTACTCGACCGCGTGAAGACTGACGTTGCCGCCGCTCAAGCAGAAAACTCCGGCGCGCCGGTGCCCATCGATCTGGTGACCACTTCGGCGTCGGGTTTCGACCCGCATATCACTCCCGCAGCAGCGGAGTTTCAGTTGCCGCGCGTGGCAAAAGCGCGTCGGATGACGGTCGAAGAACTAAGGAAAGTTGTGGCGACTCATACGGAAGGAAGGCAATTCGGAATGTTGGGTGAGCCAAGAGTAAACGTTCTCGAACTCAACCTCGACCTCGACCAGCTATAGTCCGCAAATCAGCAGCTTTATCACCTTCGCGGTTGCAAGAACCATGTTCCTGATTGTCTCTCGCAAGGCATCGGCGTACCATTGTGCGTTTCCTGGTGTGGATGCCCGCTCGTCGCCGCGCATGGAGGTGCGTTCATGTCTTCGTTTACCCGTCGTGATCTGCTTCGTTCTGGAGTCGCTGTTTCCGCTACATCATTAGCTGCTGGTTCCTTTGTAAGACGCGCGGAGGCACTGTTGGCTGCGTATCCCGGCGCAACTTCGTCGGAGGCGCTGTCTGCAGTTGCGCCTAGAGAACGTTTCCTGATGGATTTTGGATGGAAGTTCCAGCTTGGCCACGGCAACGATCCGGCGCGGGATTTCGGCTTTGGGAGCGGGCAGGGTGATTTTGCAAAATCAGGCGAGTTCAAATTTGCGACGGCGAAATTCGACGACTCCACCTGGCGCTCATTGAACCTTCCTCACGACTGGGCGGTTGAGTTGCCTTTCGTGCGCGACGAGAGCCTGCAGAGCCACGGCTACAAACCGCTGGGCAGGAAGTATCCGGAGACGAGCGTCGGCTGGTACCGGCGGACGTTTGACACTCCCGAGAGCGATCGTGGGCGGCGCACTTCGCTGCTGTTCGACGGCGGAGTGCGCGACGCGCTGGTTTTCCTTAACGGGTACTACATTGGGCGAAATGACAATTCCTACGCGCCGTTCAGCTTTGATATCAGCAATTTTCTGAACTATGGAACGAAGAATTATCTGATGGTGCGCATGGACGCGAGCTTCGGTGATGGCTGGTTCTACGAAGGCGCCGGGATTTATCGCCATGTCTGGCTGACCAAAATGGATGCCCTGCATCTTGAGCAGTGGGAAAGTTTCGTGCGTGCAGATGTGAAGGGAAATGTGGCAACGTTGAATCTGGGCACCGTCGTGCACAACCGTGCAACGAAGCCCGAGACATGCCGCGTGCGGTGGCAGATTCACGACGCGTCCGGAAAGACAGTTGCTGGCGCTGATTCCGCACCGCAGCAGGTCGCCGCCGATAACTTTGCGCCATTCAGTGCGACGGCGAAACTGACGAATCCGGCGTTGTGGTCGCCCGAGGCTCCGAATTTGTATTCTGCGGTTGTGACTGTCGAAACCAACGGCATGGCCCGCGATGCCGAGCACGTGAGTTTCGGGGTGCGCACGGTTTTGTGGGATGCCGACAAAGGCTTCTTTCTGAATGGCAAGCGAGTCGAGCTCAAAGGCACCTGTAACCATCAGGATCACGCCGGGGTTGGCGCAGCGTTGCCAGATCGATTGCAGTGGTATCGACTGGCAGTGCTTCGGGATATGGGCGGCAATGCTGTGCGTACGTCGCACAATATGCCCACTCCAGAATGGGTCGAAGCTTGCGACCAAATGGGAATGATGATGATGTGCGAAACGCGCATGATGAGCTCCAATCCCGAGGCCATGGCGCAGCTCGAGACGATGATCAAGCGGTATCGCAACTCACCCGCCATCATTATCTGGTCGGTAGGCAATGAAGAATGGACCATGATGCCGCAGCAGCAGGCGGTTCCAGTTGTCGACGCCATGATTGCGAGAAGCCGCGAGCTTGATCCGACGCGGCTCTGCACGGCTGCTGTGAATGCATCTTTCGAAAAGCCCTTTGCCGAGCAACTGGATGTGATGGGTTACAACTACAACCTGCACGTCATTGACAAATGGCATAAGGATCATCCGAAGACCCCTGGCGTCGGAACAGAAACCGCGAGCACGGTTTCGACCCGCGGCATTTACGAAACCGATAAACTCCGCAACTGGGTCAGCGCGTATGACGTGAACCACACCGCATGGTCGGAATTGGCCGAGCAGTGGTGGACGTTCTACGCGGCGCGCGAGTGGCTGGCAGGCGGCTTTGCGTGGACCGGCTTCGACTATCGCGGCGAGCCGACTCCCTATGGTTGGCCGTCGATCAATTCGCAATTCGGCATCGTTGATATGTGCGGCTTCCCTAAAGACAATTTTTACTATTACAAAGCATGGTGGGGAAATGAACCAGTGCTGCATCTCTTTCCGCACTGGAATTGGGAACAGCGCGAGGGGGAAGCGGTGAAAGTTTGGGTGCACTCGAACCTCGATGAGGTCGAACTGTTCTTAAACGGCAAAAGCCAGGGCAGCAAGAACGTTGAGCCGTTGAAACATCTTGCATGGGAGGTGAAGTACGAGCCGGGCGTGATTGAAGCGCGGGGAAGCAAGGGTGGCAAAGTTGTTTTGACCGACAAACGCGAAACAACGGGAAAGGCCGAGACAATCAAGCTCACTGCCGACCGCACTGAGATCAATGCCGATGGCGAAGACGTGGCGGTTGTGCGAGTGGAGGTGCTGGATGCACAAGGCCGCCAAATTCCGACGGCTGACAACCAGATCAGCTTCAAAGTTAGCGGAGAGGGCGCACTGATCGGTGTAGGCAATGGCGATCCGAATTGTCAGGAATCGGACAAGGAACCTATGCGAAGCCTGTTTAATGGGCTTGCGCAAGTGATTCTGCAGGCAAACAAGACTCCAGGGGAGGTTGTGCTGGAGGCTTACACCGAAGAATGGCCCGGGCCGAAGCTTCCGTCGGTGACCCTGAAGATTACGACCAAGAAAGCAGATCTGCGGCCGACGCTCTAGGTGGGCATGAAAGGACTACGCCGCAGGCAACTTTGCGCCTCGCGCTGGAGTCGAAGTGTCGTATCCCATTTGTGTGAGGAGCCGACTATGCAACTCATCAGCGCAGAGTTTCAGGCAGGAGCAGAAATGCCCAGCCGCTACACCAGCGACGGCGAAAACGTGTCGCCGGAATTATCGTGGAAAGATGCGCCACCCGAGACGAAATCATTTGCACTGATCGTGCATGATCCGGATGCGCCGCGACCCGGCGGGTTCATGCACTGGGTGGTGTACAACATCGGTTCCGGAACTGGACACATCGAGGAAGCGGCACCGATGGGCGAGGACATCAAAGGTGTCGGACTGCAGGGGAAGAACGAAGCTGGGAAACTTGGCTACATGGGGCCGGCGCCGCCGTCCGGGGTGCACCGTTACTTCTTTCGCCTTTATGCGCTTGATTGCATGTTGGATCTCGAACCGGGAGCAGCGCACAGCGAAGTCACTGCCGCGATTAAAGGACATGTGCTCGCGCAGGCTGAACTGATGGGCACCTACGAGAAGAAATCACAGCGGGCCGCATAGAGCCTGCAACCCGCCACGTCTGTGAAGCGATTCGACTAGAACAAGTCTGTCATTCCTGACGCGCTGCTGGCGGCCCCGGGGAAGCTACTCAATCCCAGAGCTTTCATCACTGTCTCCAGCGCGTTCTGGTGCTGATACAGGGTTGTTGATTTGGCTCCCGCCCTGACTTTTGGTCCGATCACAACGCAAGCTATGTGCCCCCCGCCGTGTTGAACGTCAGTGTCGATGCTCTCGTCGAAGACGATGATCAGAATGCCGTCTTTTTGGAAAGTGGCGCTCGCGATCAGGGGAGCAATGTTCGTCTTGAGCCATGAATCGGCGGTGTTCAAGCTGCCGTCGTGCGCATCATGCAGAAGATTGGGAATGATTAATGAAAACTGCGGCAAGCGGTTATTCGTCAGATCTCCGGCAAACGTGCTGAACGGAACCAGGTTGTACTTTTCGCTGCTATTGGCGACATCCGAAAAATACGCGAGCGGATTGTGCCGCTTTACGTAGGAACCGCTGCCGCACCCCGTGTATCCGGCGTAGGGCAAGCTCTCCGCATATGATTTCCAGGTTTTCCCAGCCGTCAGCAGATGGCGAACGATGTTGTCCTGAGTCAGTGTGCTGCAATAGCTGTCGTTATTGGTGATGAGCTGGCCTGCGGTCAGCATGAAGTAGTCGCCGATCGACGGATGGGTATTCGCGTAGTACTGCGTCGCGAGGCCGTATTTCGAAGCCAGGCTGTTCAGGTACGGCATCGAGGAGCTTCCGATCACGCTCGAGAAGCTGTGATTCTCTTCCACAAGAACGAAGACGTGACTGCTAGTTGGCACTGTGGAACTGGTCTTGACAGCAACAGTGACGGCCGTCTTCGACGATGCGCCGCACTTGTCCCACTCCTGCACTACTGCGTTGTAGGTCCCGGCCGCCAGGCTCAAATAAGTGTTCATGCTCGACCCTGAGACCTTGTAAGCGAGAACGTAAGGCGCCGTGTAGACGCCGATCGAAGACACGCCACTTGAGCAGGTGGTAGTCGCGCTGGCGACGAAGTGCACCGGTGACGACACGATAGAGCCACTCGAAGGAGAAGAGACAGATACCGCGGAGAACGCCGGGATCGCGGCCAGCACGATGCAGCACAGGAGGGTTTTCATTTGTGAGTCCAACCTTTGTGATTGATACCGTTTTAACGAATGCGAAGATTCGGCCAGCCGCAACCAGGAAGAATGCTACGAAAGAAAAACTTGCAGCAACTTTAGATGTGCATCAACTTACGTTCAAGACGTCGCGAATGAATAGTTAGTGCATGCTGCTAAGCAGCGGGATGGCCTGATGGCAGGTAATTGACAGGCTTTTCGTGCAGAAGTAATTCAGTCGCCATTACGCGCGGATGGGCGTGGAACCATTCCTGCACAACACCGTCGTGGAGAAAATTGGCGATCGATAGCAGAGTCATTCCCTGGTGATGAGCCATCCAGCAGCGCACCAGTTCGAACTGGTGCCGCCATTTTCGATCGCGCGATA
>WNFY01005855.1_pt1 | contig 11051 bp, 13 predicted proteins | sample 5400091 | NCBI WGS metagenome assembly WNFY01 (sample SAMN13153364, study PRJNA577476) | soil metagenome | isolation source: 60 cm soil or saprolite under grassland replicate 1 | place: USA:California | collected 2016-06-15
ATCTGGGGTTACGACACATGGGGCGACCATGATGGCATCGCGTTTATGGCCGAATGCCCTGGAGCTCGAACAATCGGGCGGCATATCTGGTGGGATCGCAACGCGGCCGCTCTTGCCGACGAGTGGATCAGCGATGGTGCCACATGGCGACGCGTGCCTGATTACTGGGCGCTGCCCGCAGTTAGCGAGTTGTGGATGCGGTCCGATGGCTGACCTTCCCGCCGGCGCCCACCAATGCGCCTCGTGCCCGAGGCCGATCTGGACCGGCGACCAGTGCGGGTCCTGCCAGGCCAACGCGAAGGAGGCCAACCCGTGAGTGACCCACACGGCTACAGCTCGCTCGACGGGCCCCCACCAGTCGGCAGCGACCTGACCCCCGACCAGGCCGCCGGGATCGACGCGGTCGCGTTCAAGGAGCCCAGTTGACCCTGCCGTCCGGCTACCGCGGACCCCACGACCAAGGTCGGGATCACTGGCCCACCCAGCCATTGGTCGATGGTCGTGCTGCACAACTGCTGGAGCGGTGGGCGCAATGCTTCGCGATCCTCGTCGCCCGCCTCAACCAAGCCCAAGCCGACGCGCCATATGGTCCCGGCCAGGGCGATATCCGCACCTATCAGCGCGGCGGCGATCCTGTCGTCGGCCGTCTCGACTGGGGCCCCGACGACGGTCCCTGGCTCGGACGGCCTGAGGACCGGCCACCACAGGTCGCCGATAGCAGAGACCGGAACGGGGATACGGAGACCAAGCTGCTCCGCAAGCTCCGCGACCGGATGTGCGACTCGCTTGCCTACGACCTCGCACGGTTCGAGCAGGAACTGGAACCACCCAAGCAGCAACGGCGGGAGGCAGGATGAGCGAACTCTATCGACCACATCGCTGCGACCTGCCATACCCTGACCGGTCAGGCATCCTCTGGCGCTGCGAGCAGTGCGGCCGGATCTGGCGGTCGAGCTATCCAGGCAATCCGGACTACACGAAGTGGTACCGCCTCGGCCCGATCCTGCGCTGGTTCTATCGAGCGAGCATCGGATGAGTGGCGTGTCCGGTATGCGTAAGGACCGGGAACAACCCGGCTCAGTGGGAACCTGCAGGTGGATGCTTGCATTCACCATTCAGTGCATGGTGAAATCCCGAGGTAGTGGAGTGTCCCCGTGAGCCAGTGGACCTACGACTCCCGCCGCTACCGCACCGCCCTCCGCGAAGTGCAGGCCACCGGCCCCACCTGCTGGCTCTGCGGCCACCCAGGCAGCGACAGCCTCGACCACGTCATCCCCGCCTCCGTCGCCCCCGAACTGGCAGCCGACCCGAGCAACTGGCGTCCATGCCACGGGGTCCAGGGTTGCCCCACCTGCGGCCGTCGTTGCAACCAGGAACGCGGGACCCGCATGGCCAGCCCGCAAACCCGCAGGTCACGAGCATGGTGAGCTGGATACGGTGGGGGGTACCCCGACGACGCGATCGCAGGAGACCGTTCGCCCCCGCGCCAGTCGGCATGGTTGTGTGTGTCCGCTTCAGCCGGAAAAGGGACAGTCGGGATGAAGCTGGGGAAGGTTGAGCAGGCGATCCGCCGTGATCTCCGCAGGCTGGATGTGTCGCTTCGGTCCCCGACCGGGTTGGCGGCGGCGGCGTTGGCGTTGGCGCAGCTGGTGGATGGTGAGTGTCGGGGTGTGTGCCGCCAGTGCGATGAGGAGATGAGCATCCGGGTGGACGCCTCCGCGCGGGACATGGCGGCGGTAGTGCGGGAGTTACGGGCGACGATGGAGACGTTGGGGCGCCGTGGTGACAGCGATACTGGAACTGCCTTCGTCGCTTCACTGCTCACCGCGGTGGACAACTCCGAGGACGGATCGGCCGACAAGGGGCGGGGAGCTCGCGCGGTTCGCGGCGGCGTTGGGGACGCCGTTGATGCCGTGGCAGCGCCACGTCGCCGACGTCGCGCTTGAGTTCGACCCGGATACCGGCCGGCTGGTCTACCGACGCGTGGTGCTGACGGTCCCGCGGCAGTCGGGGAAGACGACGCTGCTGCTGGCCAAAATGGTCCACAGGGCGCAGGGGTTCGGTCGGCGGCAGGTGATCGTCTACACCGCGCAGACCCGGCTGAAGGCCCGGAAGAAGTGGGAGGACGAGCACCTCCCGATCCTGGAGCACTCGCAGTTCAAGTCGCTGTTCACGGTCCGCCGGCAGATCGGCCAGGAGGCGATCCGTTGGCGGAACGGGTCGCTGCATGGCCTCGATGCGCCGACGGAGGAGTCCGGCCACGGCGATGTCCTGGACGAGGGCGTGATCGACGAGGCGTTCAGCCAGGAGGACGCCCGTGTTGAGCAGGGCATGGCACCGGCGATGATCACCCGTCCGGAACCGCAGCTGGATGTCGTTTCGACCGCGGGGAAATCCAAGGCTCGCTCGCCGTACCTGTGGGGGAAGGTCGAGGCGGGCCGGCTGGCCGCGGAGGCGGGGCTGACTATCGGGACCGCCTATTTTGAATGGTCCGCCCCCAACGATGCGGACCCTGCGGACCCGGCGACATGGTGGGCGTGCATGCCGGCGCTTGGGTGGACGGTGACCGAGGATGCGGTCCGGTCGGAGTTCCAGTCGATGGAACTGGCGGAGTTCTGCCGCGCGTATCTGAACCAGTGGGGGGATGAGGCGCCGCAGGAGTGGCTGGTCATCGGCCGGCTGGTTTGGCAGGCGCTGGCGGACCCACGGTCGCAGATTGCGGATCGGCCGGCGTTCGCGGTGGATGTGACCCCGGATCGGACGTGGGCGGCGATCGGCGCGGCTGGCTGCCGCGCGGACGGTCTGTCGCATGTTGAGGTGGTCGAGCATCGGCGTGGCACCTCGTGGGTGGTGCCGTGGCTGAAGGAACGGGTCGACCGGGCGGACCGCTGGTCCCCCTGTGTGATCGTGATCGCGCCGTCCGGGCCGGCCGGGTCACTGATCGCCGAGGCGGAAGCCGCTGGGCTGGAGGTCCTGAAGGCGTCGGTTCGGGATATCGCGCATGGGTGCGGGTCGTTGTATGACGCGGCTGGGGCTAACCCGCTGGTGGAGGATCCAGCATGGCTGCGCCATCTGGACCAGACAGAGCTGAACGCGGCACTTGCTGGTGCGCAGCGCCGGGATCTTGGTGAGGGGTGGCTGTGGACTCGGAAGGGTCTGACGGTCGATATCAGTCCGCTGGTGGCGGTGACGGAGGCGCTGTGGGGCCATGCCGCGCGGGGCCATCAAACGGCTGAATCGGTCCCACCGCCTGACATTTTCTAGCCGAAAGGCTCGCAATGCCCCGCAGAATCGCTGCGATCACCTTCGCGACCGTCGGGATCTGGCTGCTGGCCGGTCCGGGCTGGTCGCTGCTCGCCCTTGGAGTGCTGGTGGAGGTCGGCTGGCCTCGGGAGCGTGCCGAGTGGTTGGAGGTCGTCCGCCGCCGGGCCCTTACATGGTGGCCGAAGATCCGGGCGATGCCGCAGCAGATGACCGGCGCGAGCGCGGTGGTTGCCGGGGTGGCAGTGCTGCCGACCGGTGCGGGCCTGGTGACTGGCCGGCTGGGCGCGGCGCTGCTCGTGCTTGGCGCATTGCTGCTGTGCCTTGGGCTGCTGCTTGATCGGACTGCGTGATGGGGTGGATCACCGGACCGCGGGTTGAGCAGAAGAACCAGGACTTCGCGCCGACCTTCGATACGGGTGGGGCAACCATCTCGGTCCCCGCGTTCGGTGGCGGCCGGCCCAACCTTGACGGGGCGCTGTACCCGGATGCGTCGTATGAGTCGCTGGCCCGCAGTGGGTACGGCCGCAACGAGCTCGTCTACGCGTGCATCTTCATGAAGGCGAGCAACTTCCCGCAGAGTGTGCTGCGGGTCTACCCGGGGCAGGAGTCGAAGGCGCAAGGGGAGTCGCTGGAGGATCATCGGCTGCGGCGGTTGCTCGCCCAGCCGAACCCGGTCACTGACGAGTTCGCGTTCAATGAGCTCAGCGTCACCTACCTGGACCTGGCGGGGAATCTGCCGTGGCTGATCCTGCGGGCCCGGGATGGGTTGCCAGCGGAGTTGTGGCCGTTGCGTCCTGACCTGATCCGGATCTTCCCGACCTTGAGTCCGCGGGTGTGGGACTACGGGTATGTGCTGGACCCGTCCGCTTCGCCTCGGTCGATCAGTTCCAGCATCATCCCGATCCCGCGGGGTGATCTGATCCACATCAAGTACCCGAACCCGTTGGATGCCTATTACGGGCAGGCGCCATTGCGGCCGGCCGCGAAGGCGACCTCGCTGGACAACGCCGCGACCGATTTCGTGGACACGCTGCTCCGCAACTACGCGGTGCCTGGTGTGGTGATCGAGACAGCGGAGGCGACCAACCAGGAAGTCACCGACAAGCTCAAGGCCAAGTGGAAGAAGGCGTTCGGTGGATCCCGGAAAGGTGATCCGGCGTTCCTGCAGCAGGGCATGAAGGTCACTCCGCTCGGGATGACGCTGCAGCAGCTTGAGTTCCCCGACCTTCGCGCGATCTCAGAAACACGGATCTGTATGACGCTGGGGGTGCCGCCGGTCCTGGTTGGCGCGAAGACCGGGCTTGACCGCAGCACGTTCTCGAACATGCAGGAAGCGCGCGCGTCGATGTGGGAGGAGTCCCTGTTCGGCCTGCAACGCCGGTTCGCGGCGCCGGTCCGCTCGCGGCTGCTCCCACAGTTCGCGGGGGTGGGCCGGTCCCGGGTGCATGTGGAATGGGACAACAGCGGGGTCCCGGCGCTCCGGGAGGCCGAGTCGGCACGGTGGGACCGGGCGACCAACGCGCTCGCACGTGGCGGGATCACGATCAACGATTTCCGTCGCACGGTCGGGCTTGATCCGGTGGCGGGTGGGGACGTGTTCCTGACCCCCGCCGGGGTGACATTGACGCCCATGGGCGGGGGGCAGCAGGTCCCGGCGCAGCCTGCGGAGCCTGCGGCACCGGCGCAGTTGCAGGCGGCCTCCTACGCGCTGCGGTTCCTGGAAAGCCGCCGCACCAGCAACGGGCACGCATCGAAGGAGCTGCTGGATGCCGTGGGACTTGGTACATGACCATCCGGCGTGCCGCGTCGGGGAGTGGGCGGTGGTGAACCGGCAGGCCGAGGAGGAAGGCCGCCACTCAATCGAGGGCTGCCACCCGACCAAGGAACGAGCACTTGCGCAGCAGCGCGCCCTGTACGCGAACGAGCCGTCTGCGGGGCGGCAGTCAATCCACGAGGTGGAGCAGATGGAGATACAGCGTCTCGTCGCCCCGATCAAGTCCAAGGCCGTCACCGACCAGGGCGCCGGTGAGATCACCGGCTTGGCGGCGGCCTATGGCAACGTCGACTACCAGGACGACATGTTCGAGGTGGGCGCGTTCGCCAAGTCCGCGGAGGACTGGAACCGGGCAAAGTCCAGGCTGCCGCTGCTGGACTGGCACGGCGACTCAATCGACCGGATCATCGGGTCGGTCACCCAGCTGAAGTCCGTCCCCCAAGGCCTATGGTTCCGCGCCGGGTTCACCAAGGACGAGCGGGGCCAGCGCGCACGCCAGCTCGCCCGCGACGGGTATCTGACCGGTGTGTCGGTCGGGTGGTTGCCGGTCCATCAGCCGCAGATCAAGGCGATCGGTGGGAGGGCGGTCCAGGTCATCGGCGAGGCGCGGGTCCATGAGATCAGCCTCACCCCGATCCCCGCCAACGCTGACGCACAACTGGCCAGCGTGAAATCGCTGGACGGTGACGCCAAGGCCGCCGCCGCGCCCTATGGTGACGTGACCTACGCTGACCCGGGCTATCAGGATGACGGGCAGAAACGGTATCCGCTCGACACGGAAGCGCACTGCCGAGCCGCCTGGTCCTACATCAACCAGGCCGACAACGCCGCCAAGTACAGCTCAAGCGAGCTCGCGACCATCAAGGGGCGGATCAAGGCCGCGTTGCAACGCTACGGCGTCCAGGTCAGCGAAGCTGCCAGTCTGGACTTCGCCGCGTTCGCGTCCATGGCCCGCAAGGCGCTGGAGATCGGCCATGAGGTGGCTGCCAAAGCAGCCTTCGATCTGCTGTTGAAGGACTACACCGAGGCAGCCGGGCCGACTGACGAGCCGCCCACTGCCACCGCAGCCGCCCCCACCGACCCGGCACCTGAGCCGGGGCCGGCTGAGGGCACTGCGGACCCTGCCACTCCCACACCGATGACTCCGGCGCAGTACGCGCTGTCGATCATCGGGCAAGGGCCGCGTGACGACGCACCCGCAGGTGAGCCGCCACCGGCACTCGCCTACTCCCAGCAGCTCCTCGAAACCGTCCGCGCCCAAGACGAGATGGCGCGGCTCGAGGCGGAGATCACCACGGCCCTGGGAAGGGAGAGTTCATGACCACGCGCCATCAGGACCTGATGGACAAGAGCCTGCAGTGCATCCATCTCGCCCGCGCGATCAGCGACCGGTACGACGACCCGACCAAGATGCCGGCGGGCGAGCTCGGTCAGCAGAAGTCGCTGCTGGGTGAGGCGTTCCGGTTGAAGGAGCTTGCCGAGGCCGCCAAGCAGCAGGCCGATCTGGAGTCGTGGGCGGCCAAGCCCGACGACGATGGCCAGGTGCTGCAGTCAAGCGCCGCCCACGCGCAGGCGGTCGCGGTCGGCAGCGATGGGGCGGACCCGATGGCGGCAGCTAGCGGCCGGATCGCGATGCAGCGGTTCGCGAAGGCGGTCCGTTCGGGGAAGCAGGCCCTCACCCTGGAAGAAAAGGCCGCTCTTGTCGAAGATGCGACCGGTGAGGTGATCGTCCCGCCAGATCTTGCCGGCCCGATCTTCAAGACCCTGCCGCACTTGGGCGTGTTCCGGGGGATCGGCCCGCTGGTCCGCAACACCACCTCCGACCGCGTGTCGCTTCGGTCGCTGACCGGTGCCACCGCGGCGTGGAACAAGCTGGAGCTTTCTGGTGTTCCGACGACCGCGGCGATCATTCCCAACACCCCCGCCGACAGCGTCCCCGTGTGGGACCTGCTCGCCCTGTCCCAGATCGGCGTGGATGAGCTCGCCGACACCGACGCGAACATCGTCGCGCTGATCCAGGACATCATCGGGCAGGTCTTCGCTCAGCTTGAGGACGACGCGTTCGCGTTCGGGTCGGGTACCAGCCAGCCGTGGGGACTCGCCGCCCGCGCCACCTCGGGACTGATCACCCAGGGCGCGACCGCCGCGACCAACGCCACCATCGTCCCCGACACGCTCAAGTCGTTGCCGTTCCAGGTCGCCAGCCGGTTCCAGAACAACGGCGTTTACATGGCCTCCAGGGACGCGACCCAGGCGGTCACGCTGCTGAAGGACTCCACCAGCAACTACCTGTGGCAGCCGAGCAATACCGCGGGGCAGCCGGGCACCCTGTTCGGGTACCGGTTCTACACCCTGGAAGGCCTCCCAGCGATGACCGCCACCACCACCATGACCGACCCCAGCATCATGTTCGGGGACGTCGGCAACGGCTACCTCCTCGCGCAGCGGCAGCAGATCACCATGCAACGCCTCGACGAGCGGTACGCCGACCAGGGCCTAGTCGGGTTCCTGTTCCGCATGCGCGTCGGCGGAGACGTCATGCGACCCGCCGCGTTCGCCAAGTACCTCCTGTGATCGGGAGGCGACCATGAAGATCATCATCCACGGCCCGGCCGCCGGGTACTCCTGGGACGGCGTGATCCGATCCTGGGGTCCGGACGAGACCGTCGAGATCCCTGACGACAACGAGCAGGCGGTTGCGTGGGCCCGTTCCCATGGTGACGTGCTGGAGGACGCCCCGCCGGCACCACCGAAGGAGCCGACCCTGGAGGAGCTACGGGCCAAAGCGGAGACGCTGGGGCTTGCAACCTACGGGTCCAAGGCGCAGCTGCTGGAGCGGATCGCCAGCGCCGGTAAGTAACCCATCGAGTTGAGGGCGCCCGTCCCCTCCGGAGCGGGCGCCCTCACATATCCGGAGGATTGATGTCCCAAACCCAAACCGAGACGGACCACCGGCTAGCTGGCTGGTTGCACGGCACCACCGGGACGGCAGCGTTCTGCACTTGCGGCCATGCGTTCTTCGCCCGCTTCGCTGAGGCCACCGACCCGCTCGCCCTCGCCAAGGACCGGCTCGAGACCCACCAGCAGGAGGCCTCCAATTAAGATCCTGTGGCATTCGGTGAGTCCCTGGACTGGCACCGGCTACGGCATGCAAACAGGCCTGTTCACCCCACGGATCAAACGGCTCGGCCACGACATCGCCATCTCCGCGTTCTACGGCATCCAAGGCGCCATCCAATACTGGCGGGGCATCAAGGTCTACCCCAACTACCACGCCCCCGTCGGCACCGACGTGCTCGTCCCCCACGCCCTCAACCACTTCGGCGTCCACCAGACCCGCAACCTCCGGGAAGTCGCCTCCCGCGGGCTGATCATCACCCACTACGACGTGTGGACCCTGAGCGCGCCGATGCTGCCGAACATGGCCGTGGCCGCATGGGTGCCGATCGACCATGAGGAAGTCCCCCCCCTGGTCGCCAAATGGTTCGGCGACACCGGCGCGGTCCCGATCGCACAGTCCCGGTTCGGGCAGCGCAAACTCACCGAGATCGGCCTCGACACGCTCTACGTCCCCGCCGGGGTCGACACCAGCGTGTTCCACCCTGGCGACCAGGCGGAGGCGCGGGAACGGGTCGGGATCCCCCCCGACGCGTTCGTGGTCGCGATGGTCGCCGCCAACATCGGCCGGGACGGCGCCCGCAAAGGGTTCTACGAGCAGATCCTGGCGTTCAAAGCGTTGCGGGCCAAGCATTCGGATGCGGTGCTGTGCCTGCACACCGACGTGGACTCCCCCATCGGTGTCAGCCTCCGCGACCTGCTCGGCGAGCTCCCCGACCACTCCTACACCTACACCGACCCGTACGCCTACCGGCTCGGCCTGCCGGCCAGCAAGGTCGCCGACATCTACCGTGCCGCTGATGTGCTGTCGAACTGCTCATGGGGGGAGGGGTTCGGCGTCCCGATCATCGAGGCGCAAGCATGCGGCCGGCCCGTCATCGTGACGGATACGACTGCGATGCCGGAGCTGGTCGGTGGTGGCTGGCTGGTGCAGGGCGAGCCGATGTGGCACGACAGCCAGCGTGCGTGGGCGCGGCGGCCGCTCATCTCCTCCATCACCGACGCGTACATGCAGGCCTACGAGCATGCCCGCGACGAGGATGTGCAGGCGTTGGCGTGGGCGAAAGCCCAAGAGTACGACGCCGACCTGGTGACCGAGCAGTATTGGAAGCCAGTCCTCGACCAGCTCGAGGAGGGGCTCCTCCAGGTCCAGCAGCGGCTAGCCACCCCGACGGTCCGCACGACCCCACAGCAGGCCCGCCCGATGGTTGCGCTGGCACCCGGCACCAAAGCGATGGAGATCGCGGAGGCCGCGATGCGCCACGGCGCCGCGCAGGTCATGGAGGAGCTGGCCGCGGCCGTGGAACTGGTCGACACGATGCGGCCAGAGGTCGTCGTGGAGGTCGGCTGCGACCAGGGCGGCACGCTACATGCGTGGCGGCAGATCTGCGACCGGGTCTACGGGATCACGCTGGCTGACAATTCCCATGTGACCGGCGGGTCCGGGGATGAGCTGGCCACCCATGGCGCCGAGATCGTCTTCGGCGACTCCCACGCCCAAGAAACCAAGGACAAGCTCGCCGGGCTGTTGGATGGGCGGCCGGTCGATGTGCTGGTCATCGACGGTGACCACTCGGTCGACGGGGCCCTCGCGGATCTGGCCATGTACGGGCCGCTGGTCCGGGCTGGCGGTGTGGTGCTCATGCACGACATCAACTCGACCGGCGATCCACGCTGTGAGGTGTGGATGATCTGGCCGGAACTGACACAGAAATATCACACGTCGGAGATCGGCGCGCCAGGAGCCGGTCCTGGGTGGGGTGTCATCCACGTGGATGGCCAGGGAATCCGCGCCGCCGCTATGGCCACCGCCACCTCGACCGCTGATAAGTAGGAGCAACCCCAACAAGTAGCCAGGAGCGACCGTGTCGGCGATTCTGACTGACGTCTGCAAGAACGCGATGCTGGACTCCGCCGTGGCCGGCGCGCCCGGGACCGCACTATTCCTCGGCCTACACACCACCCTCGGCTCCGCAGGCACAGAGGTGACCGGCGGGTCACCCGCCTACGCGAGGAAGGCGATCACCTGGAACGCCGCCGCAACCGGCAGCAAGGACATCACCGCGGCGGTCACCTTCGACGTACCAACCGGCACGACCGTCCGTGCGGTGCAGCTCTGGTCATTGTCGACCGCTGGTACCAGCCGGGCGTGGATCCCGGCCGGATCCACCGCCCGGCGGGCGTTCTCCGTCATCGCGGGTGACTTGGCCGGCAACACGATCCAATCCCCCGGCCATGGCCTGTCCGCGGGGCAGTCGGTGGTGTTCTGGCCCACCATCGGCGCGGCCCTGCCGACGGGCCTGGTGGAGGACACCGAGTATTTCGTCATCGCCACGGGTCTGACGACCGACGTGTTCGAGGTGTCCGCCACCCTGGGCGGCGCGGCGGTCGACATCACCGCGATCGGGGACGGGGACGTGCAGAAGTTCACCCCCGAGGTCTTCGCCGGCCAGGGCACCTACCAAGTGTCCTCGTATCCGATCAGCCTACCCGGCTAACGAGGAGACGTTCATGGCACGCCAGATCCTCAAGTCCGTCGACCTCGTCTACGTCGACGGGAAGCCGTACTGGCTGGTCGACAAGCACAAGCGTCACGGCCGCTGGTACCAGCGGCTCCTGCCGGTGCTGGCGGGCGGTGGGCTCGGGTTCCAGGACGCCCAGATGGTCCTCATCCAGGACGGCCCGGCGCTCAACACCTACACGACCGCCAAGAGCGTGTTCGGGACCACCGGGACCGACGCTGCGACCGCCGTGAAGTACACCGCCAACCCGGGCTTCTTCTTCATCGGGAAGACGCTGATGATCACGGCATGCGGTGACTTGTCCAACATCGTCACCACGCCCGGGACGGTCACGTTCCAGTTTATGGTCGGGTCGGCGATCGCGTGGACGTCGG
>WNFY01007500.1_pt1 | contig 11050 bp, 8 predicted proteins | sample 5400091 | NCBI WGS metagenome assembly WNFY01 (sample SAMN13153364, study PRJNA577476) | soil metagenome | isolation source: 60 cm soil or saprolite under grassland replicate 1 | place: USA:California | collected 2016-06-15
TCGCCGATAAGCTTGCCTATTTCAAAAATGTAATTTTTCCCCGCTTTGCTTATTAATTTTTTGAGTGAGAATTTTTCTTTGTATTTCAGCATGGCCGTATCGCCATAGCGACCATCTTGCAGCAATTCGAAGTCGTCATATTTGTCAACATCCAATTCTTCTTTCAGATTTTTTTCAAAGATTTCTTTTCTTTCTTTGATGTGTTCATCCTTGTCAGGATCATCATATTTTGTTGCGTCACCGGCAGAAACAATTTCTTCTTCCTTATCTTTTTTCTTTTTGGTTTTATCTTTGTTGGGTTCTACATAATATTTTGAAAAATCATAACTGAGATAAGTTCTATCAAGATTGGCGTTGCCAATAATTGATGATTTTTCATGACCGAGGTAAGAACTTATTCTTTCCGCTTTTACAATATCCATTCCATCATTAAAGCTGAGAGTGTACTCCTGCTTTTCCATGTTGTCATTATAAGTTGACGAAGGAATAGCAGCCCGGTAATAACGATTGGCTTCATCATAAGCAATGCTATATCCTTCGGCTCCTTCAAGATATTGATACAGTGTACCAAATGCATCAAAATTGTTGAAAGCCTCAAGAAAATAATATTTGCGTTTGCTTTTTACTTTCAATACAAAATCAAGTTCGTCCATAAAAATTGCATCACGCCATGCGCCCAATGACCGGGGCATATAAACCTGTAGCTCGGCCTGTATATTTTGCGCGGCCAGAGCCAGGCGCAAAGCCGTAGCAAAAGTCACGCCGCTGATCCGTATTTCATCTTCACGCTCTTCTTTTTCGGGTCCATTCTTTTTTTCAGCAGCTAACACTTTTTTATACAATTTTTTTCCAGTCATATATTTTTCAAGATCCGAATGCACTGGGCCTTTATAATACATTTCAAGAAAAACTTTTCGCATGCAGTAATAACATTCACGAATTATATCATCATCTGTTTTTAAAACACCTTCCTCTTTTTTCTTAATAATATACCCGGTTGTATATCCTACCAGGCTGGTGACTGTTGGCGTAACATAAGCGGCAGCTCCTGCATATCGTTTGTACACCTGCCCGGGATCAAGACCTGCCCTGTCAACAGTTGCTTCACCAAGACCTTTTGATGAAGGATCATTGTCCGCCAATAAGATCACACGGAATTTTACACTTGGTGTAGTTCTCAATTCATAGTTCCATCTTGCCTCATTAGTTTTTTCTCTATCCTTATCCATCAGGTAATAAGAAAGATAGGATTCCTTGTCGCCGTACACAGATGCCTTTGAGTCAAAGCGAAGGTTAGCAGCTCCATTATAATTTCGATACTGCACTTTCATACCATTTGCCATTGTAAACCGGTATTGCTGGTACATGGTGGGATAACTGTTAGCCAATGAAAAAATAAATGGCTTAAATGCAATTCCTTCTGTTTTCATGTCCCAGTTAATCGTTGACTTAAGCGTATAATCAATAATATCCCCCACTTCTAAATCGGGAATGGCAATTTTTTGCGACTTAACATTCAGGCTGTAAAAAATAGGCTTGTAGATTGCGTCGATATCCTTTTCATCTTCAACAGCGGTTTTCATATCCACCATTTCTTCTTTGCCATTTGCCTTTATGATCTTATACTCTGCATTTCCGTCCCTGCCCATCGTGACATAGTTAAATGTGGAAAATTTTTCAAGAGCATTTTTATCCTGCAGCTTGATACGTTTGTGAATATATTCATTGATGCGGACGAACGAAGTATAGTTTTTGCCAGAGACTACCCGCGTAAAAAGATATTCTGTTTTCTGACCAATCACGACAGCGCTTTCTGATTTCTTTGATGAAATTGTTCCAGTCAGCAAATTCTGATTTACGCACGATGGGTTTATTAATAATGATCGTTTTTGAGTAAACAATGGTCTTCCCTTTGTTCAAATATGAACCTTCAAAAGAATAGTCGGTCGACACTTTTTTGAATGAGGAAGGAAGATAATCTACTTTGTATCCTTCGGGAACAGTCAATTCAGCTTGCGTAGTGAGAAAATATTTATGGTTGAGTTCGTAATCATTCTTTCTGTTGTTGTCAAATTCAAGGCTGGAAAATTCTTTGTTCCAATCCATTACTACATACATTTCATTTCCTGCCTTAGTCACCTGGTTATTGGCTTTGAAATCATAGCTTATCTGCAATGGCTTTTGCCTTTCACTAAAGTCAGGAGTTTTTAGATTTAAAACTTCAATATTCTTATTGTCGTCGCGTAAAAATGAGATTAACGCATCCGATTTATTTTCATTACGCGTGGAAGCGTAAGCCATTTGTGTAAAAATTTTTGCCTCGCCATTATACTCCACCAGGTTACTTCCCTTTATTGCATCCCCATCGATGTTCATTTTTATCATCTGCTTTTCTTTATTACGATCAGCCGGGAAACCCGGGATACGATCGATAATAAAATTATTTCCATCTTCTATCAACACCTGCTTGCCCTGCAATCGCTGGGCATAATCATTCAATGCAATATATTCTTCAGTACCGTCCAGAAAATATTTTTTACCATTCAGAATTACGGTGCAGATCATGTGATTATCTACCGATAAAGAAGGCAGGGAGTAATCATAAGGCAGATCGGAAGTACCGATCCATGTAAGTCTTGCATCGTAGCCGGCAAGCTTTAGCATTTCTTTCAGAAGGTTAGCTTTTCCTTTGCAATCACCATATTTTTTCTTCAGCACATTCTGTGCGGCATCGGGCCTGAAACCCATGATACCATTTTCAAAAGCTATGTAGCGGATATTATCCTGCACCCAATAAAAAATGGATTCGATTTTTTCAAGATCCGTTTTCTTTCCATTGATCAATACAGCTACTCTTTCTTTTAATTCCGACGGTTGATTACCGATGCTGTCGCATACGGTTCTGTACCAGGCATACAGATCTTTTACAGTTTCAAATAAAACTTTTCGCTGGCCATTTTCAGTATAGGCCTTGCTTACACAAATTATATGCGGATAGCTGAGGGCGTGATTGGGCGAATGGGGTTCGCTTTCATAAGCCGGCGCATTTTTAAGATGAAAACTTATTTTGGTGAGATCATTTTCTTTTGTTGTGGTTTTTTCAATGGCCGCTCCCTGGAAATTAAATTCACGAAGATCAATTTCCATCCAGGATGGCACATCGAATTCAATTATCTCATCAACGGCCGGAATGCTGTTATTAAAATAAAACGAAGTGAGATATTTTATATCCTTATAATTTTCCCGGTAAGAATAACTGCAGGCTTTTCCTTTTTCATCCAATGGAAATTTTACAATGCAAAGTTTTGTATCATCGTGAAATATTCCTTCTTCGCTGTATGAGCCGCATTCTTTTTGAATCGCTACTTCCCTGCCCCGGGAATTTATTACTTTGATATTATCAATTGCGATTTGCTGGTTATAAAACAGGCCATCTTCATACTTCACATAATCTTTTACCGGGACTAAGTTAACCTGGGTGGTTACGGTAGCTTTTACTTTTCCCTCGCCCAGTGCGGGATGAGGTATTAACGAAAAACTAACCACTTCTTTATGCTGGTAAGCTACGACCTCTTCTTTTGGAAATTGATTTTTTAAAGTACTAACCTTATCTGCATAGTCAGCCTGTGCATAATTTGTTTGAGAATATCCGCTATAAAAACAAAAAAAAGATAGACCGGACAACATAGAAAGGGGGACAAGGTGGCGTTTCATAAACTACATGATTTGCTTGCTCCCCAAAATATCAAAAATTTGATTACGATTGAAAGAATGAGAGAGAATTTTTTGCTGGATTGTTTTATTATTCTTTCATCATCTCCTTGACCACCGCTTCAATTTCTTCTGTATTGGGCTTGCTGAAATAATCTCCATCACTGCCATACGCGGGACGATGAGCTTTTGCAGTGATCGTTCGAGGGGCTACATCAAGATAGCGATAGCCGCCTTGTTCTTCCATTACTTTATTAAACATAAACGCAGCAGCTCCGCCAGGCACGTCTTCATCTACAAATAAAATGCGACTGGTTTTTTTGAGGGACTCCAGAATTTTATGATGAATGTCAAACGGGAGCAGGGTTTGTATATCTATAATTTCACAACTGATATCAAAGGCTTCAAGTATATCGGCCGCATTCTCTACAATTCGTAGTGTAGCTCCATAGGAAACAATCGTAATGTCTGACCCCTCTCTCGTAATTTCCGGAACGCCAAACGGAACGGTAAATTCAAGAAGATTGGATGGAAGTTTTTCTTTCAAACGATAGCCGTTCAAACATTCAATCATCAGGGCAGGATCATTGCTTTGCAACAGGGTGTTGTACATGCCAACTGCCTGCACCATATTTCTTGGCACAAGAATACACATTCCGCGAAGTGAATTTATTATCATGCCCATCGGCGAGCCGCTATGCCAGATACCTTCAAGCCTGTGACCTCTGGTACGAACGATAAGGGGACAGCTTTGCCGACCAAAAGTTCTGTAATGCAGAGTAGCTGCATCATCACTCAATGGTTCTAAGCCATACAATAAATAGTCAAGGTATTGTATCTCTGCAATGGGACGCAGACCTCGCATGGCAAGACCAATTCCTTGCCCCATAATACTAAGCTCACGAATGCCTGTATCAAAAATTCTTTCATCTCCGTACTTTAATTGAAGACCGCTGAATCCCTGGTTTACATCCCCTATTTGTCCCACATCTTCACCGAAGGCAATCAATTTCGGATTTTCTGCAAAAGCTGCATCAAAATATTTATTCAGGATTTCAAAACCATTCATCGTGGCTGAATCGTCACCAAACACCGGCTTTATTTCCTCAACCTTCAATGCACTTTTCGGTCCCTCATTATATAAATGTGTATTGTAAAGGTTTTTATTTTCTTCCAGGAGATCATTATAGTAATCTTTTGTCCAGTAAGCTGCATCATGATCACCCGCCAGATCCAAAGTGGCATTTAATGTTTTTAGGACGTCTCTTCGCAAGGGTTCATGGTTAGCTACTAATTCTGATGAGAGCTTTACCAATTGCGCAGCCTGATGAGGAAGGCTTTTTGCAAGATTATTTATTAAATCTACCGTTTGTGAAGCCTGCTTTCTGATAGGGCTCACATATTTTTCCCAGGCTTTTGCCCTGCTTTCGCGGACAAATTCTTTCGAATGATGTTCCAGTTCATTTAACTCATCTTCTGAAGCCAATGAATTTTCAAGAATCCATTCACGCATTTTTTTAATACTATCCCATTCACGCTCCCATTCCAGGCGTTCCGGACTTTTATATCTTTCATGACTGCCGGACGTAGAGTGTCCCTGTGGTTGTGTCATTTCTTCTACATGAAAAAGTACCGGCGCATGCGTTTCCCTTGTAATACGAATGCCTTGCTCAAAAATTTCACACATGCCTGCGTAATCCCAACCTTTTACTGTATGAATATGTATCCCGTTAGTTCCTTCTTCCTTTTGCATGCCACTCAAAGCCTCCGAAATGGAAGCTTTTATAGTTTGAAATTTTTTAGGAACAGAGATTCCGTATCCGTCATCCCAGACAAAAACAGCCATTGGTACCTGCAGTACGCCGGCCGCATTTATCGTTTCCCAAAAATGACCTTCTGATGTAGAAGCATCACCTGCAGTCACGAAGCAGACTTCATTGCCATTATCAGAAAGATGTTTGAATTGTTTAAGGTCTTCAATATTCCGAAAGCTTCTTGAAGCATGAGCAAGACCGAGACCCCGGGGCATTTGCCCACCCGTAGGAGCAATGTCTGAAGAAATGTTTTTGCGATTTGCAAGATCAAGCCATTCACCATTTTCATCGACAAAAGGCGTGGCAAAATGTGAATTCATTTGCCTGCCGGCGCTGAAAGGATCATTCCGTATATCAGGGTCAGCAAATAGCTGTGAAAAAAACTCCTCAACTGTTGCCAGCCCTGCCGCAAACATAAAAGTTTGATCACGGTAATAGCCACTGCGAAAATCTCCTGGTTTAAAGAATTTGGCCATTGCTACCTGCGCCAATTCCTTACCATCGCCAAAAATGCCAAATTTAGCCTTGCCGGTAAGTACTTCCTTGCGGGCTAAAAGGCTGGCTTCCCGGCTAATGCATATTATTTTGTAGTCATTCAATACTTCCTCGCGGAAGTTATCAAATGATAGTTTCTCATCAGCTGGCATGGTAACAGAAGTTTCATTCTGCATATAGGCAAAAATAGGGATATTAGCTTCTGTTAAAAAATACTGAATTTGCTTGCAGCCTTTCTATGCTTTCTGACATCTTTGAATTAAATTTGAACCCCCAAAAGTCATAATCATGAAAAAATTAACCACTATTATTGCTTTTATGAGCATCGTGTGGGTAGCTGGCGCTCAAACATCAACTAATACCAACACAGCTACCAATACGGCTGCCACAACCACTGCTGAAGTATTGCAGATCAAAGAAACCGAACACGATTTCGGAAAAATTCCACAGGGCAAACCTGTGTTTTATTTTTTCGAGATCGCCAATACCGGAACTACTCCTTTAAAATTAGATAATGTGCAAGCAAGCTGCGGATGTACTACTCCTGAGTGGAGCCGCGAAGCCATTGCTGCTGGTGCATCAGATAAAATAAAAGTGGGTTACAATGCCGCTGCCGAAGGCAATTTTGAAAAATACATAACAATCACATATAACGGAAGTCAAACAAAACAAATCAAGATCAAAGGAACAGTGTGGAAAGCTCCAGTAGGATCCGCACCTGCCAATGCATCTGTACAAATTTTAAAACAACAAAATAATTAAAAATGAAAAGAATTCTTTTAGCCGCCACTGCTCTTGTATTTGCCGTAGCAATGAAAGCTCAAACCAAGGGAGCCGATGATGTAATTAAAATGAATACTGAAAGACATGATTTTGGTAAAATTCTGAACGCCAAGCCTGTTGATTATTATTTTGAGATAACCAATAAAAGCGATAAGCCTGTAGTGGTAGAAAACGCATGGGGATCCTGCGGTTGCACTACGCCTGAAAAACCGACTGAGCCAATTGCTCCGGGAGCTACTGCTAAACTAAAAGTTAATTACAATGCAGCTGCAATGGGCCATTTTGACAAACAGGTATTCATCAAACTTGCAGGTATTGAAAGTCCTAAAACAATTACTATTACAGGAGAAACTCTTGCACAAGCTGACTACGATGTCTATGTAAAAGAACAAAACGATAAACCTAAAACAGAAGCTACAAATACTACCACAACCCAGCCGGTTAAAACAAAAACTAAAACATCAAAGAACAAATCAAAGTCTGGTAAATAAAATAATTTATCAATAATATAAGACCCTTCCGATACCCGGAAGGGTTTTTATTTTGGTGATCATTTGCGGCTTACCTGTACTCTTTGCAATACTGTAAAATAACCCTGGGGGAAGCAATTAAAATTTCTTAGGATGAAAGAACAACTTATTAATGCCTGGCGGATCAACAACAGAATGAATCTTCTGTTGATTGATAATATAAATGACGAAGGCATGCAAAAAACGCTTAGCACCCGAGGGGGAAGAACAGTGTATCAGCAACTGGTGCATGTACATAATGTTCGACTTGGATGGATAGAAGTCGCGACAAAAGACATTTTTAAAAATTATAAGCAGCTTGATAAAGGGGCACCTTACGATAAAAAACGTCTAAGAAAATCATTTGAAGAATCCGGTAAAGCCATTGAAGAGTTTATTGAGCAGAGTTGGGATAAAGGCGGTAAGGTGACAGGTTTTAAAAAGGGTTTGATTCCAATGATTGGTTATTTTATTGCACATGAGGGCCATCATCGTGGGCATGCAATGCTTACTCTAAAACAATGTGGAATAAAGGTTCCCGATATTTTGAAATGGGGCTTATGGGAATGGGACAAATGAGGTGGATTTTACCCAGTTTTATTTTAATAAAATTTAATCTGACCTGCATTTGTTGTTAGTAACGACAAGCTCGGCAATAAGTTTTCCCCAATTACAAAGAATATTTCGGCTGGCATGAATTTTTGACGATGTACCTGATAAATTTGCCTGCCTATGTACGACAATGTAACGAAGCTTGCCAACCAACAGCCATCCCCGGACGCCGGTGAGAATAACAGCTTTTCTCAATATTTGTCATTCCGCTTTTATAAGGAAAATATTGATCATTTGACTGGCATGACAAAGGATTCAATCAATAATTTCTTAAAAACAATTACCGAGATCGAAGATGACTTTGTGAATGCCCTTCACAGTCAACGGATGAAAAACCTGGAGTTGCATGATCTTGGATTCGATAGTGAAACGGGTATTTATATGGAGGAAAATTATTGAACAATCCAGGGATTACTAAAATACCTTTATCAGCAGTCAGTATATTAATGCGGATTTACGGATAACTTAAAAAACGGGCTTTAAATTTTTCGTCCCGCAGCAGCGGGATTGGTGTTTTTTTGTTCCATTGGGGTCGTCTGACCCCGATGGAGTTTTTATTGCTGGTGCTTCTCTCTAAATTCCGATTTAACTACATTCTATTTTCTTTTCATAAATTTGATTCACACGAATCACCATGGAAGCCTACGGCAAAATACTGCTGATTGCAATGCCTGCATTTTTATCCCTTGTCTTATTTGAGACGTGGTGGAATTGGTTTAAGGGCAAGGATACTGTGCGAAATATGGATATGATTAGCAGCTTAAGCAGCGGTATCACGAATGTAACAAAGGACGTACTGGGATTAAGCATTACTATTCTTACGTATGGCTGGCTGGTGAACAGAGTTGCCCTCGTGCAAATACAATCTAGCGTTTGGACTTATGTGATTGCATTTATTGCTCTTGATTTTGCCGGCTACTGGGTTCATCGCTGGAGCCATCACATCAATCTTTTTTGGAATCTACATGTCATTCATCACAGTAGTGAAGAATTTAACCTGGCCTGCGCATTACGGCAAAGCATTTCTGAGCTTGTAAAAGTCTTTGCATTTCTGCTATTGCCGGCTGCATTGCTTGGTGTGCCTGCTAAGGTAATTGCGACGGTTGCTCCATTGCAGTTGTTTGCACAATTCTGGTATCATACAAGACATATAAGTAAGATGGGGTTCCTCGAAAAGATTTTTGTTACTCCTTCACACCATCGTGTCCACCATGCCATCAACAAAGAGTATCTGGATAAAAATCTATCACAGATATTTATTTTCTGGGACAAACTGTTTGGCACCTTCCAGGAAGAATTGCCGGGGGTGCAACCAGTATATGGAATTACAAGGCCCGCTGCCACCTGGAATCCAATCAAAATAAATTTTCAGCATTTGTGGTTGCTCATGAAAGACGCATCGAGAACAAAAAGTTGGAAAGAAAAATTTACACTCTGGTTCAAACCCACAGGCTACCGGCCGGCAGATGTGGCAGAAAAATATCCTATTTATAAAATTGAAGATGTCTATCATTTTAATAAATACGCACCAAAGACTTCTTCCGCACTTCACGTTTGGAGCTGGATACAAATAACCCTTACATTATTTTTCATCAGCTATTTATTCGGAAATATTGCCGCTATCAATAAAATGAATTCGGGTTTTATTTACCTGTATGCGGCGTTTGTTTTCTTAACTGTCTATGCTTACACGGAATTAATGGATCGTAATCCCTATGCAATTTTATGGGAGTCATTAAAAAATATTTATGCGCTTACAATCATTTATTATTATGGTGATTGGTTTGGCGCTTCACAATTTATTTCCTGGATTAGTTACGCATTGATTGCTTATTTTATAACCGCTACCACTGTTACAGCCTGGTTCGCATACAGCCATTATAAAGAGGACAGGCAGCTCACAGTCTCATTTTGAAACAGGTAAATACGAATTTTTTATCCAGCTTATCAACTGTTCATTAACCTCCTCTTCCCTATCTATCGGCACCACATGCGCCACGCGGTATTTAGAAGTTTGCAAATATTTTGAAACCGGGGGTACATCTTCCAAATGATCCAAAAAGAATTCAATATCAAGGTGATCTTTTTTTACTTTAACGGCGAGAAATGTGCTTTTTGTTTTGAAGAAGATCACATCAGGATTTACCGTTTCTTCCCTGTAGTCACCAAACTTCTTCACCTGTTTGACAATTTTCTCATACAAGGTTTTCAATTCGGGCGGACGTTTGGAAAACAACCTGTCTTTTGAAATCAATGTGCAGGTATGCTGCTGATCTTTTCGTTTGAAGGTTCTTCCGCATTTTGGGCACGTCCACATTGACCTATTTTTTATGGAGTTTTTTTTCGATATACTGATCAATCATTGCTTCCAATATTTTCATGGTAACTGTTCCCCGTGATAAAACAGTATCATGAAATTCGCGAACGTCAAACTTATCCTTTAGTTTTTCTTCCGCACGTTTTCTTAATTCTTTTATTTTGAGTTCTCCAATCTTGTACGCCGTTGCTTGTCCCGGCCAGGAGATGTACCTGTTTATTTCAGTATTCACCTCGTGCAAAGACAGCGCAGTATTTTCTGACAAATACTTTACAGCCTCATCACGGCTCCATCCTTTTGCATGGAGACCTACATCGATTACAAGCCTGCAGGCACGCCACATTTCATATGTAAGTCTTCCAAAATGGGAATAAGGATCTTTATAAAAACCCATCTCGGTTCCTAAATATTCACAGTATAATCCCCAGCCCTCCCCAAAAGCATTTACATAGAGATCTCTTCTGAATTCCGGGAGATTAGTCAATTCCTGCGTCAATGCAATTTGTAAATGATGACCCGGCACTGCTTCATGCAGAGTCAATGATTCCAAAACATATAAGGGCCGGCTGGGAAGATTGTATGTATTTACCCAATAATGACCGGCTCTTTTACTGTTGATCGGTGCCCCAGAATACCTGCCTCCTGTGTATGTTGGAGCCAGATGTGCAGGAACTGCTTCTACACCATAAGGCTGGCGTGGAAGCTTACCAAAAAGCATCGGTAACATACCATCAGCTTTTTTAGCGATAAAAGATGCCTCCTTCAATAGCTGTTCGGGAGTTGTGACATAAAATTTGGAATCGCTTCTT
>WNFY01013076.1_pt1 | contig 11049 bp, 8 predicted proteins | sample 5400091 | NCBI WGS metagenome assembly WNFY01 (sample SAMN13153364, study PRJNA577476) | soil metagenome | isolation source: 60 cm soil or saprolite under grassland replicate 1 | place: USA:California | collected 2016-06-15
GAGCACGTCGTTGGCACCCATCTGGCGCAATCCGTAGAGCAGCGTGCCAGAGTACTCGAGCATGACCCGAGGCTGGAACCCCTCGTCGAGGAGTTGAGGGACGAACGCGCCCATCCGTCTGTAACACCACAAGAACACCCGAGCGTTGTGGTTGTCACCGCTCTGCGGGTTGTCCAGCATCCACTGCAAGTGGCTGATCAGCCGTGCCGTCCGCAGCTCAGGACCCCCTGCCGGGATGAGTGGCTGGTGCATGTGCAACGCCAGAGCGAAGGCGCTGTTGATCTCACTGAACCCTTTTGCCCCCTGTGGCAGGAACACCGGATCGGTCCGGCTGGCCCCGATCGCCTGCCTGATGCGCTCCTCTGAGCCGCAGATGTTGGGAAGCCCGTCAACGTATTCCGCAAGGTTGGCCATGGTGACGCTCCTCTCGCCGGTCTGGACCGGCTCTCACTTGTGACGGATGTCCTCTCTGGGGCTTGCCTCCATCCGGCTCGGGAAGCAGGACCATGCCCAGGAGCGGAGTTCTCTGGGAGCCGGATGGAGGCAAGCCCCATCCCATAAACGTCAAGTTAAGAATGGATAGCCTGATGGCGGATGTCGTGGGAGCCGGCTCCCAGGCAACCTGCACGCCCTCGCCTTGCAGTCAGATACTGCGCTCGAACCATTGTGCAAAGATGGGCGCGGCAAAGCGGTAGCAATCCTTCATGACCAGCAGGATATCGCGCTTGAGCAGCCGTTGCAGAGTCAAGCGCGTCGTCAGCTCATCGAGGCCGCTCTGCTGCTGTATCTGGGCGGAGTCGGCCCGTCCCAACGCGTACACAACGTCCAGGCAGAGGCGCTGCTCGCGATCGGTGCGCTCCCAGAGATCTTTGAAATAGTTGTCGCCCCACTTCTTAAAGACCTCCTCCACCGCGGCCTCGACGTCGCGCAGAGCGGCCTGTTCGCGCCCGCTCGCATTGAGTTCGGCAATGAGGATCGAGCACAGCGCCTGAATCAGGAATGGATGGTACCCGCTCACACGCAGCACCTCCGCGATAACCTCCGCGCCAAAGATCCGCTCGCCGGGAAACTGGGGCGTCGGCTGGACGACGAGCAGACGTGCCTCCTCGGGACGCAGAAAGCTGACCTTCAACGTCTCCACGTTGACAAAGTAGCCCGCCCAACTGTTCCCCATCTCGCTCATCATCTTCACACCGCTGAAGAGGAGAGCCAGGCGCGGACGATTCTGAATGACGCTGCGAAACCAGTCAAGCAGAGATTGCAGGTCGATATGCCCCTTCTGTCCAGCCTCCTCCAGCTTCTCGAACTCGTCGAAGGCCAGCAGGAGAACGCGATCGTTCTGCTCAAGCAGGCGTTCGACGTCGCGCATCCAGCGGTCGAAACGATGATAGGCGACTGCCTCATTCTCGCGCTGGTCCTCGCGCAACTGCTCGTATTCCAACCTCTTGATGAGTATCCCTTTGGTGGTGAGCAGATCGTAGACACCTTCAGCGATCGCCGCCAGCAGAGCGGCGATGCTGGAGGCGACGCCCGTGCTCTGGAGATCGTAGAAGACGGAGAGGTACTGCGATCCCAGGAGGCCGGGCAGTTGCTTGAGGATGCTGCTCTTGCCCATTCTCCGTTCGCCCGTCAGGAAAAAGGTCGGGCGACGGCTCCTGCGCAACGCCTCACCCAGTTGTTGCGCCACATCGTCGCGTCCCACGAAGAGAGGATTGCGCAGTTCGAGCGCCAGGCCTGGCGTGTAGGGATTGTCGATGCGCCCGAAGCTGCCGGGCATATTTTCGATATTATCCTGCTCGTGCCGGGCGATCGCCTGCCACTTCTGCACGATCTCCTCCAGGCGCCGGTTGAGGACCGCGTCCCTGAAAGCGGTGGCGGGATAGACCTTCCTCAGGTTCGCAATCATACTTTCCAGCGCCTCGTGGCGCGCGTGGCCATTGATACGCGTATAGTAGCTGGCGGCGTCGCGGCTGGCATCTTCCAGACTACTGAATAGCTTCGCCATCTGTGGATCGAGAAAGCGGATCTCCTGGGACAGCAGCGCGCCGAGACGCTGGTGGGCGCGGCTGATATCGCGCAGGCTCTCGCGCATGCTGAGGTCGTAGAGCGCGATCTCCACTATCGCCGCCTGCGCCTGTCCCCGCTGCTGGGGGCGCTCGTGAATGACAAATTCGATCTCCTCAATCGCCTCTTCCACGTTTTGTTCAGCCGCCAGGAGCAGCGATTGTTTCAAGTAGGGTAGAGGCAGGAAGACAGCCTCATCACAGTGCAGCGCGCTGTGACGCAGGTGGTAAAATATATTGAGCGGGTCCCGCTGGCACCTGAAGTATGTCCTGATCATAGCGAGCGAGCTAAGCGGATATAACGGCAAGCGATAGTAACTGGGAAGGTAGCTCAGCACAAAGGCGATGCCGACGACCAGCCCCTCCGTCGCACCAGCCGAGATCGCGTACGACAATGTCTGATGGGACATGCCCGCATCACCTACCGGAACGCCGACCGCTGCACCGAAGGCCGCCGCGACCACGATACCGATGCGCGTTCCCACATCGACCATCTCCACGTAGCCGCCGTGACCGCCTCTCAGCATCGTTCCCCGCACGAGGATGCCCACGATCCTCACCAGGCTGCTGGCGATGATTCCTCCCACGATGAAGCCCGCGACGCTGCCCAGGATGCTCTGATCACTCACCAGTTGTTGACCGCCGATCGTGCCAACCAGCAGGCCGGGCCAGTAGGCGGTAAAGATGCCCACAGGAATGCCAACGAGCATCCCGACGACACAGCCTATGATGATGCCAATCGTCGTGTGCAGGAGGCCGCTGCGCCGGATCGAGCCGATAGTATTGAAGGTCAGTCCAAGGAGCAGACCAAATGCGATGCCACACATAATGCCGACAAATGTATCGTCGGTTGTACTGATGATAACACCGTTAGCGAGGGCAGCCGCCATCCCAATCGAGATACCATATGAGACGCCAAACAGGCCGCCGAAGAAGCCCGCCCCAATGCAGCTCACCGCAACACCCCAGATGCAGTCCCACACAAAATCTATCGTGGCAGGATTCAGAAGCGCCGGACCTACAATGCCATAGCGATCGTAGAGGGCGGGATCGAGGGCGAACAGGAGGACGCGCAGGACGATCGCCAGGGGAAAGGAAAAGACGAAGATCGGCACTAACAGCCGCACTATCTTTTGCATGCGTTCTGGCAAGCTGCGCGTCTCGACATCCACCATAAAGCCGGCAGGCTGAAAGAAGCTGCGGAGCAGCCAGATGGCAGGCTCAATGAACCAGTATCGCTGTATCTGCTTCCAGCGCTTCATCTAATATACAACTCCTCGATACACATTCTCTAATCGCTGCTCGAAGTGTCGCCAGTAGAGCGGATCATCCCGGAGCTGCCCTTGCTCCGCCAACAGCATCTTGCCCACCAGTTGCAGGCGCAAAGGGGGCCATTCCTGCTCACTCACCTCGCCATACTTCCACATGCACGCGTTTTCCAACTGCCCGAAGTTCGCCTGCTGCCCCTTCGCCTGGATAAATTCTCGCGCCTCCTGAACGGCGAACGGCACCAGCGTGCATGGTTCGAAGATATTAAAGAAGCCGCTCGTCTCGACATCTTTCCCGACTACCTGACTCAATGAAGTACGACTGACGATGACCAGCGCCAGATCGAATTTCTGCGTCATCGCCCGCAAGGCACGAAAGAAGTCAAGCGTAAATTCCTGTCTATTGCTAAAGCCCTCAAACTCGTCGATGCAGAGCACGGGCACCTTGTTCTTTGCCTTCAACGACTTCAGACCCTTCTCAAGGGCCACTAATCCCCGCTGTGAACGCGAGACGGGCACGCCAAACTCCTCCAACACCTCGTCGACGAAACCCATCACAGTGCTGCAACTGGGCATCGTGGCATCAAGATATTTTACGCAAAAGCGTGAGCCGAGCTCGTGTGGCGCGACATGAAGTAAGTACTGCACAAGCCACGTCTTTCCGCTCCGGCGCGGCCCTACAATGGACGTCGAGGCTTTACGAAACGTGCGACTGATCAGTGTATCGCGTTCGCGCCTGCGCCCGTACAGTTCACACGCGTTCGGCAAGGGTTCATTAAATAAAAAAATCGGCTTCGGCTGCTCGGAGGCAGGGGTGGAGAGCGCCTCCTCTGCCAGCTTTTCGCCCTGCCCGCTATCCTGGGGAGGTGCCTCCTGGTTTGTGCCTTCCTCCAACAGGCGTCCTAGCTCCTCTACGCTCTTGCCATACACAGTGCTAAGCTTCTTACGAAAGAAACGGCCAGGAGACGTCACACCACTCTCCCAACGGCTCACTGTGACGCCCGTCGTGCCAATCATCTCGGCCAGCTCTTCCTGCGTCCAGCCTCGCTTCTCGCGCATACTGCGCAGTACATATTTGGGAGTAGCGTCTCCAGACTTTTTCACGCTTGCCCTTCTCCTGGATATTTTACATGTTCACATCGCACAGGCACTATATATTCCAAATTGCTGATCTGGCTGTCTTTCATGCTGACAGCATCTGATCCTGGTAGAATCGACGCACAGCGCAGTATTCTTCCGGGTACGTCTTGCACGCCAGGTAAGATCTTGAAAACATGCCGGATTCGTACGTAGGATGACTAATAGATGATAACAATGATATTTTAACACTACTTCACTCTCATGTATACTTGTAATAATTGCCTCTTATTACAAACGGCGTATGTGGCAATATTGCACAAAAAAGCGCAAAAAAATGGATACGATATGAGCGTGCATCAATGAGTAGAGATCCACAAAACGGACCTTTCAAGTACACGAAAGTACTAACAGAGCACTTAAAAGAGCCACGCCTCACCATTCTCCTCGTAAACCCCGTATCCAGCGCGACAACACCTGACATAAACATCGTCCCTACGGATGGGTCCTTAGAGATCATACGCTACGAGCGTGTCATTAACGGCATCCCTTGCCAGATCATCGAGACCCCCACATTGTGCGCCCTGCTCAGCGCAGCCACATTGGACCCGGTGCATATCAAAGAGATACAGGCACAGATGAGCACCATTCAGTATATCTGGTTCGCCACCCGCCTCGACGCAACAACCCTCAGCATCAATGAACAAAATATCATAAAATGGCTCAGCACCATCCTGGGTGAGCAGGCATGGAACTACGCACTGCTGGTGCTTACGCACGCTAGAACGACGCCCCCTTTGAAATGCGCCAGTATGATGAAAAAACGGTCAGAAATAGTGCGGGCCGAGATCTCTCGCCACTGTGGATGGGATATTGCCAGGAGCATCACTGCCATCCCGGTCGGCCATTTAGATGAGCTCCTCCTCGACGAGCAGAACCTGTGGCCAGAACTCCACACAACGCTCGATCGTCAGGTGACGCCTGCACAATCCGCTGCAAAGGGATGGGTGCAAGCCGTCCCGTGGCAGGTGAGCGATGTTGACGAAAAGATGAAGGAGAAGCTGCTCCCGCGTTTGAACGCGCTCACCCTATGCTATCTCTGGAGCGGGCCAGCGGGCGCGCTGGGTATGTGCCTGTGGGGTCCCGTGGGCTTTGGCATCGGGCTGGCGGGCAATGCGCTGTTCTGGGCCGTGATCGGGTGGCTGCAGAGCTCACGCGAATCATAATCCGCCTTGTCTCTTGAGAAGAGTTGCGGTTACAATAAGAAGTAAGGGGCCTGCCTACTTTATGGGTAGCGCGGAAGTCGGGCGTTTGCCTGATACGTATTTGCCCAGCCAATGCTGGCGCATAAAAGGAGATTTATGGCGGATTACCACTATATCTTGACCGAACGCGACGAGCACGTCGGTATCGTGACACTGAATCGCCCCAAAGAGTTAAACGCACTCAGTACGGCAGTGATACGCGAAGTGGCGAATGCTTTTGAGGAGTTTGATCGTGATGAGGGGATCGGGTGCATTGTGCTGACCGGAGCAGGCGAGAAAGCATTCGCCGCCGGTGCAGATATCAAAGAAATGGTCGAGCAGACGCCCGCAAGTATGCTGAACGCAGGCTTTGAGGAATGGGATCGCATCCGGCGCATTCACAAGCCGATCGTCGCTGCGGTCTTTGGCTACGTCCTGGGCGGCGGCTGCGAGCTGGCGCTCAACTGCGATATACTCGTGGCTTCGGAGAATACGCGCTTCGGACAGCCTGAGATTCTGCTCGGCATCATTCCCGGCGCGGGTGGCACGCAGCGCCTGGCGCGTACGCTCGGAAAATATCGCACCATGGAGATGGTCCTGCTGGGCGCTCAGGTAGGAGCCAGAGAGATGGAGGAGCATGGCCTCGTCAACCATATCGTTCCCAAGGGCGAGCAGTTCGTCGAAGCGGTCAAGCTGGCGAAAAAGATAGCCGCCCAGGCGCCCATTGCCACGCGCCTGGCAAAGGCATCCGTCCTGGCGGCGTTCGAGACCACGCTGGCAGAGGGCCTGGCTGCCGAGCGCCAGAACTTCTTCATGCTCTTCTCGACCGAAGACCAGCGCGAAGGTATGCGCGCATTCATAGAGAAGCGGCAGGCGGAGTTCAAGGGTCGTTAAAAATAGTGAGGGTGGAGAGAATATGTACCGTGAATGCCTCTTCTCTACCCTCCTTTCACACACAACCGGACACTAGACAATCTCGCCGCTGAGCGCCGCCGCAAAGGCATCCGTCAGCTTCGGCACCGTCTCATATTGCATGAGCTCGGGGGGGTGAATCCAGCGCTTCTCGGCTGCCTCCCAGTCGGTCTTGATGCGCTCGGGTGTAAGGACGACGAAGAGGTAGGGATGGATATAGAAATGGCGCCCCAGCGCTTCGTCGCTATATTCTACAACGGCTCCACGCCTGACCATGTGCACCTGTTCGGGCAGCAGCGCCGTCTCCTCGCCGATCTCTGTGAGCGCCTGAGCATCCGGCGTCCCATTCGGCTCTACAAAGCCGCCGCGACGCTCCAAAAAACAGGTGACAACATGCGTCGGACGCAGTGGTGTACTCATGGCAGTATCTCTCCTCCCATAAACATGTACCCTGACTTCATGGATAATAAGGTGACAGCGAGAAAGTTTTCCGCTATACTCTTAGCAGTATGTAGTATATCTTGTACGAACATCTCTGCGGCGCTGCTATCGTATATAGATACGCTAATTTGCCAGTGTCAGTTTCGTTTATTACATGGGCAGGCACAAATATATCAAAGCAGTGATGCGTATTCACACTGGGCAGGAGTATTCTCGCATATGCAGACTGATAATACAACCAATACAACCAATACAGCCGATGAAACGACTGCTGAAATCGGTACAACCATAGAAGCAACGACCGAACGGGAGACGCCCGCGCCTCCTCGCCAGACGTGGCGCACAACCGTAGCCCCCTGGTGGAAGGCGACGCTTGCCATTCTCCCCACTCTTCTTCGTCCCCAACTACTGGCCCGGCCAGATCCCCTTCCATGATATTATCTATGATTGGTACCGTTGGGACGCTATCCGTTTTGCCACCATCGCGACGCACGGCTATCCCAGCCTGGACTACGCGGCCTTCTTCCCACTGTTTCCGGCGCTGGCGCACGTCTTCAGTGTCGTCACGCACCGCGATATCCTGGAATCGACGATGTTCATCTCCAACGTGGCTTTTCTAGGGGCGTTGATCGTACTCTACCGCTTCGTCGAGATGGAGTTTGACCGCGAGATTGCGAAGCGCACAGCCCTCTATCTCTCCATCTTCCCCACGGCCTTCTTTTTCTTTGCAGGCTACAACGAATCGCTCTTCCTCTTCTTCATGTTGCTCTGCTTCTACACGCTGCGACGCGGCTCCTGGTGGCTGGCAGGCCTGTTCGGCTTCCTGGCAACATTGACGCGCTCGCTCGGTATTTTCCTGGCACTGATCTTCGTCTGCGAATACGCACGCCAGAAATGGCCGGAACTCCAACAGGCCTGGCGCGATAAGCAGGCAAAGCAAGGGCTGCGTCTGCTGGTGCACCTGCCTGCTGTACTCTTCATTCCGCTGGGCCTCGGTGTCTTCGCCTACGCCCTCAACGTGCAATTTCACGATCCGCTCGCCTTTGTGCATGCACAGACATCCTGGCGGCAGGGCCTGAGCTTTCCACTGGTCGCCCCGTTCATTGCGATCAAAGACCTGTTGACATTAACGCCTTTCACCTTTGTTAATCCGCATAATATCATCGACCTGTCGGCGCTCGTCCTCTTCGCAGCGCTGCTCGTGCTCTGCTTCTTCGGACCTGAGCGACTCGACAGGTCGCAGTGGACGCTTGCGCTCTTCGGCATACTGGCACTGGTCTACGCGGTGCTCTTCCCCGGCATTCCCAGCGCGGGCGGCCTGTACGATCCGATGCCCTCGATGGAGCGGCTGGTATTGGAGATCTTCGTGGGCTTCATCATACTGGCTCGCCTGGGGCGGCGTCAGTGGGTTCACCAGACCTACTTGCTCTTCTCCCTGCCCATGCTGGCGTTTCTGGTAATGCAGTTCATCACCGGACATTGGACGATCTAAGAGACACGGCGAAAGCTTCGTTTTCGCAGGGCAGGCATCCAGATGTGGATACCTGCCCTCGTTTTAAGTCATAATTACCAATAATTCATTCTTGACGTATTCTTAACACTCCTATATAGTATGCTTGGCGCATAGTATGTTTTGCACACTGTCCGCTCAGTACCGACATGCAGAGTACACGTCGGGACCCCAATCCTTAAACGACGTCGAAGTGCACGATTTTTATGCTATTCATTTTCCAAGCCTTTATAGGCCTGTTCGCCTTACTAACTGGAGGTAGGCCGAAGTGTCAATGACTATAATTATAGTGGGCCTCATCGTTACCATACCGATCGGAGCAGTCCTCGCTGTTTTTGTCGGCTACTATGTCGGAAAGACCCATGAACGAGCGCACTTCGAGGAGCGTCTGCGCACTGAGAAGGAGGCCAGCGAGCAACGGCTGCTGGAGGTCCAGAATCAGCAGAGGCAAGCTCTATTTGAAGCGCGCGATGAAACTGCCCTTCTGCGCTCCTCGATGGAGCGCGAAAATGCGGAGCGCCGGACCGAATTGTCGCGGCAGGAGCGACGCATACAACAAAAAGAGGAGAATCTTGAGCGCAAGATCGAGGCATTGGAGACGCACGAACGCAAGAACAATGCACGGGCGCGCGCTCTTGAACAGGCACATGCGGAGGTAGAAGCGCTCCGACAGCAACAGTATCAGGAGCTAGAACGCGTTGCGCAGCTCACCGAGGAGCAGGCAAAAGAGCTCCTCCTTTCGCGCATCGAGGAGCAGGTGCGTACGGAGGCCGCATACCGCGCGCGTGTAATCGAGGACCAGGTGCGCGAGGAGGCTGATGCACGGGCCCGCGAGATCATCACGCTGGCGATTCAGCGCTGCGCTTCCGACCAGGTCGCCGAGGCAGTGGTCTCGGTCGTTCCGCTCCCCAACGACGAGATGAAGGGGCGGATCATCGGGCGCGAGGGCCGTAACATCCGCGCGCTAGAGGCCGCGACCGGCGTTGATCTCATTATCGACGATACGCCCGAGGCGGTGATCCTCTCGGGCTTCGATCCTGTACGCCGCGAGGTCGCTCGCCTGGCTTTGACGAAATTGATTCTCGATGGACGCATTCACCCGGCGCGCATCGAGGATGTCGTCGCCAAGGCCCGGCAGGAGGTCGATGCAATCGTCCGCGAGGCTGGCGAGAACGCGGCGCTGGAGGCCAATGTGCACGGTCTGCAACCGGAGCTGCTCAAGATTCTCGGACGACTCCACTTCCGCACCAGCTACGGCCAGAACGTGCTGGCTCACTCGGTCGAAGTATCTATCCTGGCGGCGACTATGGCATACGAGCTGGGGGCGGATGTAAACGTCTGTAAAACGGCTGCCCTGCTTCACGATATGGGCAAGGCGATCGACCAGGAGGTCGAGGGTCCACACGCGATCATTGGCGGTGAGGTGGCCCGTCGCTTCGGCAAGTCGCCCAAGATCATTCACGCGATGGTGGCGCACCACGCATCGGAGACGGAGCCACAATCGCTCGAAGCGGCTATCGTGCAGGCAGCGGACGCTATCTCAGCCGCGCGCCCCGGAGCGAGACGCGAGACGGTCGATCTCTATATCAAGCGCCTGGAGGCGCTCGAAGGCATCGCTAATTCGTTTACCGGCGTCGAGAAATCATTTGCAATTCAGGCGGGTCGCGAGGTGCGTATCATCGTGAAACCGGAGGAGGTCGACGAGTATACCGCGAGCCGTCTCGCCAGCGATATAGCGCAGAAGATCGAGGAGAACCTCGATTATCCCGGCCAGATCAAGGTCTGTGTCGTGCGCGAGACACGCTCTGTAGACTACGCGCGCTAATATCTATAGGGGTGGCACTGCAATTCCTGCACATCCACCCCCATCCATCCCATCGAGATCGTCCTCGGCGGGACGAGACGCCCGGCAGATTGTTCGACTACAGAAAAGAGATCAGGAGAGCTATGGCTAATGTTGTCGATCTTCATACCCACTCGACCGCTTCAGATGGTATTTATTCTCCGACAGAATTGCTCCGCCTGGCTGCAGAGGCTGGCTTAAAAGTACAGGCGTTGACCGATCACGACAGCACCAACGGCCTCGATGAGGCGTTCCAGGCGGCCCGGCCCCACAGCATTGAGTTGATCCCCGGCATTGAACTCAACACCGATGTCAAGGGCGGTGAGGTGCACGTCCTCGGCTATTTCATCGAATACCAGGACCCAGAGTTCCAGTCTGTACTGAGCACGCTACGCGATGCGCGCGTGCTGCGCGGACAACGCATGGTAGAGAAGCTTAACGAACAGGGACTCCAGATCACGTGGGAACGCGTGCGCGAGATAGCTCAAGGCTCGGTTGGCCGCCCGCACGTCGCGGAGGCGCTGTTGGAGAAAGGATACGTGAAAAGCATTGCAGAAGCGTTCGATAAATATATCGGCGCCGGTCGCCCAGGCTACGTACCCCGCTACAAGCTAACGCCCCAGGATGCCATTCGCCTGATCATCAGCGCCAACGGGCTACCGGTGATGGCCCACCCCATCACGTTCCCAGG
>WNFY01005863.1_pt1 | contig 11046 bp, 13 predicted proteins | sample 5400091 | NCBI WGS metagenome assembly WNFY01 (sample SAMN13153364, study PRJNA577476) | soil metagenome | isolation source: 60 cm soil or saprolite under grassland replicate 1 | place: USA:California | collected 2016-06-15
ATTGAACCTCTGAAATGAGGCATGGCTTATGACTCATGACATTTGTCGAGTTATCTCGTTTGAGCGGGTGGCAGCTTATACTCTGCGCGTATGGTTCGATGACGCGTCTTCGCAGCTGATCGATTTCGGCCCAGTCTTAAAAGGCGAGCTTTACGGACCATTGCGGGATCCGACCCTTTTCGACCAGGTGAGAATTGATCCAGAAGTCCATACGCTTATTTGGCCCAACGGCGCAGACTTCGATCCCGTGATACTTCACAATTGGCCGGAGTCGGGACCGGCACTCAAGGCTCTTGCCAAGAAGTGGTCCTTCACAAAGGGCGCATCAAGCGCTATTCCGTGACAGCTCTGATTGCTTTTTTAAGGTGCTTGCATTCGATCGTCGCTGCTGGGCGTGTGGGTTGGGTCAACGAAACGACTCCCCTCCGGGAAAGACCAATGGATCAAAGATTTCTCAGACCACGGTTTGCTTTATCTAGAAGTAGATAAGTTCTGAGCAATGGCCAATCAAAATTGAATGGTCGAGATGAGAAAATTCGCAGCAAGGCTAGACGTCTTCATTGCATCAAAAGCCCTAAAGTGTATTGACCTTTGCAATGACATCATCAGGGACGAGGCCGATTTCGACCAGCCAGTGTCAGAGAATGCAGCGGAGCCGAAAGAAACAGGACAAAAGCCAATTTGCGCGTTGTGTACGCAACCACGAGGACTGACGGATCTGGTTCACATCGCGGCCGGGATGCGCTTGTGCACTGTCTGCCTCGAAGCGATACACACAGTTACAGAGCAACGCGAGAAGAAGTGAACCGATGCCTGGGGGCCGAGCTGTTGCTTGTGGGAACGTTACAACAGTATCCGGAAGACGAGCTGAAGCCTTCAATCCACCGGAAATACTTTTTTTCCCGTTCCTTCCTCTTGTAAACTGATCGCTTTGGTGGGGCAGATTTTGGCGGCGAGGAGAATTTTCTCGTCGGTGTCGCCCTTGGGGTCGATGACTTCGGCGATCATTTTTGCATCCAGTTTGAATACTTTGGGCGAGGCCTGAATACATTTGGCGTAACCCTCGCACTTTGTTCTATCTACTGTGACCTTCATTCTGCCTCCTAAGCATTGTTGATCTTTTCTGTCGATTCCGGTCGTAGCTTCCCGGTTTCAATTGCCTAAACGGTATAGTTTCGCCGTGTTTTCTCGATTGATCTTTCTCATGACGATTGGATCGATCCCTTCGCAGTTGCGGTCGACCGTCTCTTTCGAGTAGGGCCATGTCGTCACGCCGTGGGGAAAATCGCTGGCCCAAAGAAAATTATCCTCGCCATACACCGGTGTCGTAAGGACGCCGGCGCGGTCGTCCTGGTAGGTGAAGAAAACATTTGTCTTGAAGTATTTACTCGGCGGCAGCTTGTTGATGTTCCGCTCGGCGTCGAAAGTGCTCGCACGGCCGAACCAGTAGTCCACCTGTTGGACGAGGTTGGCGACCCAGCCGACGTCGAACTCCGCGCAGACGACTTTTAAATTTGGATGGCGGTCGAACACACCGGAGAGAATGAGATTCCCCAAAAACTGCTGAGCCGGCGACTGCCGGTTGGCGAAGCCGAGACTCTGCTTTTTTGGCTCTACCGGCCGCGGCCCTTCGTAATGCGTCCGCGCGACGCCTTGAGTGGCGCTCGTGTGCACGTTCACCACCATTCCGGTTTCTTCCAACGCCGCCCACATCGGCTCATACTGGGACTCATAATAGCCGCTGTCTTTGATACGCGTGGGAATCTGCACGCCGCGAAATCCGAGCTTGGCGTAGTGAAAGATGTCAGCGATCGTATGATCGATGTCGAGGATTGAAATAGTGGCCAAGCCGATGAGTCTCTTCGGATTGTGACTGCAAAACCCGTGCAGCCATTCGTTGTAAGAGCGGAAGATGGCGCGCTGCAACGGTTCGTCTGCGAGGCTGTAGAGTTGGCGCACCGCGCTGGAAAACAGAACCTCAGCTTCGATGCCATCAACATCCTGGTCTTTGAGCCGTGCCGCGGGCTCCCAGCCGCCGGGATAATCTTCGTAGCGAAAATTTTCGTTGAAGCGAATCGTCTCGAAATGTTTTTCCTGGTCCACTTCGGCAATGCCCTTTTCCTTGCCCACGACCTGTCCCTTTGAGTAGTGAGACAAACCGACCGGCGGAAGACCGTCGATGAGCAGCCAGATGCCTTTGGGGACGCCCAGAGGATCTTTCATGACTTTCGGCGCGCGCTCGCCATATTCTTTCTGCACTCGCTCCCAGGCGGCCGGGGGCTCATTGACGTGACTATCGGCTGAGATCAGTTTGAAATCCGGCATTGTCTTCTTCCTACCGTTTACGCGACGCGAATGATACCCAGGCCGTCCGCCGTTCGATGCGGGTGCCGAAGGGTTCGGATACTTCCTGGTAGCAGTTTTGCAGCAGACCTTTTTCGCCGAAATTCAACCAGTGGCCATTAGCGCAGCTCAGCATATTAAAGCCAAACCACTTGATATCTTCCAGCAACTCCGGCTCGGTCACCATGTGGGTGCCGGTGCGTAGCGCGGGCGTTCCTTCGACGTAGCGGACGACCATGCTTTCCAGATTGGCGAATCGGGCATCGGTGCTTTGCAAAACTTCGCGCAGTCCCAGGAATCCTGGTTCGCAGAAGACCGCCAGCCGGCGAGCATAATGTCTCCCCACAGGGCTAAAGTCACTCGGCCTTGTTCCGCTTCGTAAATCATCGCGACTATGATGAAAGATTTCCCGACTCTGCGCGAAACGATATGAGACGATTGACAGAGTTGTCAAGTTGCCCGCACGCCCGTCCGGAGATCCGAGTTGACAACAGCAATCCTACGGTGGTTAATCTCTGTCGCAAGTGAAGGGCAAAGAAGAGATCCGACATGATGCCTCGATCAACGCTGTTACGCACAATATCGAATGCTGTCTATTTATTGCTGTTTCTCATGTTCACCTTCCAGAACCCGATAGCGAACGCAGCTTCCGCGGAGCGAGAAAAAATGTTGGAGGGCGCGAAGAAGGAAGGAAGATTGGTCTTATACACCGGGATGGATACGGATGAAGCCAATCAGTACGCGCGGGAGTTCACGAAAAGGTATCCCTTTATCAAACCCGAGATCTTTCGTTCGAGTGGCGAGAGTGTGCAGACCAGGTTTTTGACGGAGCATCGAGCCAATGTTCACAACGCCGACATTTTTCAAACCAGCATCGTCCAAGTCTATCAACTGAAAAATACCGGACTGCTCGGGAAGTATGTCTCAGAAGAGAGTCATGCTTACGGCGAGGGCTTCAAAGATCCTCAAGGATACTGGACCGCCTTTTATCTGATTCCCTATGTGATCGGTTACAACACAAGGCTGGTTTCGCTGAAAGACGTTCCGTCAAGTTATGAAGACTTGTTGCATCCCAAGTGGAAGGGGCAAATCGCTCTGGAAACCGAAGAATACCAATGGTTCTATCATCTCATAGAAATCATGGGCAAGGAAAAAGGGCTCGCGTACATGAAGAAACTCGCCGGGCAAAATTTGCAGCTGCGCAAAGGACACACGCTCCTGGCACAGCTCGTGGCCGCGGGGGAGATAGCGATGGCCGTTGTCGTTTACTCGAATCGCGTCGAGCGGATGAAGAACAGTGGCGCGCCGATCGATTGGGTACGGTTCAAGGGCCCGACGATCACCGCCATCAATGCTGTCTCAATTCCCGAGAAGGCGCCGCACCCGAATGCCGCCAAACTCTTCGTTGATTTTGTCTTGTCGAAAGACGGACAGAATCTGCTCAGGGCTTTCCGAAGAATTCCCGCTCGGCCTGATATCCTGCCAGACCCACCCAGCCTTACGAAGGGTTTGAATTTATATCCGGCCCGGCCGGAGGGAATGATCGATAATTACAAAGAAACCGTGGCCCGCTTCGACGAGATTTTTAATAAGCCGAGATAACACTCGGACGCCAGCGAGCCGCTAGGCACCGCCATTAAAACGGCGCCGCCTCGCCATATTTTTCTTCGCGACACTCACTTATTTGAGAATCTCTTTTAACTTGGCGATGAGGGAAGACTCAAGCTTGAAAATATCTTTGACGTTTTGTTCCAGCTCCGCGCCATCGGCGGCGTTGATGTCGAGAGTCGCTTTTTTCGCTTCGGCCAAGAATGCCGAATCTTTCATCGTGTCCATGAAGGCTCTCCGCAGGATCTGAACGCGATCCTTTGGCGTCCCCGGAGGAACCACGTACGGTCGCACCGATGGACCGTGGACACGCTCTACGGTTTGGATGAGCTTCTTGGCTTCTTCGGTCTTCGCCAAGTTAACGGCCAATGGCACTTTGAGCAACTCGGGATGAGGTTTACTCGTAACCTGCAGCACGATGCTCAAGTCACTGCTCTCTAATTCTTTTTTCCAAGTCGACTTCATCGACTCCCAGGAGTTGCTGATTCCCGCGACCTCGCCGCTGTTGAACGCCAAACGAATGTCGGCCGTGCCTTTATAACCCGAAACCATTTGGATAGGCAGTCCAATTGTTGCCTTTAGGAGGTTGGGAAAATCGTCCGTGCCGGAACCGGTCGATACGCCGCCAAATTTAACGACTTGTTTGGATGCGATCCATTTGTCCGGGTCGGTGATGCCGGCGGATTTGGCGACGCTGAGGATGAAATGATCCTGCGCCGGTACGCCGATGTACTCGAACTTGAGCGAGTCGAACTCGATGCCTGGCTTGCCCAGGAGCTGCTGGAGAAACAGGCCGCCGATGAAGTGGCCGATGGTAAGGCCGTCCGGCTTGGCGGCTTTGTAAACGTAGTTAGCTGAAATGAGGCTTCCCGCCCCGGCCATGTTGTCGACGACGAAGACGGGATTGCCCGGAACGTGTTTCCCCATATGACGCGCCATGGTCCGCGTGTAGGCGTCATAGCCGCCGCCCGCGGAAAATCCCACAATGAATCGGATCGTCTTGCCTTCGTAGAAATTCGCCTGCGCAAAAACCCCTCCAGCGCCCGCGATTAGAAGAAGTCCAACCAGAATCCCTGTTAACTTAACGCCGCCTTTCATAAGTTCTCCCTCTTGGCTGTAACAGTTGAACTGCTGCTATCGTCGTGTCTGCCCTTCGACCAGCTCTGGGCGAACGGACAAGGAAAACCGTTCGTGGTGAGGTCGTCGAACCCTACGGCTACCTCCCGGCTTGGCGACTCTTCATAGGTGATCGTCGTGGCCCTTGTCAAGCTACCGAGCGGTTTGACACCCGCCATAAAATCGCTGTAGATTTTTGACGTGTACTGCTTTCGCGCTGATCATTTTCTGCAGGCGAGAGAACTGAAATAAGAGGAGTACCATTCATGATTAAACCAATTGCGCTTTCAGCGACTCATATGGAATGCTGTAGCTTGAACGAGTCCGTGCCGGTGCTTACCGATTTGTTGGCCTTCCAAAAAATCGGTGAGCAGCCCGGCGAGGTGAAACTGAAACATCCGAACACCGACTGGGTGCTTTATGTGCACGAAAGCGGAGGCGAGGCGGCGGTGAAGCAGATGCATAACCACTGGGGCGTGCGTGTTCAGACTAATGAAGAAGTGGATGCGGCATACGAGTACATGAGCAAGAACAAGGAAAAGTATGGCATCAAGCAGATTGCCAAGCCGCTCTTTAATCACGGCTCCTATTCACTTTATTTTCTCGAGCCGGGCACGAATGGTTGGGAGATCGAATGCTACACGGCGGCTTTGCGCAAGGCGTCGATGGCGCAGAAAGCCGGCGGTGTGTATGCGCCGCACTGGACGACGACCTATCCGGCGGAGCGGTTCCCTGGCCGGGGTTATGTTCCGCAGGCTTTTACCCATGGAACATTAGCGTGCGCAGACATGGAAGCCTCTCGGAAGTTCTACACGGAAACCCTCGGGCTCGAAGCGCACCAGGCCAACCCAAACGTCTTTTATATCAAGCATCCCAATACGAAGTGTTACGTGGTTTGCGCGATCCGGCAGGATTTCAAACGGTTCTCGCCTAACTTTCGCTTCACGATCACTGTCGGCTCTCAAGACGAAGTAGCGAACGCGCATGATTGGTTACAACGGTCACAAGCGGAGCTTGGCGTCTCCGAGCTGAGCGACGTGCAAACCAACGGATCCGTGTCGTCGTTCCTGGTAAGCGATCCTGACAACAACTGGTGGGAAGTTACTTCGCCTAACTAAAATATCATGTCGGAAAAACCTTTGGAGCAGATGGGGCTTCGGGATCTGCGGGCCATTGCGCGTGAGCAGATGCCGGCCGAGGCGTGGCACCACTTCAACGGCGGCGCGGAGACCAAAGCAACCTTTTATAGAAATCCGCGGTCGTTTCAAAAATATCTTTTTCGCCAGCGGATTTTTCATGACGTCACGGACCCGGATATCTCGGTCGAACTTTTTGGTCATCAGATTCCTATACCCGCCATCACGGCGCCGGTTGGTAGCTTCAGTCTCATGGGGAAGGACGCGGAACGTCAGGTCGCCGAGGGAGCCGGCCGGGTCGGCGCTATGATGTTCGTCAGCCAGGCTGCCAAGCTCAATCCGCAGGGTTGGCGCGATGCGACTCAATCACCGCTGGTCTTGATGGCTTACATGAACCGCGGCAGAGAAGAAGTGTCGCAGTACGCGAAGCTGTCCCAAGACCTCGGCTTCGCTGCGGTCGGTATTACGATGGATACGGTTCGCCCGGTGAAAATCGGCGACCAAGTGCCGTTGTCAACCAAGGACGGCAAGCCGAGAAAAGGGCACACGGCTTCGCCGAAGGACATCGAGTGGATGAAACAGCAGGTTTCTCTGCCCGTGGTGGTGAAAGGCATCATGGGAGCCGAGGACGCGCGTGTGGCGGTAAACGCCGGCGCGGATGCGGTTGTCGTGTCTAATCACGGCGGCAGAATTCTCGATTTCAATCGCGCCGCCCTGGAAGCTTTGCCGGAAGTCGTCGATGCCGTCGGTAGTAAAGCGACTGTGATTCTTGACAGCGGCGTCCGCAGCGGCGGCGATATCGTCAAGGCGCTGGCGCTCGGCGCCAAAGCCGTGCTCACGGGACGACCGGTTGCGTGGGGCGTGAGCGCCTTTGGTCCACGGGGCGTCGAACGGGTCTTCGCTATTCTTAGCGAGGAGATGAAGCGAGTCCTGTGCATGACCGGCGTCGCCAGCGTCGCGCGGATCACAAGCGCGATCATTATTCGCGACGGCTAGCAGCAGAGCAAACCACAAAGGGCGCAAAGATCACAAAGTTTCTGTAGAAGTTTCGTGCGTGCCGCAGATTTTTTGACGCCGTTCTTCAGTCGATTCGACGAAACAATTTTCTCACCACGAAGATCGCGAAGGTCACGAAGGGTTCGGATATTTTGAATCGTAAACTTCGTGCTCTTCGTACTTCGTGGTCAAGCAATTTTGTAGCGGCGAGTGGCCGGTCGTCGCTACACAACCGCAACCAAATCGATCTCGACCAGAGCTCCTCTCGGCAACTCCGCAACGGCTACCGTCGAACGGGCGGGTTTCACGTCGCCTAAATACTCAGAGTAAACTTCATTCATGGCGGTAAAGTCCGACATGTTTTTTAGAAAAACCGTTGCCTTGACGACCTGATTGAATGAAGATCCGGCGGCTTCCAAAACAGCTTTCAGATTCTCCAAGACTTGCCGCGTCTGGGCGGTTATCCCGCGCTCGGTCATCTCGCCTGTCCGAGGATCGAGAGGAATCTGTCCTGCTGTGTAAACAAAGCCGTTGACTTTGATTGCCTGGGCATAGGGCCCGATAGCTTTAGGCGCTTTTTCTGTTTGCACTATTTCCCGGCTCATATGGTACTTCCTTTGATTAAATTATGGATGCGAGAAAAAGCTTACATCAGGCTTGTTGTCGTTGACAACTTCTTGGGAGATCGGCCGCTGTTCTTTTCTTGCCTCACGCGCTTGACTATGGTTGAGTGTTAAATAGTGAAGCTACTGACCGCCCATAAGATCCTGATGGCAAGCGCAGCGGTCTTCTTTCTCTTTTTTTCACTTTGGGAGCTGCGGAATTATTTCAACGCGGCCAATGGCTGGGCCGTGTTTCGAAGCATACTTTATCTGCTGATAGCGTGTGGCTTCGGGATCTATTTCAAAAACCTGGACCGGTTGTACAAATAGATTTCTGTTTCGCCGAAAACCATGGAGCCCGCCTCGTTTTTAGTAGAAGTCTCCGAAAAACAAATTCGCCGGGAGCGCCAAAAGGCGCGGGAGCTGCGTGCGAGCCAGTGGTGGAAGCGCAAGCGTGCGACCGGGATCTGCCATCACTGTGGTCAAAAGTTTCTGCCGAAAGAGCTGACGATGGATCACCTGATTCCGGTCATTCGCGGCGGAAAATCGACTCGAGGCAATCTGGTGCCGGCCTGCAAAAAGTGCAATGCCGATCGGAAGTACCGGTTGCCTTTTGAAGAGGAGGCTCAGTGAGCCCTGGACCAAATGGAGTGTTGGAGTAGGGGAGTATTAGGTTTTAAATCCATCACTCCAATACTCCGGTCCGTACGCCTCCAAATCAGCTGTTGCCACAGGTTCGTCGTTTGAACTACTATCGTAATGTCAGGAGGCTGCCATGACCGGGGAAACTTTTCTGGTTCGCACCATGTCCGATACGGTGGAGACCGATATTCAACGTGTGTTCACGATTGCCAACGAGATCTTACCGCGTTACGGCATGCAGCCCTTGAGCTTCGAGCAGCTCAGAAAAATCGCCGACGGGCCATTTGATCTCTTTCTCATTCCGTACGTTTTCGCCAAGGAACACGAGAAGGACCACAATCTAAGATTTAACGAAGGAAAACGACTAGAAATTAGAACTCACGCCATGGAAATCGCTCGCAAGCATCGATTCGATACCGACCCGCCGGAGTTTGTCCCTGGTATTGAGCAATCTCTCAAAGAGACAAAGGACGCGGGTTTGCGCAACGTGCTCCTCACGACCGGTGGCCGGCGCTTCAAGCACCAGGCGATGGAGAACTACGGCATCGGGAAATATTTCGAGGAGATCGTCGATCGCGACGAAACCTACTACGCCAAAGAGCAGGGCCTCTACTATCTCTACCGCAAACACAAGCTTCCCCAACTCCGCATCATTCTTCTCTCCGGTACTGCCAGCTACATCCGGGCCGGCAACAACGCGCACGGCTGCAAAGTCGGCGGCACAGAGCTGGAAGTTTACACCGTGGCGCTCTCGACAGAGTACTCCTACAACGACGAAGAAACGTTACGCTTGGCCCGGCCGAAAATCGTCATCCGGAGCTACGATGAACTCTTGCCCGCGTTGAAAGAGCAGGGGTTGGTTGAATAAGGCGCGAGCTAGTAGCCCGCTCAGAAGTCCATTGAATAAGTCGGTGCTTCCCCATCGTCATTACCGCGAAAGCGGTAATCCAGATTTGTGTGCTTCCTGGAACCCGGCTCGCGCCAGCTTCAGCCTGAGGCTGATCCGGGTGGAATCGCCAGCTTGGCCGGAAATGACGGGAAATTTTGTTGGGAATTTGGGAGATTACCACACTAGCGTCTGTCTGCGTACATAGAAATTGTTTCAACGAAATCCTGGGGTCGATCGGGAGATACCACTACCACGCGGTCGAGAAAGCGCAGAACCACCGCGCGGCGGCGATCGGTCATGAATGCGCGATAGGAGCCTAACTCTTTGCTGCGAAAATAACCGGTAAAGGAGAAAAATCCGCCATTCCCGAATGTGCGTATGCTGCCGCGTGTGGCATCGGGATCGAATTTGGCGGACTGGAACTCGGTGAGAGGGATGCGTGTCGTCCAGAACAGCCGGTCGATTAAAAGAGCATTGTTTGTAATCGAGTAGCCACGAACCGTAAAGACCGCACAGATCAGAATGATCGCCAACGGCAAGAGCGCGAGCCAAAAGCGCAACGGTTCCAGTGAAGCGTCCACGAGTAACGTCCAGAGAGCATAGCTCACGCCGAGGCACACGAGGGTAGCGAACGTAGAAGCGACGATCAGTGATTTGCTCCACGGTGCACGAAAGTGAGTCATGACACGAATGAAACGACCTAACCGTTTACGCTGAGCCGACGGGTGCTTTTCCCTATCGGTCTCAAGCCACTGGTTATGTACTTTTACCTTGGTCTCACGGCTCCTCATTCGAGTCCGGCGCAACCTGCCATTCTCACACTGCTCCAACTAGCGCGGCGCAAATCATAAAAAGAGCGAAGGTCCACCAGGTCGGTTGGAATTTGGGATTAAACCGAAAGATCACGGCTAGGCCCCACAAGCCAGGAGCCGCGATGCAACTGATGATCGAGCGCCGTAAGACAGAGCGCCACGTTGCGTTAGGATTGAGCTTTGCTAAAAACTCCATGCCTTAGCCTGGCCGCGAGCAGGTATAACATCGTAAAGAACGGCGGGCCATCACGCACGACGACTGATATTGTGCGGCCCCGGCGGCCCATCCCTTCGACCTTAAGTTAGACGGCTGCGTCCTTTGCGATGCTGGAGCGCGTCCTGGTTGACCGCGCTGGCGTACTTGCCGTCGAGATACGCCTCTATGATCTCGACGACTGCTTGCGCCATGGTGCTGTAGGTCAGGTCCGCAGGCCAGCCGAGGTGCGACGTCAGCACCACATTGTCCAGTAGTCGCAGCGACGAGTCGGGGGCGAGCGGCTCTTCGGCAAAAACATCCAGTCCGGCGGCGCCCAGTGCTCCTTCGTTGAGGACACGCGCCAGCGCCTTCTCGTCCACGATGGCGCCGCGCGCGGTGTTGATGAGTACGCCGTCCGGTCCGATAAGACGCAGCCTTTGCTCGTTTAGCAGGCCGCGGCTGTGCTCGGAAAGCTTGAGCTGCACCGTGACGACGTCGACTTCCTCTAGGAGCGCATCGAGCTCCATGAAGGTCGCGCCGGACCGTGCGGCACGCTCGGCGCTCAGCGTGGGCCCCCATGCCAACACCTGCATGCCGAACGCCTGCGCGAGGCACGCGACTCCCCGCCCGATCCGCCCCAGCCCGAGAATGCCCAACTTCTTCCCCGCGAGCGTTCGACCCGCGAAGGAGGGCCATTCACCCCGGC
>WNFY01011590.1_pt1 | contig 11045 bp, 14 predicted proteins | sample 5400091 | NCBI WGS metagenome assembly WNFY01 (sample SAMN13153364, study PRJNA577476) | soil metagenome | isolation source: 60 cm soil or saprolite under grassland replicate 1 | place: USA:California | collected 2016-06-15
CGTAAAAACGGTCCTTTGGATTTTGCATGATATAAACCCAAAACATTGGCATTGGCTCCAGCGGTAGGATTCGAACCTACGACCAATCGGTTAACAGCCGACCGCTCTACCACTGAGCTACGCTGGAATAACTGTTGTGAATCAGAGTGTTACAACCTATTTTCGTCACCGCCAGATTCGTGATTGTCACCGTTTTGTGATACTCTTACACCGCCTGACACATGAAAAACACTATCTGGAAGCGGTCTGGAGTAGCTCTCTACTATTATCAACCAACCGGGGCTTATTTCGCACGGGTACGCTTCGGAGGCAAGCTCTACAGGCGCAGGCTCGGCACGGGTGACTATAAGCTGGCCCGGCGAAAACTGGCGGAGTTCAACCGCGATCTGAAGCGGACCGACGCCAGCAAAGGCAAGACGATCTTTGCGACCGTGCTGGATGCTTACGCGGACACTCTCACGGGTGCAGCTCCACACTAGAGAAGAAGCGGGCGGTGCTCGCGCAACTGAAGGAGACTTGGTTTGCCATCGACTCGCTGCCGCTGCGCACGGTGACGCCTTCGGACGTGTCGCCCTGGCTCGCGCGGCATTACGGGGAAAAGAGCGCGAGCTACTATAACGCGGCTTTGACCTTAATTCGCGACGTGCTGGAGATGGCGGTCAGAGACAAGATCATTGCCGAGAACCCGGCCAAACACCTGAAGGTATCGCAAACGCCCAACACCGATTAGGCTTACTCCAACCCACCAACAATTTCGGAAGATCGTCGCCGATATTCGCGCGCAGAAGTTCAACCGCGAAGCGGAGCAGAGCGGCGACTTTGTCGAGTTCTCTCTCCAGCGAAAGAAACGCGGTGAACAAATCATCGGCCTTAACAATGAATTGTTTTCCGTCGCGGTAAGCGTCGACGCAAAAAAGGCACGCAGATCGAGGCGACACCAAACGAAGTGGCGGCGTCGTCAAACGCGTCATGCGAATAGCGCTAAAAGGCGCTAACGGGAATGCGACGCGCCCGAACGTCGCCTAGGAGTACGCCCATTGAATCGCGAGTATCTGATCCGGCGATATGAACACAATTATTTTCGCGGTTGCGTGGTCAGCACTAAGCGGCGAGGCATGCTTCAATCGGAAAGGAGCTTTACCCAGCGAAATTTTGTCGCAGCATTTAAGCCACTCGCAATTTTCTCAGATTCCTGTTGATTGCGACACTTTACGATCCGTGCGTTCGTTCGGGAATCGATCACATAATACTTTTCTGTTTCAAAACCGCCGGCGGTAATTGAACGCTCGATGAGTGTTTGGTAGCGCGGCGGCTTTATCTTTATCATTGCTACTAAAATCCTGGAAAGGTGACGCGTGAAAGTCAAACGGTGACCGACTCTCGCGCTCATCGCGCAGCCGCTGTGTTCTTGCAAATCGCGACGGAATTTGCACCATCGGCAGCAGGTTTTCTCCCTCGCAGCCGATCCGACCAGTCGCAGAAGATAAGCTCGCAGCTTTGCGACGGCTCGATGAAAGCCGAGCATGGAACTCCCTCGACGACCAGCTCTATTGCACTATCTGCAGGAATGTAATCTCGGGCCGCCAGATCGAAGTAGTAGGCGGCACTAATGACCTGCGCGCTTTGCACCTCAAATGCTCCACGCCCGGTTGCTTTTCCACTCCGGCTGACTGGATCTTGCCCGTTAAATCGGACACTGTCCGCGAAATTGACATCCTTTTTAGTGACGACGGTGCTTGAACCCCTGATTCACCCCCTCGAAAAAATCAAAATGCCCAAGGCGGTCGGATTTCGCGCGCACCGTCATCGTTTCCGCCACTGAGGGCGCGAAGAACTCGTGAGTCTGCCCGTCCGTCACGGTGTCGGCGTTGGCGTCGCAGTGATGGGGAGTCGCTTCGTAGTAGACGTTACCGGATCAACTACCCACAGGTTCGTGACTCGCCAGCGTAAGCCGCTGCGAGTCAGAATTAGCTTAGCGTCATCTGCCTTTTTTAGGGTGACGGAAAACTGCGAGAGTGAATCATAAGTGCATGATGTGCAATCGAGCCCGAACAAATCCTGTGTTGCGGCAGGCAGTCGGTCGATACCCGTTGGAGTGACGTAGGCATCAACTAACCCCGCAAGAACGGCTTCCCGCAGCGAGAGGAAATCGTGGGTTTTTACGTTGCTTCTTATCGATTCGTTCATGACTAGAAAATGGAGCTGTTCTTTGAGATTTGTTCTTAGTGTGGGAAAATCGATATCACGCGATAGAGCATTAGCATCGTGCCGTGCTATCGATGCTCTGATGTGTCGAACCGTAATGTAGGGTGAGAAGTATAACCACGCCGCCGCCACTAGGATCCCTGCAAGCAACACTAAAATTCTAACAAAAAGCCGTTTCATTTGAGGGGCCTGAACTGAGTTGGAAGCAAGGGCCCGGGATTCTCCGCGTCTCGATCCCTCTGGGACCGACCGATAATCCGAGTTTCAGCGAATAAGCTGGACAGCCCGTGAACGTTGGCGCACATGCTTCGGTGCAAATAAATCTGAAGCGACCGAGGTCAATCCTGAACCATGACACAAGCTAAACGATGAACACGCTGCCGAAACTGATTCTGCTGCTCTGTCTGATCGCAGCATCAGCCCACGCTACCACGATGAAGGAAGCACCGAAAGGTATGTATATCTTCCCGAGTGGTTTTTTGTCAGCAACCAACCAAGCAGTCACCTCAGCAGGAACCGCTATAAGCAACGCAAACTGCGATGGCGTGCGCTGGCTGCTAAGGTGGTCGGACGTAGAAGCAACTCCAGATATCTACACTTGGCAGTACCTAGATGATGCAGTTGCATGGGCCGCTGCCAATAACAAGAAATGCGGAATATCTATTAACGCTGGTAAAGATTGCCCCGCATGGCTCTATGCGGCTCCTTACAACGCGCAGTCCTACACCATGCAGGACACACCTGGAGCCATCGGCCGCACGATTCCTGTTCCTGGCGACCCCGTCTTCATGACTCGGTGGCAGAAGTTCATCACCGACTTTGGTGCGCGCTACGACAGCAACCCTGCGGTGTCCTATGTCATAATAGCCGGTATAGGCAACCACGACGAGTGGGACCTCGCGCCAGGAACGCTCGACACGGCGGCTCTCGGCTCGACACAGGCGGAGGTGGATGCCTGGAAATCATCGTCGAAGCAGATCATCGACTTCTACATGAGCGCATTTCCTAACACGACTGTGATGGGATACCCGGTTCCGCCGTTCAACCCATCGAATGCAGCTGAAGATCCGCTTAGCTCCATGAGAGAGGTCAGCGACTATGCAGCGAACACCTACAACTGCCACTTTGGCTACGCGGTTGCTCCGCTTCAGAGCAGTACGACTACGTCGAACTATCCTCCCGCCAACGAACTCTTCGGGCACTGGACAACCAACCCGACACATGGCGAAACTCTAAATCCCGCAATCTCAGCCGACGACTTCGATGCAACTCTGCATGTCGCGCTTGACCTAAAAATACGTGGTATGGAGATATACAAGAAAGACTTCCAGAATGCTGCCCTGCAGAACTTTATAGTCAACAGTGGTACCTATGCGGGCCAAGCAGGCGGCATTACGCCACGGCGTGCCGATATGCTTGCGATACCGGCGCCGACACCGTGCCCGGCACCGGCCGATCTTAAGATAACTGTAAACGATTCGAAAACAGCAGTCGCCGCCGGCGCGCAAGACACCTATTCGATTAATGTCATCAATTTAGGACCCGGATTTGTTGGTGGTGCATCGATTACAGACGCCTTCCCGACGATCTTCACGAACGTTAGCTACACAGCTACTCAACTGGGCGGTGCTTCTGGCTTTAGCGCGAGCGGGGCAGCCAATATCAATGACACAGTCGTGATGCCGTCGGGCAGCAAGATCACTTACAAGGCGAAAGGGAAGGTAAATCCGAGTGCGACCGGCACCATTTCCAACACGGCAAGCGTTACTCCGCCGGCTGGACTCAATGACCCAAATCCCGGGAACAACACCGCAACCGATACGGACAGCATAACCGTCAAAGCCGACCTGAAAGTTACGGTAACTGACGGCAAGACTGCTGCTGTGCCGGGAACGAAAGACACATACACGATCGTTGTGACGAACGTTGGCCCAAGCAACATCGCTGGCGCGGTTATCCAAGACCACTTCCCCAGCACGTTTACTGGGGTCACATTTACCGCGACACAAAGCGGCGGCGCCACAGGTTTCACGAGCAGCGGCAGCGGGGATGTGTCCCAAACAGTCGCTATGCCCTCAGGTAGTCACATTACTTATAAGGCGACCGGGACTATTAGCGCATCTGCTACAAGCTCTATCTCCAACACCGCCACGGTCTCGATTCCGACAGGAGTCATCGATCCAAATACCGCCAACAACACTGCGACTGACACGGACACTCTCTGACCTCGCAGACGCAGCAGCTGCAAATTAGGGTCAGTAGAAATGTAATTCGCAATACAACCGGTGTAATCGGCGTTGCCCACGTGAATGAACGCACCCGATCAGGAAAGTTGCTGGTGCGTTACGTGGCGTCATGGCCTAAGCGATAGGCTGGAAGGTCGGACATTGCCTCACATCCAATCTCACACTTTTTGCTTGCGATTTATTAGGTATTGGGCGCATCGTCGGGCAAAACCGAATAGGACGAAAGGAACATTTATGAGAACAATAGAGTCTGCCAAGAGAGCGACAAAGAAACTGGTATTATCGGCCATGTCTACGTTACTGCTCATACTATTGACCGCAACGGGCGCGGCTGCGCAAACTGTCCTTGCCAAAATTCCAATTCCGTCAAGCTAAGCAACGGGGCAGGTCGCAGTCAGTCGAGTTCTAAATCGCGTTTATGTCTCTGCTGGCTTTTCTTCAGGAGGGACCCTGACAGTTATTGACGGGAAAACTTTGACCGTCCTGATGACTATAAGCGATCTCAACGGCGTGAGCGTAGACTTGAAGAACGACAATTTCTGGACCGGGAATTTCACCAGTGGGCAGGTGCTGACCTTTTCGGGCAGCACGAATACGCAAATTTTTGCCAATACAGTAGGCTTCTGTCCCGGAGAAACCGCCTTCGATTGCCATGGGCAGCGGATTTGGGCAGGCGCGCAATGTGGCGCAGGAAATGATCCAGTCTTTGTGTTCGATGCGAACACATTCGCCTTGATTGCGGGGCCGATTGGGACTGGGGGTGTAATGGGGCTATCGTCGTTAATCCAGTTAACGGGAAGCTCTACGTCACGGCTAGCGGTGTTTCCGAGGAGGTGGATCCGACGACTTTTACCGTAACACCGACCGGTTTCGGCACGGTACTGGCAGGTGATGCGGAGAGACAGAAACTGTATGCCACGTCAGGAAGCAACCTGCAACTCATCAACGCAGTAAAAGACACAGTGGTAAAAACTATTTCACTCGGCTACACTCCAGGGCCCCAAATAGCCGTCAATACCGGCCTGCGCCACGTTTATCTGATGAACCCGGCTGCGAATACCATTGAGGTTTGGGGCGCGGAGGCAGGCAGTTTTGCGGGAAGAATTTCTCTTGGAACGGGAAACACGCCGCAGGGAATCGCGGCGGACTCTGTTCGCGGCCGCATATACGTGGTTGTAAACGCGTCAGGTTCTTATTCTGTTTGGGTCATTGAGGACCTTACCTCAACGAGAATCTGCGGGTCTCTCGGCGGCGGCTAAACCGAACCCGGCTGTTTAAACCTTAGGCTGCAGATTGCCGGGCTCGCGAGTACGTAACCTCGGGCAAGCTGAGTACACGGGGTGTAAAAAATCTGCTGCTCTGTGTTTCTGTTGAGCTTGGTGTCTGAGCTTGAGTCCGTACAGAGGTTGGCGTCGGGTGTTGACGACGCAATCAGGGAATTGGCGTAGGCGTAGGCGTAGGCGAAGGCGGCCGATGGCCCTTCCCACGTCCCTTCCCGCGTCCCTTCTTTTGCGTCGATGTCGGCGTAGCTGTCGCGTCTGGTGTTGAAGCAGGGGTTAGAGTTGGCGTGGGAGTGGGGGTGACGGTTGGCGTGGGAGTGGGGGTGGGAGTTGGAGTTGGTGTCGGACTAGGTGGCGGCGTTACGATTGGAATCGGGGTTGGCGTGGGAGTGGCGGTTGGAGTCGGGGTGGGAGTAGGTGTGGGAGTAGGTGTGGGAGTAGGTGTGGGAGTAGGTGTAGGACTTGGTGCTGGAGTTACGACGGGAGATGGAGATGGAGTTGGAGTAGGTGTAGGAGTAGATGTTGGTGTTGGAGTCGGAGTCGGAGTAGGAGTTGGTGTTGGAGTTGGAGTAGATGTAGGAGTAGGTGTAGGAGTTGGGGTCGGTGTTGGGGTTGGCGTCGGCGTCGGAGTAGGTGTTGCAGTCGGGGTGGGAGTTGGTGTGGCGGTGGGAGTAGGCGATGGCGTGGCTGTGGCCATTGGGCCGATGTAGCTCTTGGCGATCACCACATTGTCGTACCACTTCTTGTTCACGCGGATAGTATTAGAGGTGGCGTGGAATCGCAGCGCCGCGAAATCGACCTTCAAGCTGTCGATTGATCGCAAAAACAAATCCGGAATCCGTCCGATTAACTGTCCGTTGTACCACCACGCCACCTCGCCGTCGTTTCTGCCAATGGTGTTCGCTTTGACCATGATCTCGTAGCAGAACCACTCGCCCAACTTCGGCTGCACGTTCGGCAGCGGCTTGAAGTCCGGGTACTGCGCCGGATACAGTAGCCAATCCCCGGCGCCGAACGGTATGACCCATCCGTCGGAGTACCAGTGGTCGCCGTAAGCCTGCCGCTGTTTCGGCCAATACGAATAGATGTGGAAATAACCGGGGTTGACTTCACCGGGCCTGACCGTGCCTTGAATGTCATTCTGCACAGACATCAAGAAGAATCCGGTGCCATCTGCCGGCGCGGGTTGGCCGGTGATTACATTACCGGCGCTAATGCGTAATCCGTTGTGATTGGAACCACCGCTGACCTCGTAATTGGGGTCGAATTTCGTGTAGGCGCGGATGAACAAAACGTCTTGCGTTGGACTGAGTTTCTTGCCGACACTATTGACTACTTCGGTCGTGCTGATCGGCAGTTTCATCTCCAGAGCTTTTCCGCCCGCGTAGTAGTTCCCGGCTTCCGCGGCGATGCGCAGATTCGCTTGCACTCCGACATTGCTCCACTTGGCCGTGAGTTCCGATGGCGAGGTGTAACCCTCGAAGTCGTCCGCCAAGATGACGGCCGGGTCGCTCTCGATGTTCTTGTCGCCGGGGTAGCGCGCAGCGATTCCACTATCTGCTGGCGCATTCGGAGTGAGAAATGTAATTACAGCCGAAAACGACACAAGCCCGGCACGTCGGATTACTGGGAACCTCACGAATGCGTTTGCGCAGCTAAAAGCGCGCCATAGCACGTCGCAACAACCAATGCGGCGTTTTTATTTTCCGCCGGCGGGAGGGCTGAGCTGACAAAGCTGATACATCGCTCGCGCGTGCGCGTGCGCGTGCGTAAAGGCTCGCACTCGCTCCGGAAAGTCATTGTCACTCAGATCTGATACTGGTCATTCAATTTGGTAGTAACATGAGATGTATGTGGGATAGCGCGTTTTGATCGGCGTTTTCCTTCTGAAAACCGCATTTTGAGCTATTCACGAGGGGAAAATGCAGACGAGCGAAAATGCTCCTGAAAGAAGTTAACAGCCGACCGCTCTACCACTGAGCTACGCTGGATCGCGATTTGATATTGGGCGCGGCAATTTTGCGCAGCTGATCCGTTACGGCAAGCTTCGTTTGACCGCCAAACTTCGCCTGGAAATTGGTTGCGGGGGCGGGATTTGAACCCGCGGTCCGGCAGCTGCCGGATTATACGCCTGGGCGAACTAATGTTGTCATTGAATAAAAACCTTTCCCGCGTCCCTGCCTTTTCAACCGAATTTCAAGTTTCCGTGCGTCGGAAAGCGAAAGAAGTTCGCTCTGCCACACGAGCTCCCATGGTCCTTTTCCCTTCGTCCAGCGCGATTTCCCGGCGTTATGTTGGCAGATTCGTACTGCCAAATTTTCGCTAATTCCGATGTAAAGTCTGCGCTCGGGATTCTCTAGGATGTAAACGCGGTAGAGCTTCATCGCGTTGGTTGCGGGGGCGGGATTTGAACCCGCGGTCCGGCAGCTGCCGGATTATAAGCCACCTCGCGAAAGGCCCAACACAACATAGAAAATTGGTTGCGGGGGCGGGATTTGAACCCGCGGCCTTCAGGTTATGAGCCTGACGAGCTACCAGGCTGCTCCACCCCGCGTCTTGGAGTGCTATTATGTAGATCTTTTCTGCGAAAGCAACCGGGAAGAAAGAGATTATCAAGTCCGCCGAGTAAAATGGCGAGCGCCCCGGCGTTGATGACACAGCTGGGGAGGACGTAGCGGGGGATGTAGGGAGTGAGAGACAAGGTCCCAACCATCATAAGAACGTTTACCACGCCGAGGGCAAGGAGAAGGCGAAGCGCATCGCCTTGGAAGCGACCGAGGCTGCGTAAAATGATTGCCAGGGCAAGGATAACGCTAAAAGTAATTCCACAGGGAATAGGGTCGAATCCGCGCAGCCACCACGTTTCCTCGGCGCGTTGAATTTGGGAGTCCGCATCGGCCGAACAACTTGCAAGGTGCCCGGTTTTCTTGCGCAAATCCGAGCTAGATCGATAAAGCGCGAGCGAGCGCTTGGCATTTTGATAGAGGAACTGGATTATGTCGCTCGGTGTCGTGCGGCTGAGCGAATGAACAATCGTGGCGCGTATGTCCGCGAAGAGAGCGGGCGGGGGGGCCTGATAACAAAGCTGACATATCTCGTTAAGGTAATGATCGGCCCGCGCGTCGAGCTTTTTACCGCCCAGTCTTTTATCCTGAAGCTGGATTAAATCTTTGATCACGCGCATGGAGTTGCCCCAATATCCTTTAGCCATCAGGACTGCGGGAATCGCCTGTTTCGTGATGGGATCGGACGCGGAGGTTTGCAGTTTGCGCAGGTAAGCGGCCTTCTCTTCGGCCGGCATTCGATCGATCAAATCGAACCGGTAGATCAGGCTCCGGCCGATCACGGAGCGATACGGTTCGTGGAAGGCGAGGCACAAGTCGAGGACCGTCAACTTCGCGGCAATGAAGGCGGCCGCGCCGACCGCGGATGTGATCAGAAATTTTCTAAAATGCGCGCGTCGCTTCCTTTGGTCTGGAAGAAATGTAATCGTTCCGAACAGAAAAACCAATGGGAGGACCACAAAATAAACCAGCGCGTTGTGCCGGGTCATCACGTTGGCGTAAAGGCAGAGTCCGAGAGCGATCAATCCGTTGCGCGTAAGCTCGTCTTCGCTGGCAAGGTGCACCGCGATGGCGATCAAGGTGATGGCCAGGATGGTGGCGAGTGCTTCGGATGAAACAAACTGCGCGATTACGAAGAGGACCGGATGGCAGAGTAAGACGACGATGATCACGCATCGGACGAGGGGGCGCCGCGAACACTTTACGACCAGGAGAGCGAGGGCGAAAAGAAGGGCGAGCTGCTGCGCGGCGACAAGGAGGACGAGGCCGAGGTTGTTCAGTAGTACTAGTCGATTGATGTTGATCTCGAGCGAGTGTGGATGGGCCAATCCGGACAGAGCCGACACAAAAAGGACCGGGAGCCTGCTCAAGAATGGATACAAAGGCGGGAAGGCCAGGATGGTTAGATGTCCCGGCGGCGCGGTGATTTGCCCAAACCCGTCGTAATCGCGCCACAGCACGGGCAGATTGAGCATGACAACGAGAGAACCGGGCGATAATGCGAGAGCGCAGAGCAGCGTTTCCTTGGCAAACAGACGCCGTCTGCACGCGCGGAGAAAAGAACAAAGAGGGAGCCACATTCTGCTCATGCCGGGGAGATCTTTTGGCTTCGTTACAGTTTAAGCAATCGCGATTTTCCCAGAATCGCATTGCGTTCGCTGACGGTGCGACTTCGTTGCGATGTGATTGCAAAGGCATCCGCACCGAAACCAGGCGGCAAGATTCTCGTTGGCACGGCCAGCTGGTCGGATCCCGGGTTTGTCGAGTTTTGGTGCGATGTCACTCCGCAAGACTTTGTCTTCAATATCAAATTGCATCAATTGCTCTCACATCATTCCACCCCGGCGAAACTTCTACCCCCGGCACTGCAAAAGAAATTGCGCTTGGAGAAGAACGCGAAAGTCGTAACCACCACCGCGACGATGGACGAAATGCTACGGGCTTTTGCGCCTTCCTTGGAGATCCTTCGTCGGGCAGAAAAGCTGGGTGTCTTGTTGCTGCAATTGTCGCCGGCCTTTTCGCCGCGCAAACATGAACTCAATGAGCTCGAAAACGTGCTGAAATTGACCAGGGACTTTCGGGTCGCAGTTGAATTGCGAAACCGAAACTGGGTGGAAAGCGAACAGCTTGAGAAAACACTCGATTTTATCCGGGAACGAAATGCAATTTTTGTGAATGTTGATGCGCCCTCCGAAAAGCATTTCACGATTATGCCGAGTGAGCTTAACGCGATTACTAATTCGGATGTCGCTTATCTTCGCCTGCACGGACGTGATTCGCGCGCGTATATTACCGGCAAGACCGTAGCTGCGCGGTTTAATTACAATTACTCAGACGCCGAGATCGAGGAGGTTGCGGCGCGGAGCGAGCGATTAGCCCAGAACGCAAAGGAAGTGCACGTCATCTTTAACAACAACGCTCGCGATTACGCGCCTCACGGAGCGCTCCGGCTCCGAAAAGCATTGGGGCAGCTTGTTTCGTCGCCTCCGCAGACGGGGGAATTATTTTGAGCTAGGGTATCGCGTGGAAGCACCCAGATCGCCCGCGGGTCCGCCACTACCCGGCCCGCTGGTTCGGTTAAAAAGGTGGCTGGCCGCGCATCACATGACCCTGATGACGATCGCCGACACGCCCCATTCTGTCGCCCTCGGTTCGGCCATCGGAATTTTCTTCGGGTTTACCCCGCTTTGGACCATGAAGACATTACTTTCCATCGGTGTGGCGTGGGTATTTAAGTCCAACAAGGTCGC
>WNFY01005866.1_pt1 | contig 11044 bp, 8 predicted proteins | sample 5400091 | NCBI WGS metagenome assembly WNFY01 (sample SAMN13153364, study PRJNA577476) | soil metagenome | isolation source: 60 cm soil or saprolite under grassland replicate 1 | place: USA:California | collected 2016-06-15
AAGTTTCGTGACGTGGGTCATGGAGCTTTTTGCGCAGTTGCGAGTAACGATTGGCGGTTGACACAAACGCCTTACAAGACATGGCAAACGAATGCTGTAGGGCGTCCGCCGCGGCGGACGCCTAACGCAGATTGGTAATCACCGCGAACGGCAGCACCGAGAATACGTCACGCACGGCTACCTGCCGCTTCTGGTGACGAATCGGTTGGCACGTGAAGAGATCGTGCGCGTCCTTGAGCGACAAGGTTTCTGGCAACTGAATCGCCGTTTCTTGCCAAGCCTCCCCAATCGGTGGAAAACCGATGCGCGAAGATAGCCGCGGCGCGATTACTGCAATCCAATTTTCGTTGAATCGCCGAACGAAGCTGACGCAGGATTCTGCAAATGTTCCGCTCGTGTGAAGCGGTAGATATTCGCCGCGCTCGAAAAGATCCGTGTGTCCGCGACGAAGTTGCAGGAGGTGCTTTGTCAGAAACAGTTTGATCCGGCCATCCGGCCACGTCTGCATCAGTTCTCCCGGAGTCGCGCTCGACAGCGACTTGAGCATTTTCCGGCGCAGTTCGTAGTCGACCGGACGCCGGTTATCGGGATCGACAAGACTGTAGTCCCAAATCTCAGTTCCCTGGTAAATGTCCGGCACACCGGGCGATGTCAGCTTCAGCAAGCTTTGCGTAAGCGAATTGATCGCTCCGAGCCGAATAATCTCTTTCGCCGCAGGAAGGAAAATCGGCAGGAACTTATTTCGCGATGATGAATCCAAAATTCTCGCGACGAAATCGTGCATCGCGGCGTCCCACTCTTCGTTCGGTTGGATCCAGCTTGTGTTGATCTTCGCTTCCTTGAGCGCCTTTGCCATGTAAGCTTGGATCCGTTCGATGTAGTCAGGGGGCGGCACAGCCTCCGGCTCGCCATTTGCCTGCATTGGCCAGGTGCCCAGAAGGATTTGGTAAAGCAAATATTCTTCGTTCGAATCCGGCGCCTCCAAATCATTCACCATCCGTTTCCAACGGCGATTCGCGGTGCCCCAGCGCTGCAACGAGCGACGCCAAAGCTCGGGAATTTCCGAGATCGCGACGATTCGCGCACGGACATCTTCGCTGCGTTTGGTGTCGTGCGTTGAAGTAGCGAGCAACGTCGCGGGCCAATCCCGCTGCCGATCTACGTTCCGCTCGTGAAAGACCTCGACGCCAAGTCCAAACTGTTGCGGCTCACCGCCGACTTCGTTTAACGCCGGTAGCCGGTTGTAGATGTAAAACATCGTGTCTTCGAGTCCCTTTGCCATGACCGGCGCTGTGGTCTGCTGGAATTTCAAAATGAAATGCGTATACGCAGCCCGTCCGGCAGTATCGAAATTTTGCGGCGAACGAAACAGCAGCACGTCGCGCAAGAAATTAAAGATCGATTCCTCTATCGCCGGATTACGACGTTTGGCTGCAGCGATCGCGCGCTCGACGATTTGTTCATCTTCGTCGCTTACCGGCTGATCGGCCTCGACGTACGTTCGATAAACGGGAAAGCAAGCAATCGTCTCGCGCACGGCGCGCGAGAGCGCCTCAAGCGTAAAATCACGGTACCGTCGGTCTTGCTCCGATAGACGATCAAGCATGTTGCCCAGAACATCGACGTCGTTGGCCAGGGAAAGCTTCATCACCAGAAGTTTTTTCGCGTAGAGCACATGACTGAAAGGAATGGAATGACCGATGAACCGATGAAACGTTTTTGTGATCGCCGTATCAGCCGAAGAATCGACGAGCAACTGCATCACGTGATTAGCAAAATCGTAACCCGTCGTTCCGTGTACTGACCAGTCTTTGCGCAAGGTTTCAGAGCTGGTGAGAATTTTTTCTGCCAACATGTAGATCGCCCGTCCGTCGCGAGGCAAAGCGGTCCCGAGCGCTTTTGCGGAACGCTGCTGAAGTTTGGCGAAATACTCGCGCGGTAAATACAGGCCGTCAGGATGATCGATGCGAAGTCCGGTGACCGCGCCTGTGCTCACCAATTCAAGAACCAGGTGGTGAACGGCGTCGAAGACTTTTGGCAACTCGACGCGGATGGCGGCCAAATCGTTTACGTCAAAAAAGCGGCGGTAATTGATTTCCTCAGCAGCGACCCGCCAAAAAGCCAGACGATACGACTGTGCGTTCAGCAACTCGTCCAGCTTGTCGAAGCTGCGCGGGTCACCGCGCTTTCCGTTAATCTGTAGCAGAGCTCTTTCGATTGCCCGTTGCACTTCCGGAGCTTCGGCGCAACGACGCTCCAGTCGCCGCTTAATGATTTCCTTTTCGCGTTCGCGTTCTGCAATCCGCTTCGGGTCAGGTTCATTGCGCTTCGGCAAATATTCGAGCGCAGTCAAAATGCTTTGCACTTCGGCGTAGAAATCTTCGTCCCTGTATTCCGCCAGATTTTTTAACGCGACATCCAGAATGTAGCGATAAGTGCCGGGCGCGATCGGCAATCTGCGCTCGCCATAGAGCAAGTAAAACGTTCCTTCCTCAAAGCGCACCTGCAATTCGCCACGTTCCAGCACGCATCCATATTGGTCGCTGAGAATTGGCAGCAAGACCTTGTCGCGCAGATGAGATATCAGCGATTCCCAGTCGATGTCGAAGTATGGCGCATACCTTGAGCTGGGCCCGTTTTCCAACACGTCCATCCACCACCCGTTCCGTGAATCGGCAATCCCGACATGATTCGGAACAAAATCGAGCACGTGGCCCATGCCATGCGCGTGTAACTGCGCAATCCAAGCGTCATAGTCGGCGCGCGAACCGATCGCCGGATTTAGCTTGTTGTGGTCAGTGATATCGTAGCCGTGGAGGCTGTCCGGGCTTGCCTGAAAGTACGGCGACGCATAAACGTCGCTCACTCCGAGTTCGTGCAGATACACGACGATCTCGCGCGCCTGCGCAAACGTGAACCACCGATTAAACTGTAACCGGTACGTGCAGGCCGGAATGTGCGGGTGTTTCGTTCTCGAAGTGTCTTTTGTCATTCCGAGCGGAGTCGAGGAATCTCTTACTATTCACCTCTTGGCGCGCGATGCGCGAAAAAATCCGAGATCCTTCGCCAGGCTCAGGATGACAAACTTTGATTATGCGTATCACATCCGCTCGGGCACTTTGATCCCGAGAAGATCGAGACCGCGCTCCAAAACGCGCGCGGTAAGATCACACAGTGCTAGACGCGAACTGCGCGCCGGTTCCTCTGATTTCAACACGGGGCAGGCTTCGTAAAACCCATGGAAGCTGTTCGCCAGCTCGAACAGATAATTTGCAAGGATGTTCGGACGAAATCCGTTTAACACTTGTGGAACGATCTCCGCAAACTGACAAACTCGTTTGGCAAGATCAAGTTCGGCAGGCTCGCTAAAGATTAGCTCGCCAATTTTCGGGGCAGCCTCGCCTGCTTTACGAAAAATCGAGCGAATTCGAACATACGCATTCTGTAAATACGGCGCGGTATTCCCGTGCAGCGAAAGCATCTTGTCCCACGAAAAAATGTAATCTGTCGTCCGATACTGCGAGAGATCGGCGTATTTCACGGCACTGATGCCGATCTTCTCCGCGATGTCGTTCTTTTCGTCCTCGCTCAGGCCCGGATTTTTTTCGTCGATGATTTTTCGGGCGCGCCTGCACGCTTCCTCGACAAGCTCGCGCAAAGGAACATTCTCACCCGAGCGCGTCTTCATCAGTTTGCGATCTTCTCCGAGCACACTTCCAAATATGATGTGGCGCAGATCGGCAGCGTAACCTTCTCGCCGGGCGACCGCAAAAATCTGTTTAAAATGCAATGTCTGCGGCGCGCCAACGACGTACCAGACCGCGTCCGCTTTCAACTCGTTGACACGATAATCGATCGTGGCGAGATCGGTCGTAGCGTAATTGAATCCGCCGTCCCGTTTGCGAATGATCAGCGGCTTATCAACCAACTCGGGATCATCGTGGAAGAACACGACTACGGCGCCTTCGCTGATCTCAGCTATCCCGGCCTTGAGCAGGCGATCTACGACGCCGGACAACCGGTCGTGGTAAAAACTTTCGCCGCATTGAAGGTCGTAGCGGACATCGAGCAGCCTGTAAACGCGCTCGAAATCCTGCATCGAAAACGCGACGCATTCGTTCCAAACATCTGTGTTTTCCTTGTCGCCGGCCTGCAATTTCACCAGTTCCTGACGACATGCTTCACGCACTTCCGGGTCCTTGCTCACTCGTTCGTTTGTTTCCTTGTAAATGCGGACAATCTCGGCCAGCGGATTGCGCTGCAGCGCCTGTCGATCCAAAAGATTTTTCCACCCCCAAATGACCATCCCGAACTGTGTTCCCCAGTCGCCCACGTGGTTATCGCGAATCACTTCGTTCCCAAGAAATTTCGCGACGCGCGCCAGCGCGTCGCCGAGCACCGTGCTGCGGATGTGACCGACATGCATCGGTTTCGCCACATTGGGCGATCCGAAATCAATGACGATGCGACGTGGTGATTCTGTTTCGGCGACGCCGAGACGTTCATCTCGCAAGATGTCGAGTGTCTGTTTTTCGACGGCGGCCTGACGCAATGTGAAGTTGATGAATCCAGCGCCGGCGACAGCAGGCGGTTCGGACACATCGCTAACATCCAAGTGCGCTACGATCTTTTCTGCCAGCGCACGCGGATTTTCGCCGCGCTGCTTCCCGAGTACGAGCGCAACATTAGTCTGGTAATCGCCAAACCGCGGATCGGTCGCCTGCGTCAACTCACCGGCCGCCGGCAAGCCGGCGCTTGCCAAAGCGTCGGAAAGCTTTTTCGCGAGAAGTGATTGGAAGGTGTCCATCGGGAAACCCGTAGTCGCTTCCCTGTGGGAAGCGCGACTCCGAGGTGACAGCACATCCGGGTCGCGTCGCTCACAGAACGACGGCTACAAAGCTACGAACGTTCGCGAAAAATCGCCAAAATTTCGTCAGCGGATTTCGCGCTGGCAAGACTCTCGCGCACAGAGCGGTCATTCAGAAATTTTGCGATGGAAGCCAGCGTGCGCAGGTGCGTTTGAAATTGATTTTTCGGTACAATAAAAAGAACAACGAATTTTACGGGCGCGTTATCCAACGCGTCGAACTCGATCCCTTTGGTGGACCTTCCGAACGCAGCCACTACTTCGTCTAGCCGATCGGATGAACAATGCGGTATGGCAATTCCGAATCCGATGCCCGTGCTCATTGTCTCCTCCCGTTGCTTTAGCGCGGCTAGAATTGGATCGCGATCCGCGGGCTTAATTTTGCCGAGACTAACAAGCAGATCGATCAGTTCAACAATAGCCGACCAACGCTCCGTAGCTTTCATCTCGGGAATGATTTGCTCGACAGAAAGTAAATTGGCGAGGGACATGCAGATGCTCCGTGCGGGAGGCCAAGCTTAGCGGCAAGGCATGCCTTGACAAGCGCGTTTTCCGAGAGCGCGGGGCATGTTGCCGTGCCTAGTTCTGTTCCCGAATCTTGTAATTCAAACGCCGCGAGAGGAGCCAGCGCACACCGAACATGTCGATGGTGGCGCGCACGGCACGATTGCCCAAACCGTATTTAGTTTGCCCAAAACGCCGCGGGCGATGGTTCACCGGGATTTCCACCAGCCGGTACCCTGCGTCTTTGATCAGCGCAGGAATGAAGCGATGCATCCCCTTGAACGGAACCAGCGCGCTGACGCACTCGCGCCGCATTGCTTTGAGCGTGCAACCGGTGTCGCGCACGCCGTCTTTCGTGTATCGGCTGCGAACGACGTTCGCAATCCGGCTAGTGAGCCGTTTCACACGCGTGTCCCTGCGCTGCGCGCGATAACCGCAAACCAGATCAGCGCCGCGTGCAATTTCACCGACTAGTTTTGGAATATCGGCGGGATCGTTTTGCAAATCGCCGTCGATCAGAACGAGGATTGCCCCGCGCGCGGCTTGGAGCCCGGCATAAATCGCGGCGCTTTGTCCGGCATTTTTTTCGAAACGGATCACTCGCGTATTCGACGCGGCCTCAATTCGCTCCACGGTGTGATCGGCTGACCCGTCATCGACAAAAATGAATTCGTGATCGAAGGCTCTGAGCGCTGCTCTGAGCTCAGCTTGCAGGATCGGAACATTCTCTTCCTCATTGTACACAGGAACGATGACCGAAACTGCGGGAGAATCCGTCGTATGGGTCATAACACTGCCTACTCCTTTCGGATTCGGATCGCTCTGAAGCTAAGCTTTTCTTTAAACGCTGTAGCCGCGTCTCTGTGAGACGCGTGGCGCTTGCTTTGTGGACAGATTAAGCCTGCGCTTCGCACAGCGAAGCGGCTACAGGATGCGTCTAAGTTACTTCTCATAACGGCAGCGTCCGATAACTTCGACATAGAAACACCTGCCAAATCCGTAGCACCTTTCCGTAGCGCGACACTTCGATTGTCCCCACCGGCTCAGTGAATTGAAACGCCGCCTGTATGTTGCGAGGTACACGTCCCTTTTCTCCAGCCCTCACAAAAAGCGCATCGCGTCCGACGAACAAATTGATGCCGTTCTCTTCGGTGTAAACTTCGCCATCCGGCCGTTGCATGCCAGCTTTTGCCTCCACGAACTGATCGTAGCGCGGCCAAAACGAGAACTGATTCACCATGTCCTGCGATTCGGGAATGTAAGCGGGCGGATGCCCCGGGCCTTCCACTCGTTTGTCGTGCAGGTAAAACGAAATTTCCGACGCACGATCGCGAGCGTCAGCAATGAGAAAGAGTTTCTCGCCCAATTGCGTTTCAAGATCGTTGCGCATTTTTTCCAGCGACTCCGTCGCGCTTTTCCATCCACGCATTCGATCACTCGGATCGCTCCGCGGCAGTTGGTAGCCGGCCACGCGAAGCAAATCTGTATCCAATGCGACCAGGCTCATGATCAACCCCACCAGGACGGCGACGCTGGCGCCTATCCGTAAAAGAACGCTCGCCTGAAGCCGTTCCCACCAGAAATACGTCGCGACCAATCCGAAACCAAAGAACGCAAGCCCATCCCAATTCGGCGCGGCGCTCTTGTTAAACGACAGAAGCAAGTAAAAAACAAACACCGGCAAACCAAACCACATTAGGAACAGGACTTTGAATTGCTGATTGATGCGGCGCCAGCTTGCGATCACACCCCAGGCCAACGCGAAAAACAGCAGCGGCGAATAAACCATGAAGTGCTGACCGAGAAATGAGAGCACCTCAGCCGGATGAAAGCCAAAGCCGCGGTCGAGATTCCCGCGCGAGCGCAAATGCGCCAGCGTGATCCAGGCGTGCTGCGCGTTCCACACAATCGGCGGAATCGTGCAAAGAACGAACATCCCGATCAGCAAATATACGCCAGGGCGTTTGAATTCCCGTCGTAGCCGTGGCGCGAGCGCCAGAACGAGTAACACCGAAATCAATTCGAACGCATTTGTATATTTGCAGAGAAACCCCAGTCCGATTAGCAGACCCGTAACCGGCCAATACCACGAAAAGCTCGGACTTTTTTCCACCGCGAGCCAGAAGGTAAACATTGCCGCCATCCAGAAAACAATCGACAGCGCATCGATCGTCATCAGGACCGCGCCAATGTTGAAAATTGGTGTGGCATTCAAACCAATGACCGCCCACAGACCAGCGGTTGCGCCGAACAAGCGGCGCGCAAAATAGAAAAGGAGCAGACTTGTGGCCGCAGCGAGCACTGGGCTGAAGAAGCGAACACCAAACTCGTTCGCACCAAAAACAGCGGTGCTCGCGCGTATGGCGAAAGCGATACCGGGTCCCTTGCTGAAGTAGGCGGGCGCCAGTCGCTCCGACCACATCCAGTAATGTGCTTCATCAAAGGAGAGATCTGTTGTTGCCAAAAGTGAAAAACGAATCGCCGTCAGCACAGCGACAAAGAGCCAGACTGCGCGCGTGGTGCTCATGTTGCGTGAGCCGAATTTACAGGTTGCCCAACCATCAAACTCGGATGGCGCGCAAACACATCTGGCATCCATTTCCGCGCTGCGACTCTCCAGATTAACTCAAAGAAGCTGAGCAGAAGCAATGCTTCGCCAATTCCGAGAAAGAGCGTCGCCACCACGTCGCTGGGCCAATGCGCGCCCAGATAAATTCGCGAATATCCTACCGCCAGAGCGACAAACCAGTACAGCCAGCCGCGGCGCCGGTAAAACAAAGTAAAATACGTTGCGGCGATCGTGTTGTTTACAGTGTGTCCAGACGGAAACGATGGTCCCGAGCGGATGCGATCCGAGGAATCAGAAAACCGAATGACCGGTTTCTTAAGAAGGGTAAGAAACTTTGGCCGGGCTTTTTGTAACTGAACCATACGAACATTCTGGACGTGTTTTGGTCGGTGACGGGCCACGCTAGATTTTAATGTACTCGTGACCAGTCCCGCGATCGTCAAAGAGATGCCCAAACAGATAACCAACGCGCGCGCTGTGAATCCGCCGAAAACCAGCGCAGCAATTCCAATTGCGATAAGGAACGGCATCCAAATCTGAGAATCGCTCAACCCCGCCATGAACAAGTCGAGGGCGGGACTCGTCCATTGTTGGTTAATGGCGTGAAAAAGGGACTGCTCCATGCGAATAAGGATCAACCGGATTTAAGTTTTACTCGCTAGCCTTCTAATAAACAAACGCGAGTGAATGACGAAGCACGAATGAGGAATGTCGAAACAAGTTCGAATGCTCAAATGACGAAAATCCGACCGGAGATTTGCCACTCGTCATTTGGATTTCGTCGTTACTTCGTGATTCGTCATTCGACATTCGTTATTTGTGTGGCGCTCGCAGCACTTTCGGTCTTTGCCGAGCCTCCGCCGTCCGCGAAAGATATTCTCGATTCAGTTCGCATGATTGAGTCGCGCCAGCAGATCGATCTGCAAGGGCAGCTTCGTCAGGATGACGTGGTGATTCCGTTTCGCCTGGTCCAGAATGGGCCCCTGATCCGCTATACGTTCACAAATCCGGATGAGACTCTGGAGTTGCGGCTCGGCGAAAACAGCTCACGCCTCGAGCTCGTCAGCGATGCCGGAACGGAAAAAGTGGGCGCGTCGAAGCTCCAGGAAAAAATTCGCGGCACAATTTTGATGTACGGAGATCTTGCATTCAAATTTCTCTACTGGCCCACCGCGCGCGTGTTGGGCGAGGAAAATGTCCGCACCCGGAAATGTTGGAAACTGCAGTTACGCGCGCCCTCGCGCGAGTCGTCGTATTCAAACGTGTTGCTGTGGGTGGACAAGGCGAGCGGCGCACTGATGCGCATGGAGGGCTATGACTGGAATGCGCAACTGATCAAACGCTTTGAGGTAGTGTCCGCGCAAAAAATCGAGGGCCGGTGGTTCCTCAAACAAATGCGTGTCGAACAGCTACAGCCCAGCACGAATCACGTCGAGGCGCGCGCTTATCTGGAGATTAAGAGATAGGGCCGCCGTCCTGTCCCGAAAGCTTTCGAGAGTCGGCGCAGCGCGCCGACCTACGACTCTAAGCGAATGCGGAAAACGGAACGCCCTAACGCGGCTGATGCTGATCGGATTTCGCGCCGCTCACAACGAGCCTGCGACCGAGGAATTCCTTGTCGTGCAATTCCTCCACGGCGCGTTTCGCTTCCTCGACGGTTTGCATTTGCACAAACGCAAAACCTTTCGAGCGCTGGTTGTGCCGATAGCTTACGACCTCTGCGTTATGCACGTGGCCGACGCCATTGAACAAGTCGAAGAGATCGCTCTCGGTGGCGTCGAAGGACAAGTTGCCAACGTAGAGACGCGGCGACGTGACTTCAACCCGTTCTGGCTTGCGCGCGGGTCGCGATGGCTGCACGCCATTGCGCGGTTGTGCCGGCGCTTTCTTTTTCTCGCTGCCGTTTCCGAAAAATTCGGCAACGCGCTGCCAAAAGGTCTTTTTCTGCGTCTTCGCCGGTTCCTGTGGTCCCCGAAAGCGTTCTTGATTTCCTCTGCGTCGGCCCCCACCGCGCGAGCGGCGTGGGCGTCTTCCGGATGAATAAGAGTTCATGTTGATCCTTAACTGTTTTCCAATTGTCCAAAGGGCGGAGCGCCCCGAAAAGGCTCGGGACACCGTCCGTGGCGCGCGACTCATCAAGAGCCGAGTCAAACTCGTTCCAAGCACTCTGCGACGCCGAAGGAAACTCCGCCTCGTCATACCGGGAATGGACTTGTCTCAAAGCGCAACCCGGCGCACTCAACAAACGAAACAGTGATGCCGCGAACGTTTGCAGCATCAGTTCAAGAAATCTGAATCGCCGTAGGAACCGGACGCTCGGAAGATCGAAGAAGATTCCCGACATCTCGCGCCCATTATGGCTTGGTTACCACGACATTGCAAATCAGACGCGTCGCACTGCGCCTCGAATCCAATCGTCGCGGAGTGAATACGCTCGCGACTTAAGATACTCTCGCGGGCGCTCGCCGCGAATGGGCCTGACAAAATAGCGCAATTCGCGTCGGCTCATCCGCGGTTCGTAGCCGAACGCGGGCATCAGATCGCGGCAATGCCATTCGACCCATCCGATCTCATCCCTGGAAAGCTCGCGTTCCCAGCGCGTCACAGGTTCGGTGCTGATTTGCGAAAAGTTTATGCGCGCGGCGGAGTTGCCGCTCCAGAACCGACCCACTTTCGTCGGCGTCAACACTGTTTCCGGATCGAAGTCGATCTCGAGGTACCCGCAAACTTCTTCCATCGTTCTGGCTGGTTCATGTACTAGCCGTTCGTACTGGACGACCAGTCCTGGAACTTCCGCGTCGCGGACGCGCGTGGCCAGTTTCGCAGCGACCCGCCAATGCGCGATTACGTAGTAAGTAGAGAACCGTCCGGTCTGCCTTGTTTTTTCCAGCGCGATTTGCGCCGCGAGAATGGCGCGCGGGTCCCGTAGCGTGACCAGAATTTTGGCATGCGGAAACCGAGTGAGAACGGCGTTGACGTGATTACGATTGGCCGGAGTTTTCTCTACCCAGCGCGTGATCGTATCAAGCGAGCGCCCAAGCGCCGCCGCGTACGCTTTCACCATGAGCACCAGCAAATCCTCCTGCGCGTTCGCAGGATCGAAT
>WNFY01006375.1_pt1 | contig 11043 bp, 13 predicted proteins | sample 5400091 | NCBI WGS metagenome assembly WNFY01 (sample SAMN13153364, study PRJNA577476) | soil metagenome | isolation source: 60 cm soil or saprolite under grassland replicate 1 | place: USA:California | collected 2016-06-15
GAGGTATTCACCGACAGCGCGCCAGATCCCCTTATACCCAAGCAGGGCCACGGAGGCTGCGCGGGTGGAGACCTGGCCGTTACCCAGACTCGAGCCATCACAAAAGATAGTCACTCGCTTGCTACGATCGCGTTGGGTTTTAACCTGTGTCACAGTAGTTCTTCAATCAGACCGAAGTTGTATCGCCAGTTAGACTATCACGCGCATCAGCAAAACGGGTCCCCACACATGCGGCCGAACTGGTTCACTCCAGATTCTTGAAACGAAAACTCGTATGCACGACACGTGGGTAATAAACATACGACTCAAGCCCATCAATCGCCGCCGCGAGTCAGATGAGCTAGAATCATTGCTACATCGCAACATGATGAGAAAACTCTCAATCGCAAGTGGCAAGGTCAGTCGCCTGGTACTCAAGGCAGGTCGCAAGGTTGTCTTGAAGCCTGGCGAGGCACTGCTTCTGTGCAGGATGGCGTTATGGGTCAGCATTCTTTCAGTGACAGCAAAATGCTGTTCTCTGCCACGCGCTTTGCAAATCGTCTCAGGCGGCGGAACAATAACATCTCACCCATCTAAACCCAACACAGAGGATCGCCTCGCACGCACTCTCGATCTACTGCTGTCAGCTGACGTTCTGTTTTTCAAACCAATCTGTTGGAAGCGCGCTGCACACTGCGTCGCTACCTTTCGCAAAATGGAATTGCCACGCGCATAGTTTTTGGTGTGCGAAACGAGACTAGTGGTAAAGTCAGCGGTCATGCCTGGCTCGAGGCGGACGGCAAACCAATACTCGAGTCCACTATTCCAAACTATGCTGTTACCTACAGCTTTCCTTCAGACGATCGCATCAATCTCAACTCACGCCACTTTCAACCGGCAACAATTCGTAAACACACATGAAAAACAGGGCGCAATGATCTGCGCCAGTGAAAAGCAGATGAAAGAATCTGCTATTGCAGAGCTTCAATGTTTAGAAAAAAAACTGAAGTAGCCCGACGCCGCATTACTCGAATGGTGATTGGCTGTGACCCAAAGCTTTCTCTATCGAGAACATTGTTGCCTGCGAGATCAGCCGAGTTCATAATCGCTACACGCGGTCAACTCTGACCAGACCTTTCAATAGAATATCTGCGCTGATGCTGTTTCTTCGTAGCGTTTTCTTCACATTCCTTCTGCCGGGAACGGTCACGGTGCTAATACCGTACTGGATCATTTCGTCGAGACGAGACGGCGTTTTCGGGAACCATCATGCACTTCGTTATTTCGGCTTTCCTCTGATAGTAATCGGCGCCGCTGGATTGCTTTGGTGCATTTGGGAGTTCTTCTCAGAGGGGTTAGGTACATTAGCGCCAGTTGATCCACCTAGAAATCTTGTTGTCCATGGACTCTATAGGTATGTTCGGAACCCGATGTATGTATCGGTGGTGACGATATTATTAGGCGAGGCCATATTATTCCTATCCACACCAGTTCTGATAGAGGCTGGAGTTTTCATGGCCCTGGCCTATTTATTCGTGGCGTTTTACGAGGAACCGGCTCTCCGACGACAGTTCGGTGAGTCATACGAAAGATATTTGCAAACAGTCGGGAGATGGATTCCGCGATCCCGATCGAAGGCCACATAACTCTTCGTTTGGACCGGAGCGCAGATAGCCCTTTCTCAACTTGTTCGTATGATTCGAACATTGTTTATAATCGCCGCGCCCGGTCAACTGACGTTGGACCGCACACTCAAGGAGGTAAATATGTCTCTGAAGGGAAAACACGCGCTGATCACCGGAAGCTCTCGGGGCATTGGTAGAGGAATCGCCCTGAAACTGGCGGAGCAGGGTGTCATCAAAGATATTTGTACGATCACCGAATTGCTCACGCCGTCTTCCGGCGCCATGGGAAGTCGAGCCCACGCAGTTTTGCTCTCTCCGATAGTCGTTTGGCGACGTTGGGCCAATCCACAAACACCAAATACATAGCCAGTTGGTGCGGGAAAAAGATATTCATAAGGAAAAGGGTCGATAGGTGAAAAACGAAACCCATGCCAAGAAACCACCAGCGGAGTCGTTTGGAAAAAACAGCCAACGGAAAGAGCAACTCCCAAAGGAGCACGACTCCGACCACGAACGGCAGATAGGGGCGTATTGCGGGAAGCCAAAAAGCAAGACGAAACTGCGTGTCGTGCAGGTTATCGAGTGAATGAAAGATTGCCAGGGCGGGAAGATTGTCGGCGCTGAAATACCTGAGACCAGCAACGCGCAGCTTGACTAAGGCGGAACTGAAATATGCCCAAGCCATCAACATCTGCATAAAGAGGATTGGATAGCTATAGGCAAAGCCCGGCCGCTCTTCGTGTTTGGATGCGCACCATCTATCCAGCGAAAATGCATCGCCACAAGGCGTAAAGGCAAGAATTATGAGGTAGTAGACGCCAAGCATTTCGTCGTGATTGAAATGTCCAAAACTGCGGACCAGGCCCTGGTAAAAAACAACCAGCAGGACTGAAAGTTTTGTTGACCAGGACGTCAGGAAACCAACTGTGCCGAGCGCTAACGACAGCACCATCGTCACCTTCAGGAAAGCCATACCTGCAGGAGTCAAGAGCTGATCATAGAAAGACCAGGGGAAAAGCTTCATTATGCCGGTAGGGCGAAGAATAGTTACGGGGAGTTGGCCAAGCGCCGAGAACGAAGTTGTCAGAATAGAGATCAGGAAGGTGCCATGCACCACAAAACGCACGACACCGAGAGCGAGGGCGTTTGCAGGAACCAGGCGGTTTATAATTCCTTGCGCCACGAGTATAGGAATCTGTCGTAGTCAGAGTAGCGACCGCTATCCCAACTGTACATATCAAGTCGTATTGCTTTGAGCCGGCGCGGCGAGGAAGCAGATTGTTGGCTGTTATATAGTTGGCCCCAAGCCTGCAACAAATCTGGTAACCGCGCTCCCGGTGGAAGATTCTCAATTCCACCGACACTAGCCAGAAGTGCAGCATTGCTCGGGTGAAGGGACTGGAGCTTGAAACTCTCGTTGCTGGCTGTCGCAGCGACCATGCCCCACGTGCGGCTATACAACGCATTCGTTAATCCCATCGGCCGAATATCTACTGTCTCGCCCGAAAGAGTCTCCCCGCGCAGAACGTAGTAGATTCGACCGCGCTCGGGGTCGCCGCCGGCCATCATCACATTCCAGGTCGCGATTGGATAAACATTTCGCACCCGGGCAAACGCCCAAAACAAGGGCAAGGATATCACGCACGTAAGAACGATGTAGCGAAGCAGCAGTCGCCGCTCGGAACGTCGAGCGCGAGCGTAGTCCTGCGCCGTTGGTAGTTCGCCAGTCAACATCTCACTGCTTGGTCGGATTTACGAGGATGTGGAGGAGTTGGGCCCAGGTGAAGCATGTGGAGAACATTATTCCAGCGCTAACTTGGTGGTTACCAGTCTATACGACTCAAAGTTGTTGACGAGCTTTTGCACACTCCGCTCTGCATGTTCGGGACTGACGTCGTATTGAGTTGTCACTTCGTCGACAATTTGGCTTAAGGTCTTGCCCTGCTCGAGACCTTTCCACACCAGCATTGCAGTCTCGTTCAACTGATAATACTTCTTCGTGTTCAGGTCGACCAGTATTCCCTCACCACCATCAAAATCGGTAAAGACGACGTGTTTACAAGGTAACGGATTAGTTGTGCTCATGAAGTTTTTATTTCCTTGCGGGTTGATCCGAGACGAACTGTTCATTGCAACGGAAGCGATATCAGTCGTCTTTGTTCTAATAGTTGATAAGACTCGCCGGCCCATTGTTCTGCCATCGCATGGACCAGAGGAGATGCCGCCAACCGCTTTGCATCGGCGTCGGCAACAAAAGTACGCTCTAAAGAAAGATCTTTTGAGTAAACTTGACTCGTCCTAGCAACCGCATCTATCTCAGCGTCCAAAGGAGTCAAATTGAAAAACTTCATCACGCTCAGCAACGTGGGTAACGTCAACTGGTTGTAATTGAGTAACAGGCTGTTGTCGTCTGCAGACTGAGAAGCGATTGAATAGAACTTCCCAATGGCGCGGGCACAAAGCTCTTCGCGACTCATACTCTTTATCTCAGCCTCTGAGTCGGCGACGATCGCCGCTAACATTCTGGCATCAGAGCGGACCTCCAACCATTCCGGAATGGAAGTCAGATTCGAAACAATAGTCTCAATTGGATCCCGATAGAGAAAGACCCATGGCACATTAGGCCAGATTCGTTTGATGTGCGCCAACTGAACGACCGTGCAGCAGGAAAACTTGACGAAGAAATAACGCTCATCACCTGTTCTGCGTTGGCCCAAAGCGTTAACCGTTCCACGAAGAAAGATCGAATACAGTAGTTCTTTGACTCCCTCTTCCGGCGCGTCGGTGATAAATCGCCCCGCCAGCTTATCAATAGCGCAGGCCTCGGAAATTACGATCGAGTCATAAAGGGCCTTGCAGGCGTTGGCAACCAGAGTCGAGCCGCAGCGAGACGAGTGGAAGATAAATCCAGAAGGCCTCAAGCTGTCCGAGATCTTTTCCAACTGCACAAGCGCGTCAAACTCGGTGAACCTTTCTGCTCGGGACGGTAGTTCCGATCGCAATCGCTCAACTGTTTGCTGAAAGAATGGCTCACACAAGCTCACGCCACGCATATCCATCCAGTTGAGGCCCGGACGTCCATCGTCTATCACGGCATCAACCGGAAGCCAACCTTTCAGGTCGACAACTTCAAACCCTTCCGGACCAGGACCACTTGAGATTTTCGTAGACACGGCGGAAATCGAGGCGAAAACAGTAAGTCAGGCCGTAGTGTTCCGGACAGGAAGCGAGCGATCGGTAACTGCGACATCATTGTGCCAGGGTATTTTGCCATAACTCTGGAGACAAAAGAGACACGGCGAGCCAGTGTATAGATCCGGTGCCACACCTTCCAAGCGCAGCCGCACCAGAGCGTCTTTTCGTCTTTGCAATTGAACAGCCGCAACTGCGCGCAGCTTTGTGTAGGCGTCAGCAAAGGATTCGGCGTTTAGGTCGGCCACCACATCTTTTTCCTCGACCGCGCCACGAAAGCCCGACAGGTTACAACAGAGCGATAGACGTCCAAGATAGTCGACGTTGGCGTTCGTTCCCGCCAACGGCGAGCAAGGCGCGCTTTCGTCGATGTTGTAATAACCTACGTCGATTCCGATCTTCATTTTTAACATCCGAGCGAGAATGGCGATCTCCTGCTCCGCCATCCGCTGCTCTTCCAGATCCAAGCCCGACTCGTCTTGCACCGCACTGGACGTCGGCATCACATGGACGAAGCTAAGGCCAGTCGCTCCCAGGCGGGCGGCAAAGATCGCCGTCTGCTCAAGTTGATCCACCGTGTCGCGGCGAATTGCCATTTTTACCACGAATGGCAAGCCAGCCATGTAACAACGAGAGAAAGCACGTACCAGGCGTTCGAAAGATCCGGCGCCGCGCCAGCGGTCATGGGTCTCTCGCGTGATACCGTCGAGACTGAAAGCAACATGGGTTATCGATTTTCGATTTGCGAGCAGCGTGGGCCAGATGCGCTCGAAGTGCCAGCCATTCGTGACAAAGCTCGCAGTCAACCCTGCGGCGGCGACTGCTTCAATTGCCTCAGAAAACTGTGGGTGAAGTGTAGGCTCTCCGCCGGTGAAGTTGACGCGAGTGATACCGGCGACTTCACGGGCATCACTGATCACCCGAGCCAGCAAATCTATAGGCAAAAACTTAGCATGAGTACTATAGAGGGCCTCTTCAGCGCGAAAACAATAACTACAATGAAGATTACAAATATTGGCAAGCTCGATACTCAAGCGCCGTGGGCCATAGTCAACAGTGAAAGTGGAATCGCCAGGCATGTTAGTCAGTGACGTAAGCGCTTAAGAAATCAGAAGCGTAGTTGGGACGCAATAAATCCGCGCCCGCAAGAAGATCGAATGATCTGCTTTGGCGCGCGAGGCGCGAAAGCAGATCGAGATTCTCAGCGGCAACTGACGTATCGTATGTGGCCCAGGGACAAGAGCGGATCAATCGTTTCATGGTCTCCGCCTGGGACAACTCGCCCAGGCGACTGTCCGATGCCGCGGTAATCGATGTGAAAAACAACACCCGAGGCGTCACCCTCTCGACCTGCGCGGAAGGAAAGAGCGTCTTCGGCTCAAAACATGTTTTAGCGTCTCGCATGTTAACGCGGCATGATCCTACTTTATCAAAGTGCACCAACTCGCCCGCTGCGGCAGCGCTATGTTCCGTGATAGCAAAGAAACGACGAAAGCCCCGGGCTTCCACCTCGTCCCTGGCGAGGCTCAAAAGCAACTCATCGTCAGAAAGATAGCGCCAGCCGGCAGCCGCTAGTTGCACTGTTAGTGTCGACTTGCCGCTACCCGAGGGCCCGATAATCAGTACCCCATTCCTTTCGTCGGGACAGGCCACTCCTGCGCTGTGAAGTTCAAAAAGCCCGCATCGTCGCAACGCGGCGCAAACCGCAAAAGAAGTTGCCCGAGCTAGCGACGCATCCGGAAAATCAGGACGATGTCTTAGCCAAAGGTCGACACTGACAGCACCGCCCTTATCGATAAGCATTAACGAATTGTCGAGATTCAGGTAGCAGGCATTGCCATCTGTATAGCAGTGGCCGCCTTCGGCAACTTCAAAATGGTTCAGATCGCTGGGAATTTGTGGCAGTGTTTCGTTGCAATGAAACCTAATGCTTACATCGGGTTTTTGCGGGGAAAATGAAACTCTTGTGAGGAACCATCCTTCGAAGAGCTGTTCGATCAGAGCGGCTACCCTTTGATCGCGGCTCTCGATAAATAACAATCGACCGGCGACCGCGTAAAGTTTCTGCAGCGCCGGTCGACCAAAGTCTGATGAGACTTCCATACAACCGGATTTCTCAAGTTTGTTAAAAGGTTAGTTCGTTGAGCCGCTACTCGCGATTTGAAAGAAAGTTGTAGCCTCGAGGACGTCAACAGGGACTGATATCTCTGGTTCGACGAATAACTTTTTTCCGCCTGCCGATTCGCCCGCGATGTTCTTTTCGGACTGGTTACCTGATGGTTCCTGATTGAGAATCTCGTTTTGTTTAGCCAAGCTTGGACGCCTCCTGGAGTCGTTGAATTTGCATCTTATGACTTGGACGGCTACATGGCAACAAAAAAGTACCAGGCCGCGTTGAAGCTGCCTGTCTTGAAATTAAAGACCTTGCTGAGTCGTCTTTACTGGCTCGACCAGAACCAATCGCAATGCTCTTCTTTCCAAGTGCTGCAAATTCGCACGCATATAGAGCGAAATATTTGGGGATAAACTACGAATGGCATCCTCTACAGGAAGCTTGTTTATCACCATATCGACAATCTCTGTCGACTGATACTTGATATCAACCGGGATGCCGAGCTCATCGCCAATCTTGAGAAGAACCAAAGGAAGTGGTTGGTGCTTTGCTGTTACACTAAGGAAATTATTCGCAAAAACAATTCGAAGCGGTTGTTCTTCCAGCTTCTTCTTCTCTTCGTCATTCCGCGGTTCCATACCCTCTTCAGTGTCTCCCTCTATCAGCAACGACTGTGAGTTGCCAGGCACAACTGCGTTGACCGGTGGTTCCGCTTGATTATTGTCGTAGAAGAAAATACCAATCGGTTTCGGTTGCGTCCCGGATCCGGCGATAATTTCGTAGTCGATGTAGACCTCCGGGGCCAGCAACTGCATCGCCGGTTCCAAAGTCAGCTGACTGAATTCTACGGAAACCAGTTGTTTGTCCATGCCCGCACCTAAAAACACAGGCACCCTTAGGCGCTTCGATATTTCGGCAGTCAGATCGGCCAGTCTCGCCTTATCAGCCTTAAGCGAAAGATTCACAATCGGTCTTGTCTTAACCGTGAGTGTATATGCAGGCTTCCGCGGTGCCTTCGCGTCCAGTGTTTTTGATTCCTGTGCTTTCGTATCCTGCGGCTTGGAATCCTGTGCAGCGGGCTTTGCTCCTTCCTGCGATACTGCTGATGCGCACATTGCAAGGACGACAAATGCTCCCGCTCCGAGATTTCTTAAGTAGCCCCGGCCGATTGAAAAGATTCGTATCAAGTCCCTGTCCTTATCCTTGTGGTTCAGTCATGTACGTGCAGTTGAGGCTCCTGGCGCATCGTTCAAGGCGTGTCCGATGCCAATTGCCGTGAAGCTAGCACGGGAGGAAACATCCGTCAAACCTTAACTCGATGTTTATTTTCCCTGGACCGGAGCTATCGCGTCTTTTTGTTCTTTTTGTAACAGCCTGATAGGACGCATCAGGTAGTAGGCAAAACGCAAACTGGCAGGCAGGGACAGAGCACTGAGGTCACTGTCCGTGGGGCGAAGCATAAAGACAAAATAACGAGCGCGAGCACGCCAGGACTTGCGCACGCCGAAATTGAACCAGAAGATCTGGCTGGAGGTTGCGGGGATATGGTCCGTGCCCGTGAGGAGGCGGTGTGTCACTTCACCGGCCAGGGTTACAAGACCTTTATCAGAGATGCATCGGCGCCGTACGTTAGCCGGCAAGGTTGCGTGAAGCAAACTTTCAGCGAGGTATAGACCGAGAAGAAACATTCTTTCGCAGTCCGTCTTTGCCGCCCTTTCCAGCAACACTTGCCAGTTTATTGCCTGACGAGCAATAAGCTCGGCTACATCGCAAATCCATGCCAGCCGCTCCCACAAGTGGCGCGAGCCATGCACACACAAAGAGAACAAAAGGTCATCCGCCGCAAGCGTCTTCACCACAATGTCGTTGAGTTTTACTGCGATGAGGTTTTGCCAGAGTTCATCAGCCTGCACAGACGTAGCAAACAGATGGGAAGCTACTTCCCAATGCAACTCAACTATCTCGCGGCGTTGGTCGCGATTGAATTGCATGTTGTGCTGGGTGCGCAGCAGTAGCTGCTGCTGACTAAGGGTCAGCGATTTTGCGGGTTCGTACCCTTCGGCAGTCAAAAGCTCCTGGGCACGCACGACGTCCTCTCTTCGTACCATGATGTCCAGATCAACAAACCGGCGTGACGCCAGATCTCCATATGCGAAGAGAGACAGCAATGGTCCTTTGTAAGGAATCGCTTCAATTCCGGAAGCTGCGAACAACGTGATGAGGCGGCACAACTCCGCGGTCAGCAAAATATTGCGCGACGCGTTTTCCTGATACTGTTTCCTCAATCGGCGCAGAGCCTGAGAGGGGACAAGATGCGAGCAGTGTCGGTCCAACTGAACGTAAACAAGCGGAAGCACTGCATGCCTGCGCGCCAGCGTGAACAGATATTCCCAATCAATTTCTGTGCTCAGCAGAACACGGAGCCGCTCGACAATCAACGGGCTGGCGTTCGTGCGCGCGCAACAAAGGAGCAGCTCGTGTTCGGGTCGATCTGTGATTCTTGAAACTGGCACGAGGGCTGTCATAGTACCAATGCCACGCGCGCCACTCAACTTTCCGGTGGGGCTAAGGGCCTTAGGTATCCCCGTGTAGCCAATCTTGATTTTTCCTTTTCTTGCGAGCTCATTGAGCTTTTCAAGACCATTTCCCTTTGAGAACAGCTCAGCGCAGGGACTCTTAGGATCCTTTAAGGCATCCCTCGCTGCATCAATCGCACCGGTTACAGGATTCTGCGGAAGTCTTAGTCCTTAGTCTTCCAGTTCTTAGTCTCCCAGGGCCAGGGCATATCGGGTGGCGTTGGTTCTGCTTTCTCAACAACCATGATGAGAAAATGGAAGCGAAAGCTATTTAGGTGGCCATACCCCTCTTTGCTTGGCCCGTCGAATCGACCAACAATCGTGACATTGGCTCTTCTCGGCTTATCCTTTCCCAAACTACGTTCAAGAATCAATCTCGCTTCATTTTTGTCCATGATAGTTCAATCAAAATCCGTCAAAACCTCCGAAGAATAATCTCTTTCGTCTGCCAGCGTCCTGAGGAACCAACCGCGTTTTCCCAGAAACTCCAGCCGCCAGAGTCTGGCTCCCGTTGCAGATATTCGTGGGAGCTCCGGAACGCGCCAGGGTCTGGCTAGCTAAAAGTCCTGTTTGCGAATCATATTCACAGCTCTCAAGGATCTGATTCGTCCCACTGGCGCCGACGCTCAAGGCAGTGGTTTGACTCGCCGCGTTGTAAACAATTCCGGAGGCTTGCGTCGCTCCGCCGACCGTCAACCCGCTCAACCGGCTGGCCACGTCATAATCATGATGCACAACCTTGCGCGGCTGCTGACCGTTGCCATATTCAGCTGGATAGAGCACCTCGTAAACACGGTCCAAAGTATCAAAACTGTAATCTGTGACTAGTGGATAAGACGACCGGCTCGTCAGGGTTAGAGTTTTAGTGCTGACTCGCCCTTCCGTATCGAAGTAATTACTCTCAGTGCTTACCCCTACAGTTAAAACGCTACTCAGTTGTGTTATGTCTTTGAGCTCTGACGGGCTACCCTTTGTACGGTATTGATAGTTGATCGTAGCTGCATCCAGCACCTTCAAATAATAGTTTGGATCATCTGTCGATAGGTTGTGATTTGGGTCAGCCGTCGTGTCGAAAGACACGCTCTGCAATCGATTCAACGGATCGCTGTTGTAAATGTAATTTGTATTAATGCCACGCGCATCTGTTCGCGAGATCAACAGTCTCAGATTTGTGTTTTGCCGGCGTGTGAAGAGTATCACATCCCTCGTCGGGAGCTTTGGGCCTAAAGGTTAGTTGTAGGTAGCCGCCAGCTTTCGATGCTTATCCCAGTTTTCCTTCCAACACTCGAGAAGCAAAGCGTGACTGCGTTTTGACAAGTTCCCGGGCTATCCGGAGCTTCTTGTAGTCGGCGGTCTCCTGATCAAAGACTGCTAACTACAAGTCTGCAACCGAGAGCTTTGTATCCGCACTTTTCCACGCACCGTCAAACTCCTGTTGGACCAGGGTCGCAGCGTATATTTTCTTTTGTGCTTCGAGTGATTCGACCAAACCAAAAAGCGAACGGCCGTTTCGCTTGTTTCTCTGCAAATCAGCACGAAACACCTGCTCGGCTTCCGC
>WNFY01019565.1_pt1 | contig 11042 bp, 7 predicted proteins | sample 5400091 | NCBI WGS metagenome assembly WNFY01 (sample SAMN13153364, study PRJNA577476) | soil metagenome | isolation source: 60 cm soil or saprolite under grassland replicate 1 | place: USA:California | collected 2016-06-15
TCGGAGTAATGCCTGTCACGCCAACCCGCCAGAGCCGCTAACCCCAGTTTTTCAATTACCTTAGTACTCCTCTTTGCGCGTCGTCGGTACTCTTTGCGGACCCGCCGAATGCCTGGACAATATCACTCTTAAGCATCAGTTCGCCTCGCAGCCTTTTGAGCAGCGGTTAACGCTCTTAGAACTGGACACGGATGATCGAAGGTCTAAACAGAACGAATCGTACCTTCGCCTGGTGGCGGTCCAAGAATGTTCACGGACCACAGATGGTGCACATCATTGCAACCATGACAGTCACGTTGGCGCTCCTCGCGCTATCCAAGTACGTGTTCCACTCTGATCTTCGGCTAGGCGAGATCGTATTATTCGTGGCCTTAATGTGGGCCTTGGCTGTCGTGTTCGATCGATCACAGACCGAAAAAGTGGCCGCCCAAAATGCCTTGCCTCAATCCGGAAAGCTCTTGGAGCAATCGCAAAAAATGGAGGCCATTGGCCGCCTCGCCGGTGGAGTGGCCCACGATTTCAACAACCTGCTCGCAGTGATTATCGGCTACAGCGATCTGCTATTGGAAAGTCTCGGGTCATCTGATCTCAATCGCGCGAAGGTTGAGCAGATCAAACAAGCCGCGAGCAGCGCCGCTTCGCTGACGCGCCAGCTCTTGACGTTTAGCCGCCAGCAAGTCATTCAGCCGGTTGTCTTGGACATCAACCAGACCGTCAGCAATACGGAGAAGATGCTCCGGCGCCTGATCAAGGAGAACATCGAGTTCACGGTGGAGCTGGATCACAACCTCGACCGGGTAACGGCAGATCCCGGGCAGATTGAGCAGATTGTCCTAAACCTGGTGGTCAATGCGCGCGATGCAATGCCGAATGGCGGCAAGCTGCGCATCCAGACGAGAAACGTACGCTTGGAGGGAGACCCCGGGGCACACGTGCCGAGCGGACGCTTCATCCTGCTGGAGGTGACCGACACGGGAACTGGTATGGACCAGCACACCCAAGCGCATATCTTTGAACCATTCTTCACCACGAAGGCGGTGGGCGAAGGAAGCGGTTTGGGGCTGGCGACGGTCTATGCAATCGTGAAGCAGAGCAATGGCCATATTGAAGTACAAAGCACGTTGGGGCAGGGCTCGTCATTCAAGATCTATCTTCCTGCTACGAAGCAAGCGGGCGCGGATCACGAGTCCGGCAAAGAAACGGCTAGGCTTGCTTTTTCGGGCGCGACCGTGCTTGTGGTCGAAGATGCACAACCGCTTCGTGATGTGATTTGCGAAACCTTAAGGGCGTCTGGCTGTACTGTGCTATCCGCACGAGATGGTCAGGAAGCTTTACGTATGGTCGGCGAACGAAAGAGTGCGTTCGATCTCCTGCTGACCGATGTGATTATGCCGGGAATGAACGGCCCGGCTTTGGCAAAGGAAGTCCGTTCGCTACGCCCTCAGACGAAAATACTCTACATGACCGGCTACAGTGGCGAGTTTATCCAAGCGGACATGTTGACTCCCGGCGTGTCGTTCATCCAGAAGCCCTTCACCTCGGTCGATCTCGAACGCAAGATTGGAAAGATGTTGGCCGACAAACTCCGTGAAAATTCGCCAGACTCCACTTCTTCGCCAAAAACTACTTCCACTCCAAAGGCGTTGGCAGCGCGAACATCCGGATGAGAGTGCGCACGTTTGTGTCAATCGAACCATTCGGGAACAGAAAGGCAGATGAGGAACACGTGTCACACGCCGATGTCTTCATTCCATAGCGCGGGATTACGTCGTATGAACTCCTCCATAAGCCGGATACATTCCTCGTTTTGAAGGACCTCAACCGACACGCCGCGGGAGCGAAGGAGTTCTTCTTCTCCCATGAAGGTGCGGTTCTCGCCGACGATGACGCGGCGAATTCCGTACAACAAAATGGCGCCGGAGCACATAGCGCAGGGTGACAGCGTTGTATAGAGAACGCACTCTCGGTAGATCGAGGCGGGCTGACGGCCGGCGTTCTCGAGGGCATCCATTTCGCCGTGCAGGATGGCGCTAACCTTCTGCACGCGGCGGTTGTGGCCGCGCCCGAGGATCGTATCGCCGTGGACGATCACGGAGCCGATAGGAATGCCGCCCTCCCTGAGTCCTTGTCGCGCCTCTTGAATCGCTTCTTCGAGGAACCGGTCAGTCGAAGTCATTGGTGATTGCTCCTTCAGCCGCCGAGAAACTTGGCAGTAGGACACACGCAAAGCAGCATACGGCAAACCCTCTTCTCGCCGAGAATTGCATTTATTGAGGCTCTTCTCTCAGGGCCTTACGCAAAATCCGTGACCTGGACCTCAAAAGAATCTAGGGCCCACAATCCAAAATCCCCGATCCACAGCTTCCGAAGTGACTTTGACAGACAAACGCAGATCTTTTTCTCCGAGTGTAGTCGGCGTATCATGCAGGCACTCACTCATCCCGTTCAGGAGGACAACGATGAAACGCACAGCCACATTCGGCTCCCTTTTTCTCTCCGTGTTCACGCTGGCCCTGTGGGCACAGGCCCCACCTCAAATGCCCAAGCCCGGTCCCGAGCATCAGCGACTCCACTACTTTGTCGGCGACTGGGAAACCATAACTGAAGCAAAACCAAGCCCGTTCGGTCCAGGCGGCAAGATTACCGCAAAAGACCATAACGTGATGCTTGGGGATTTCTTTGTCGTGTTCCACTCCGATAGCACCGGTCCGATGGGACAACAGAAGACCGTCGCCGTCATGGGCTACGATCCCAAGGAGAAGGTCTATACGTACGACGGCTTCACCACGTCGGGAGAGCGCAACAAAGCCACAGGTACCGTCTCGGGAAACGCTTGGGTGTGGACATTCAGCGGCGAAGAGCAAGGGAAATCATTCAAAGGACGATTCAATCTGACGGAGGATTCGCCTACCTCATATAGCTTCAGTGAGGAGATGTCCAGTGACGGCGGCCCCTGGACCAAGCTTGAAGAAGGCAAAGCTACAAAGGTGAAGTAGCGCGACGGGTGGGGCAACCATTCCATGGAGGAATCCAGACGTGGGCCAGCCAGCCGAGGACGGATAATAGAGGAGGTGCTCCACTCCGACTGTTGGAGTTCCTTTCCGTTCAAGCGGAATGGAGCACGCGGTTGATCGTCTGTTTTTTGGCCAGCCTCCTTGGTCCCTCTCTAGCAGTCAAGAGCTGGCTACCCCTTCATTTACTGGGTCGCAAAGCAGCCCGGAAGTTTGAGGCTGCCGACCCGTGTCTGCCAGCCTGCTGTGCTGGAAGCTTGGCCTGCGGCGGTATAGTACTCATTCACGTACCAGAACGTGCAGTCATCAGTGGGGTCGATATTCATCGAGGTGTAGTCGCCCCAGCGGGAATTGGTGGTCGTCTGTACGCCAGAGCCGTTGATGATGACGCCCTCGCCCAGGGTCATCTGGCCCAAGGGATCGCCGTTGAGCCTGCCCGTGTAGCGGATGCCTGGATACACATCCACTCCGTTGACCACGCTGTAGCCCAACGCCGTGTTGCCTTGCCGATCCATTGCGACGCTTCCCATCCAGCGATGCACGCCGTCGCCGGGTGCATAGGTGCCCTGCTGATAGACCGAGTAAGTATCTCCGGTCCGTCGGATCTCATACCAGCGCACACCGGCGACACCCGGCGCCGCCTCAACCGACTGGTTAGTTACCAGCGCCTCGTAATCCTTGAAGTTCCGGTAAGCGAGGCGCCAGGTCGGCCGCTGCCGATAGGACAGGATGTCAAGGAAACGGCTTCCATCGGTAACCCCCGGCTGAGGCAGGCAGTCACGGGACGTCGGTTTGACTCCTGGCGTCTTGCTGTGGACGACGCCGCACGGGAAGATGGAGTCGAACGCTGCGACCGGTAACTGCGCCGCAAGGTTGAGTGACGCTACCGGGGTTGCGCGCCACTTCACGCTGAGATTCCAGATGTTCAGCGCGTCAAAGGTCGCGCCATAAGGGCCGCCGTTGTCCTGCGTGCCGACGAGCGGAATCGCAGCATCAATCGCCGGCTTCTGTTTACCATCGATGTCCGCTGCCAGGAGTCCATCACCGACCAGCGGCAGCAGGTCCGGATCATTTCCGTCGATGAAGAAGCTGACGGCGCGGGCCGGCTGGCCGTTGATCATCTTGTTCTTCTCGAGCGCGTAGACGCCAATCCCGTACTCGATGGTCGGTCCGAACTCGCGCGTCGTGATCACGTATGAATCGGTCCAGACCCCGTACTTCGGGTAATCCGGGAAGAACTGGAAGTGCCCCGTCTCGAACGCGTAGCGGTAGTACGTGCCGGTCGGGTCGCCCGTGGTTGAGATTGCGACGCAGTTCCAGAACGGACGCGTTGGGTCGGAGAGACCACTGGTGGTGAACTGCGACAGGAGCCAGCGATCGGCAAGTTGGTCGTACAGCACGATGGGGTCGCCGGAGGGGTCGGTGCAGTCAGGGACCGCGAAGTTCGCCCAGAGCGAGCCGGTGTCGACGGGCCCGAGGAGGCGGGTCCCGTTCTTGGAGTACACGGCGAAGGCCAGGTTCACAATCTCGACGTAGTGGTTCGGCCCGACGTCGCCGTTGGGATCGGGCGGGTTTACGCGGAAACCAAAGAGGTTAAAATTATCCTGATTCGACAAGCCTTCAAATGTCAGCAAGGGACTGGGTATAGCTAGGGCATTCACCAGCGCGGCAGGCGTTTGGCTGGATGTCTGAACAGCTGCATCGCCGCTAAACCCCTTGTCCTGAACCACTGGGCCTCGCTCCGGTCGGATTTCTAGCACTACCGACGACGAAAATGCCTTCTTTGCCTTTGCTAAGTCGCGAACTGGCGACGACGTGTCAAACGCTACTGCTGTTGAGAATTTGGGGGCTGCCCGATCGGGCTTGTTCTGCGCGGCTGCGGTGAAGACGACAAGCAGTAAGACCGCAAACAGACTCAACACAAATTGTCCCGATCGCTGCTGTAGAGTGTGCGATGTCATTGGACTGCCTCCTTTGCGTACGAATGGAGAGAATTTAACTGCACTTGATGGATAAAGGGTCCGCGTCGAAGTGGGCGGCGGCTGGAGCAGCAAATCACGACTCCTCCTGGTACTCGGGATCGGCTCCCGAGTGCTCCGGCATCAGGTGTGTGCTAAAAGCAGCAATTTGCCGCCCTTTCGATATCTCCGGTGTTTTTGCAACTGCTGCAGGGAGAATTGCGGAGGCATGGCTCACTCTTGAACAAACTATGGAGCCTTTAAATTTGGCACGTGTGAATAGTCGGCAGACGGCGTGCTTCTGTCAATACCGAGTTTCCTGTAGCGTCTGTCTTGTCAGGATGCGTCGTGAGGAAAAGTAGAGAGCCAGCAACCCGCCCGCTCAAAGTCCTCGAATTTCAAAGCCAGCCCCCCAGCAGGGGCTGTTTCCCTCTATTTCTGCCTGCGACGGTGCACTGGGTAGAAGGAATCTACGGACGTAGAGCTTTATTACCCCAGCCTTAGTTTGCTACATGTGGTCGGGTTGGTGACTCGCTACGCTTCACGGGAAGCGGGGGTCCGTTCGGTCAAGCAGACATCTCTTGCCCACCCTTACTCTTCTGACGATTCCTGATTCCCATTACTGCCGGAGGCGGCTTCCAATCGGAATTGGCCGCCGAGAATCTTTGCTACCGAATTCAAATCTTTGCCGAGGGCGTGCCGCCAGCGTCCCACGGAATCCTGCGCCAGATCTTCCATGGTCTGACCGAATGACAGCAGCGTTCCTGCGACTTCCGTCTTCAGCAACTCGGAAACCGAGGTTTCGATTCCTTTCTGAGTACTCTTTAACCGCGCGCATGCCTCGTCGAGTTGCTTTTCGAGTTCCCTGGCGTTGCGTGTTCCCAATTCTTTGAGGACCACGTCGAGAGCGCTCTCCAGTTGTTTGCGCGCACCGGATATGATGTCGCTGCTCATTCGCACCAGGCGGGCGTCCAAGTCTGACTCAAGCCTGCGTGCAGATTCGTCCAGCTTGGTTACACGGCTGGCCAGATCGGCAGTTTGCGCATGCAGGCGCGTCGCTTCTGACGCGACCTCAACGTGGACTTCCCGCATTTCCTGGCGATACGAATCGTGTTCTTCGCCCAGCCGCTGTTGCAGCGTGCGCAAGAACTCCTCGCTGCGCCGCTCCAGACGGATTCCCGCTTCCAGCGCCTGCTGCTGAAACCGCTCCGCTCCAGAGTTGACATGCTGTTGCACCTCATCGGCGATCTGCGATGAGAGTCCCTGCGCGCGTTGCTCAACCATTTGCAGTTCTTGCCCTAAATGCTCGCGAAACTGATTCTGTGCCTCACGTATCTTCTTCCCGATTTCCTCTTTCGCCGCCGCAAATACCTCTTCTGCCTGCTGACGCGTTTGCTGCAGGACTTGTGTGCCGAGGTCCTCGCGCAAGCGTATCCACAACTTTTCTTCGACTTCCGGGGGAATATGTGTCAGAGAAATGTCAAATTGACTACGCTTGGGTTGTGCTTGTGCCAGCTTTTGCCGGAGCTTTACCACTTCCGCTTGCAACGGCGCAACCAGTTCGCCGACCATGGCTTTCAACTCGCCGTTGGCGGGCGGCGCATTTCGCACGCGCTTCTGTGCGGTCCACGAGGATACCTCCGGCAATCGTGCCCAATCTTCAGGACAACTTTCCAATCCCCAGAAATTATCCGGCTCATCCAGCATCGCGCCCAGCTTCCAGCCCTGCTGACCAGAGTCCATGGGTTGGCAGTCCACAATGTGCGCCATCGTCCAGCGCCCTTCTTTGCTTTGAAACTGCACCGGAGCACCGGGTTCCAGTTTCATAGAGGAGCGGATGGCGCAACCGTGTGCGTTGACCACCAACGTCTCACAGACTTCGGAGAAGTCGGATTCCGGCTGCAAGCTGGTGACGAGTATCGGGAGGGCGAGCGGCAGCCTCGAGCTGCGCCGCAGGTCGGGTAAGTTTGGCGCGTGCATAGTTGTTCCTCTTTTTTGCGAAGAGCGCGCTGCTGCTCGGGCCTCGGCCGTGGCCTGAGTCTCCGGTAAGTTAACTCTAAGTTCGCTCTAATGCTTCACCCAAGAGTGTCCTTTCACTGTGTGCGATTGGGCAGTGGCCGTAGGTAACCGCCCAGTAACTCAGGTTGCTTTCTCGACGGACGATTTCCATATGGAAGATAGAACGAACGCAGTAGCAGTGGCTGGCCCAATTTTCCTCGCTCGCACGCGATGAGTCGGGTAATAGGACCCAGCACTGGCCATCAATCTACGCCGAATGAACCAGAGGGTTATGCTGAATCGCGACTTGTTGGAGTAGGTTGAGACCACATGCAAATGCAGAGGGCGCAAACAAGATGACTACACCATGGTTAAGTCGGCTGTTGGAAAGTTTTTGCCAGCATCGGTTCTCCTGGCCGCACACAGGCGTTCATGGACAGGACTACCAGGTATGTCTCATTTGTGGAGCGGCCTACGAATATGACTGGACGACGATGCGCCGGACCCGCCGCTTGGCGACGGCAAATACCGGATACGAATCTGCCTCTGGGAAACAGCCCGCGGCCAACAGCTGAGGGATGTAGTCGATCCATGCGGCGCGGGTGCGTCCTCCGCATCAGGCAAGTCAAGCCTCGCACGCGTGTTTAAAGCGTCATCCCAGAGCAAAAGGGTTCATCTTGACGACCGGAAGTTTGATCCCGCCGCTATTCACGCCACCCTAACCCCGTATGTTCAAGACTGGACATTACACTTTCGGTTCATTGACTTCCACCTGCTGTTCGGTCAGAATCGACGTCCATTGGGCCGTTTCGGGCCCTCTCCTTGGGTCGTGCGCCTTTGGTTACAGGTCATAACCTATTGAAAATCATTATGGAGGATTTGCAATGCGGGGCTCCAGGTTGTGTGCGTTCTTGGGAATGTTTGGTTTAATTGCGGTGTCGTTAAGTCTCATGGCACAAAAGCCCGAACCGCCCATGAGAGGGATCCACTGGGCACGAGGACATCAGCCTCCTGCTGCCCAGGCCAACCCTGATATGACGTGGCATGGCGGCAACATCCTGACCACTACCCAAACAGCAGCTATTTTTTGGGGCACCAACTGGGGCAATTCAAGTTTCGTCTCTGACAAGATCACTGGCTTGGATTCCTGGTACAACGGAGTCGGCGGCAGCACATACGGCGCTACTTCAGATGAGTACACTGGCCCGAACGGTACTCAAGTCGGGGATACAATCAGTTATCAGGGACATCACATCGACCTTTCATCTGCGCCCAGGCATGCTCCCCATCCCCAATCACAACTGGTCAGCAACGGTTATTACGCGGTTTATGTGGACAAGCCTCGCGGCCATGCAAATTATTGTGCCTGGCACAGCGCTGGATCATGCGGCGGCAAGCAGGTGCAGTTTGCGTTCTTCTTCAGTCTCGATGGCGATCCGGGCTGCGATCCGCAGTCTACAGTTTCCTCCGAATCCCAGGGATTAGCGGCTTTGGCGAACGTTACCGGACATGAACTTTCTGAAGCGCGGTCCGATCCGCAACTGAATGCCTGGTACGATTCTTCTGGCGCGGAGAATGCTGACAAATGCGCGTGGACTTTCGGTGGCCCGTACGTAAGCTTCTCGAACGGGACCCGCTGGAAAATTCAGGGCAACTGGTCGAACTTCTCATACGACAATAATCTGGGCTATCCCAATTCCAGCGGCCAGAACGGCTGTGTAGACGGCACCAACTTCCCCGGACCGTTTACGCGCTAAGCGCCAATAATTGCGAGTGATAGATTGTGCCCCGCCTTGCTCTTTTGCGAGGGCGGGGCATTTCAGTCTTCAATCTCTGCGTTATCGAAACCGGCGTATACTTCCCGCTATAAAGGAGAAGTCTTATGTCATCTTCCCAGTTAATCGGGTCAGTGGTTTCGCTCTGGCGATATCCCGTAAAATCGATGATGGGTGAAGAGTTGACCTCGGCTGAGGTCACGAAGTTCGGCCTGCTCGGAGATCGCGCTTATGCCGTACTGGACGTGGAGACGGGCAAAGTCGCTAGCGCCAAGAATCCGAAGAAGTGGCCCAATCTTTTCAGTTTTCGTGCTGCGTACATAGAGTCTCCGCGAGTGGGGGAGGAGATTCCACCCATCCGCATCACGCTTCCTGACGGCATAATGGTAAGAAGCGACGATGCCGATGTTGACGCAACTCTATCGCGGGCACTCGGACGCGAAGTGGCACTTTCGCGCAGTACGGCGAAGCCCAGCCTGGAAGAGTATTGGCCGAATATTGAAGGCCTGACGCACAAAGACGCGGTAACCGATGAGCCCATACCGGAGGGAACGTTCTTCGATGCTGCTGTGGTGCACGTTCTTAGTACAACGACTATTGACGTGCTGCGCGCGGCTTATCCCGAAGGACGGTTCGAAGTGAGGCGCTTCCGACCGAATGTTGTGTTGCAGACGGCTTCAAAACGAGAAGATTTTATTGAGAACGGTTGGGCCGATGGTGCGCTGGCTATTGGCAGCCAGGTTTGCCTGAATGTAACTGGACCTTGTCCGCGCTGCGTGATGACAACGCTGCCCCAGGGAGATTTACCGCAGGACCTCGGCATCCTGAAAACCGCAGTGAGGCACAACAAGGGCGGCGTGGGGGCCTATGCGTCAGTCGCCAAGGTAGGCAGCACAAAAAGAGGCGACTCGGTAACGTTCGAGCCAGCCATCAGCGCGATAGCAGTTTAGAAAAACTCCCTAGCGTGACCCGCGCCCGGGCGGCAGATCGTCAGGTCCGCTTGGGGTTTTGCTTTTTGGTGGCCTTAATCAACGACAACGCCTTAGCGGAGCCAGGTCCAGATCAGACCAAGGCTAGCGGCTGAGACTACGGCGGTGGTAATCCACCCGAAGAGGTTGATAGCGCGTCCGTTCACCCGCTCTCCCATTATTCTTCGATTGTTGGTGATTAACATCACGATGATCAGGAGCAGCGGCGCCAATAGACCCATGATGATGGCGGCAAAGAATAGCGCGCTGATGGGGTTGATGCCAGAGAATCCGATGGCCACGGCGACGCAAGTCGAGAACGCGATCACGGCGTAGAACTCTGGAGCATGTCCCGGCTTGTGAGCCAGGCCGTGCCTCCAGCCAAAGGTTTCAGCCAGAGCATAGCCGGCGCCAGTGGTAAGCACGGGCACAGCCAGAATTCCCACTCCAACAACTCCCGCTGCGAACAACAGGCTGGCGGCTTTGCCTGCCAGCGGTCGCAATGCTTCCGCCGCGGCTTGAGCTGAGTCAACTCTGAGGTGCCCGGCTTTAAATAGAGTCGCCGCGGTACACAGAATGATGAAATACATCATGAGGCTGGAAAACAGCATGCCAATGCTGGCATCCATGGCGGCAAAACGGAGTTCCTCTTTCGACCCGCCCGCGCGCTTCTCGGGATGGTAGCCATTGGCAGTTTTTTCTTCCACGTTCTGGCTGGACTGCCAAAAGAACAGATATGGCGACATGGTCGTTCCCACAATCGCAACCAGCATCGCGAGGTGGCTGCTATCAAGACGAAGATCAGGGATGAATGTCCCCCGAACGACCTCCGCGAGATCCGGCTTGGCCAGGAAGGCGGCTCCAACGTAGGAAAGCAGCGCCAGAGCCAGCCATTTGAAAATTTTCTGAAGCAGCGAATAGGATCCCCAGGTTTGCAGTCCCAGGATCAGGCCTGTCACTCCGAGAATTATCGCCGTTAGAGGCACGGGGATTATCAACCGAATGGATGCAGCGATGGCGCTGAGATCAGCAGCTGCTTCGATGATGTTGGCAATCACCAGGCAAATCACAACCGGATAGAGCAGCCGGTGTGAATAGTAGCGGCGGAGAACGCCCGCGATTCCCATTCCGCTGACCATACCCAGCTTGGAGCACAGAAACATGCTGGCGGCCATCATGGGGAAAACTACCGGCGCAATCCAAAGGGTAGAAAAGCCGAAGGCCGCTCCTGCTTTGGCGTACGTACCGATGGCGCTGGGATCATCGTTGGCTGCGCCAGTAATCAGGCCGGGACCGAGCAGACGGAGCACCGATTTGAGGCGATTCGATCGC
>WNFY01012766.1_pt1 | contig 11039 bp, 11 predicted proteins | sample 5400091 | NCBI WGS metagenome assembly WNFY01 (sample SAMN13153364, study PRJNA577476) | soil metagenome | isolation source: 60 cm soil or saprolite under grassland replicate 1 | place: USA:California | collected 2016-06-15
GCGACCAGCGCGCCGTCCGTGATGGACACGCGGTGGTGGGCCTCGTACCGGTCGCGCAGGCCCTTGAGGATCTCGATGGTGTGCGAGATCGTCGGCTCGGCCACCTGGATGGGCTGGAAGCGGCGCTCGAGGGCGGCGTCCTTCTCCAGGTACTTGCGGTACTCATCGAGCGTGGTGGCGCCGATGGTCTGCAGCTCGCCGCGGGCCAGCATCGGCTTCAGGATCGAGGCCGCGTCGATGGCGCCCTCGGCGGCGCCCGCCCCGACGAGCGTGTGGATCTCGTCGATGAACAAGATGATGTCGCCGCGGGTGCGGATCTCCTTGAGCACCTTCTTGAGCCGCTCCTCGAAGTCGCCGCGGTAGCGCGAGCCGGCCACCAGGGCGCCGAGGTCCAGCGTGTACAGCTGCTTGTCCTTGATGGTCTCGGGGACCTCGCCCTTGACGATCTTCTGCGCCAGCCCCTCGACGACCGCGGTCTTGCCCACGCCGGGCGCGCCCACCAGCACCGGGTTGTTCTTGGTGCGGCGGGACAGCACCTGCATGACGCGCTCGATTTCCTTCTCCCGGCCGATCACCGGGTCGAGCTTGCCCTCACGCGCGCCCTGGGTCAGGTTGCGGCCGAACTGGTCCAGGACCAGGGAGGTCGACGGCGCCGATTCCGCGGCCGTGCCGGACGCGGCCGGCTCCTTGCCCTGGTACCCGTGCAGCAGCTGGATGACCTGCTGGCGCACCCGGTTCAGGTCGGCGCCCAGCTTGACCAGCACCTGCGCGGCCACGCCGTCACCCTCGCGGATGAGGCCGAGCAGGATGTGCTCGGTGCCGATGTAGTTGTGGCCGAGTTGCAGCGCCTCACGCAGCGAAAGCTCAAGCACCTTCTTGGCCCGGGGCGTGAACGGGATGTGCCCGGAGGGCGCCTGCTGGCCCTGGCCGATGATCTCCTCGACCTGCTGCCGCACGGCATCCAGGCTGATCCCCAGCGACTCGAGCGCCTTGGCCGCTACACCTTCGCCCTCATGGATGAGGCCGAGCAGGATGTGCTCGGTACCGATGTAGTTGTGATTGAGCATCCTGGCTTCTTCTTGCGCCAGGACAACAACCCGCCGCGCCCTGTCGGTAAACCTCTCGAACATGTCGTCGCTCTCCTCACAGCACGGGGGCGGGGATGGGACGTGCCCTACCTTGCCTACTCCGCATAGTAGCCGCGTGCCCACGATCACGCTTAATGCGAGTATGCGCCTCGCACAACAAAACGTTCCCTGGACACGGGTCGTTCACCCTCATCCAACCCCCTGGATGAGACCCATGTTCCCAGGACCACGCCGGGTACGCCGCAAGCGAACGGCCGATTCCCCCTGTCCCTGGCCGCCCCGCAGGCCCCAGGGCCCCCGCGCGCCCCCGCGGACCCCGGACAAGCAAACGCACCGTTGGCCCCTGGAGGGTCAGACCCTCCGGGCCAACGGTGCGATCTGGCCGGCCCCGCCGCCGTCGTAATGGCCGGGGCCGATCCGCTAGACACCGCTGCTGCAGAAGTCCCTCGCCCCATTGCCGTGCCCGGGGCGCGTCCTGGAGTCCCTCCCGCAATGGCGCTGGACCCGGGAGCCGCTAATACCCGCGAACTCCCGCTGGTGCGCACTAGTGCGCGGCTTCGTACTCCGCGACGATGTTGGCCGGAATACGGCCGCGCTCATTGACCTTGTAACCGCGCTGCTTCGCCCATGCCCTGATTTGGGCACTGCGCTCGCGGCCGGGGCCAGTGCGCGTACGGCGGCGCCTTGCCGGAGCACTGGCTTTGCGCGCGTGCTCCACATAGTGGGCCAGCTCTTTACGGAGCTTGCCTGCGTTGCCGGTACTCAGGTCGATCTCATACGAGGCGCCATCGAGCCCAAACGCTACGGTCTCGGTGGCCTCGCTCCCGTCGAGATCATCGACGAGGAGCACCTGCACCTTCTGTGCCATGGAAACAGCCCTTCTGACGGAGCAACCTATTTCGGCGCTCGTTACGCTCGGCCCGGCGCTTCGGGGACATCTCCCGGCGTAGCAGAATCGCCACCCCGACCAGGAAGGCGACGCACACTACCAGCGGCGGAGTCAGCGCGGCGAGATCGGTCCACACGGCAGCCTCCTCACGGCAATCCCTCTCCACGGCGCGGCGGCCGGTGCTCCCGCTGGCCTCGTGCCGTCTCCTGCGTACCGCCTCTTACCGGGCCGATGCTCATTTTCCCGGCCCGGTAAGAGGCGCAACAGCATGCGGGTGTTGCCCAGTGTGTTGGGCTTTACCCACTCCAGGTCGAGAAACTCCGCGACGCCCTCGTCATAGGAGCGCAATAGCTCCCGGTACACCTCGGCCGCGACGGGAGTGCCGCTGATCTCCTGGAATCCGTGACGGCGGAAGAAGTCCACGGCGAAGGTCAGGACGAACACCCGGTTCACGCCGACCGCGCGGGCGCGCTGCAGCAGGACGTCGACGATCCCGTGCCCTAGCCCCAGGCCCTGGCAGTCTTCCCGGACCGCGACCGTCCTGATCTCGGCCAGGTCCTCCCACATCACGTGCATCGCGCCGCAGCCGGCCACCGTCGCGTCGGCGGAAAGCTCCGCCACGCAGAATTCCTGCACGTCCTCGTAGAGGGTGACGGCAGCCTTGCTCAGCAGCCGCCCGGACTCGACATTGGAATCGATGAGCTTGCTGATCACGGGCACGTCGGCGGTGCGCGCGGACCTGATCGTGTAAGCCATGGCGCCGTCCACGATAGCCGCACCGCGGCGGCGCCCAGCCTGCCGCCGCAGATCTTACAAAGTAAAACTTCTGCCGAGTCGGTTGGCAACCGGCCGCTGATTCCAATATCGTGCATCGCTGTGCGCAAACTGAGCGGAGCCGCCAGCCTCGCCGCCGCGACGGCCGCGCTTGCCCTGGTCGTGCCCGGCGGCATCAGCGTGGCGCAGACGGTCGCGCCGAAGCCGAACCTGACCACCCTGATCGCGCAGGCCAAGCAGCTCGAGTTCCAGATCAACGCGCTGAGCGAGCAGTACGACGGCCTGCGCCTCCAGCTCACCCGGGCCAAGGCCAACGCGACGATCGCGCAGCAGGCGGCGAACCGCGGCGCGGCCAAGCTGGCGGTCGGCCAGCAGGCGGTGGCCCAGCTGGCCGCCGCGAACTACATGAACTCCGGCCTGGACCCGACCTTCCAGGCGCTCACCACCGGGGATCCGCGGCAGTTCCTCAGCCAGGCGTCCACGATCGCCGAGCTGAACCAGTCCAGCGGCATGATGGTCAGCACGCTGAGCAACCAGGTGAACCAGGCGCTGCGGGACAAGCAGACCGCCGACCAGCAGATCGCCGCGGTGAACGCGCTCGAAGCCCAGATGGACGCCAAGAAGAAGATCATCGACGCGAAGATCGACAAGGTCAACAGCGCCGCGATGAAGCAGGCGATGGCCGTCTTCGAGCAGACCGGGCACTACCCGGCCGTCAGCATCCCGACCGCGAACACGGTCGGCGCCCAGGCCCTGCAGGCGGCGCTCACCCGGGCGGGCGATCCCTACGTCTGGGGGGCGGCCGGCCCGAGCCAGTTCGACTGCTCGGGCCTGGTGGTGTGGGCCTACGCGCAGGAAGGCATCGCGCTGCCGCACTACACCGGCAGCCTGTGGGAATCCGGCGTGCACGTGGCCCGCAGCGACCTGGAGCCCGGCGACCTGGTCTTCTTCGGCGCTGACATCAGCCACGTCGGCATCTACGTCGGCGACGGGATGATGATCGACGCGTCCAACTTCGGCGTGCCTGTGCATGTCGAACCGATCTTCAGCGGTTACGTCGGCGCCGTCCGGATCGCCTGAGCGGCACCGCCCTGAGCAGGCCCGCCCGGATCGCCTGAGCGGTCACTGAGTGTCACTTCAGGCCCGGGATTCCGTCTGGGTCACGTTTCTTTCGTAGACCAGCCGCAGGCCGATCAGGGTGAGCCAGGGCTCGTACGCGTCAATGACGCTGACCTCGCCGATAACGAGCGGCGCCAGGCCGCCGGTGGCGATAGTGGTCACCGCGCCCGGGTCGTCGGGTGACAGTTCCCGCGCCATCCTCCGGGCAATTCCCTCGACCTGTGCGGCGAAACCGTAGATGATGCCCGATTGCAGGGACTCCACCGTGTTTTTGCCGATGACGCGCGGCGGCCTAGTCAGCTCGACCTTAAGCAACTGCGCGGCCCGGCGGGACAGCGCATCCACGGAAATCTCGATGCCCGGCGCGAGGGCGCCGCCGACGAACTCGCCGCGCGCGCTCACCGCGTCGAAGTTCGTGGAGGTGCCGAAATCGACGACAATGGCCGGGCCGCCGTAAAGGTGCACCGCCGCGAGCGAGTTCATGATCCGGTCGCTGCCCACTTCCTTCGGGTTGTCGGTCCGGACCGGCACCCCCGTCTTTACCCCCGGCTCGACGATGACCGTTTCCAGGTCACCGTAATAGCGCTCACACATCTCTCTCATCTCGTGCAGCACCGAAGGCACAGTGGAGCACAGCGATATACCGCTGATGTCCCTTTCCGTAAACACGCTGCTACCCGCGAGCAGGCCGTGCAGCACGACGGCGAGCTCGTCCGCGGTCCGGTCAGGGACCGTCGCGATCCGCCAGTGCTCGACCACCCGGTCGTCGTCGAAGATCCCGAGCACGGTGTTGGTGTTCCCGACGTCAATGGTGAGCAGCATGGTCAGCCGGCCCTTCCGTGGCAGCCTCAGCGGGGCCCGCCGGGAGCACGACGGGCACGTTGTCGATCAGCCGGGTACCGCCCGCCTTCGCCGCCGCCACCAGCAGGGCGGGCCCGGGTCCGGCCGGGCCGAACGTGCCCGGGTCGACCAGCGCGACGTAGTCGACCGCCAGGGCGGGTTCGGCGCGCAGCACGTCCCTGGCGGCGGCCAGCACCGCGGCCGCGTCCCCGAACCCCCCGGCGGCCTGGCCCGCCTGCAGCGCCCGCGGCAGGGCGAGCGCCGCCGCCCGGTCGGCCGCGGACAGGTAGCGGTTCCGGCTCGAGGTCGCGAGCCCGTCCGCGTCGCGCGCGGTCGGCGCCGGCTCGATCACGACGTCCAGGTCCAGGTCGGTCACCATCTTGCGGACCAGGGTGAGCTGCTGCGCGTCCTTCTGGCCGAACACCGCGACGGCCGGCCGGGTCAGGTGCAGCAGCTTCAGCACCACGGTGAGCACGCCGCCGAAGAAGCCGGGCCGGAACTCGCCCTCGAAGAGCTGCCCGGCCGGGCCCGGATCGACGGTCACCTCCGGCTTGCCGCCGGGATACATCTCGGCCACGGAGGGCGCGAACACCAGCCGCACCCCCTCGCGGGCGCACATAGCCAGGTCCTCGTCCAGGGTCCGCGGATAGCGGTCGAGATCCTCGCCCGGCCCGAACTGGAGCGGGTTGACGAAGATCGAGACGATGACGCTGCCCCGCGGCCCGGCCAGCGTGCGGGCCGCGCGCAGCAGCCGCTCGTGGCCGGCGTGCAGGGCTCCCATCGTCGGCACCAGGACGACGGGCGCGGGCTCTGCTCCCCCATCCAGGGCTCCCCCATCCAGGGCGGCCCGCGCGGCCGCCAGTTCGGCCCGGGTGGCGGCGAGCCGCGGCCCGTCGCTCACGGACGGCCGCCGAGCACGTCGAGCAGGCGTTCGGCGTCGGCCGGGGCGAGGATCCCGGCCGCCAGCGCGCGGTCCGCGGTCAGCCGGGCCATGGCCACGTACGCGGCCACCGCGGCCCCCGGGGCGGCGCCAGCGACGGCCCCAGCGGCCGCAGGCGCGGCCTCAAGCGCGGTCACGTGCGCGGCCACCGTCGCGGCGTCACCGCGCGCGACCGGGCCGGTCAGGCCCGCGTCGCCCAGTCGCAGCGCGTTGTCCAGGGACGCGGCCAGCAGCGGCGCGAGCAGCCGCGCGGGCTCGCCCACCCCGGCCGTCCTGAGCAGGTCCATGGCCTGGGCGACGAGCGTGACCAGGTGGTTGGCGGCGCCCGCGATCGCGGCGTGGTACAGGTCCCGGTGCTCCTCGGCGATGAACACCGGCTCGCCGCCCATCTCGATCACCAGGCCCTCGGCCGCGGGCCTGAGCACCTCGGGTGCGGTCACCCCGAAGCAGGTGCCGCGCAGCCGGTCGACGTCGTCGCCGCGGCCGGTGAACGTCATCACCGGATGCAGCGCCAGCGGGAGCGCGCCCAGGCGCACGGCCGGCTCGAGCACCGACACGCCGTACCGCCCGCTGGCGTGGGCCAGCATGCGGCCCTGCAGCGGCGCCTCCGTCGCCGCCAGCCCGGCGACCAGGCCGGGCAGCGCGTCGTCGGGCACGGTGAGCAGGGCCAGGTCGGCGCGGCGGAGAACCTGGCCAGGTTCGGTAATCACCGCGCCCGGGAAGTTCGCGTGCGCCCGGCGCAGCGAGGCGTCCGACACCGCGGACGCGGCCACGATCTGGTGCCCGGCCCGGGCCAGGGCCGCGCCGAGGGCGGTGCCCGCCCGGCCGGCGCCGATGATGCCGACCGCGAGGCGGGCGGGGCGGCTGGCGGCCGGATCGGCGTTCGAAGCGGCCGGCGAACTACTCTCTGGGTTCATCTCGTTCCAGTCCTCGGCGGGTACCGGACGGCGGGTGGTGCGTGACCAGGATAGTCAGGAAAAAGGCGCCGGGCACCCGCTGGGTGCCCGGCGCCGGCCGGCTACGGCGCCGGCGGGGCCGCGAAGTCGAAAGCGACGTTGTTGGTGGTGTTGCCGCTGTCGAACAGCACGGCGGCGCCGCCGCGGCAGCCCGCTTCGGCGAAGCCGAGGAAGCCGAAGACGTTGCCGCAGAAGTTGAGCGGCATGGAGACCGGCATCTGCACGTTGTTGCCGCTCGTCGTGGAGGTGTTGCCGTCGCCGATGATGTTGCCGACGACCGGCGAGTTGGACGCGAACGCCGGCCCGCTCATCATGGCCACCGCGGCGGCGGTCACGGCGAGCACTCCAGCGGCACGGGTCTTGATCTGCACGTGTTACTCCTAACATCAATGTCGGTTGCCCTGGCAGCACATCCAGGCCGGCCAGGGATCTGAGCGTGGATATCGCGCCCCCGCTGCGCCCGGATCGTGGTGTGCGACGACCGGAACGGGCCTACGGCAAGCGCCCACCTGCATAACGTAGCGGAATTCAGCCACTCTAAGTATTGGACACGCAACAGAGAGTGGCAATCTGCGGTAATCCGCCGGGCTGGAAGCTACCGGGGGTTATCTCCGCTGCGCCCGGTTCATCCCGGCCGGCCGTCACCCATGACCGTTCGGATCAATGCTTGAATCCCCAACGGTCCGTGGTGCGAGCCTCCCCGCCGCGCCGGGCCTCGCCGGGCGGCCGGCTCGCCGACGGCACCGCGCGCCCGGCAGGCGGCGACTAGCGCGCGGAGGCGTCCTCGTCGCGCGGATCGAGGTCGGGGGCGTCCGGCACCCGGCAGCAGTTCTCCAGGTACAGCGCGGCGCAGGCGAGCAGGACGGCGGCGACGAAGGTCAGCACGGCGGTCAGCGCGTCCTCGCGCGGCACGCTGGCGGTCAGCGAGCCGCTCAGGTAGATGGCGAAGCCCGCCGCGACCCCGGCGATGATCGCCGCCGCCAGCGAGCTGGCCTTGGCCAGCGCCACCATCCGCGACACGAACAGCGGCGCGGCCGGCTTGAGGCCGCGCCGCCCGGCGATCCGCGCCTTCAGGTCGCGGCCCGTCCACGCCTCGGCCACCGCGGCGATCAGCAGCGCGGGCACGCCCGTCCAGGGCAGCGGGGGCAGCCGCTGGTACACCGACCGGAACAGCAGCCAGCCCACTGCCGCGCCGATCCCGGCGATCACCACGAGCGTGGACACGCGGGTGGGCCTCATGGCGTTACCGCCCTGAGGGCCAGGTCCGGCTGGCGCCGGACGCCGCCGCGGCCGAGCCCGGCGAGCAGGGCCGCCACCGGCCCCCGCCCGGGCAGGGTGGCCGCGGGATCGATGTCGTGCCACGGCGCGAGGACGAACGCCCGCTCGTGCGCGCGCGGGTGAGGCAGGGTAAGCACCGGGTCGTCGCTGACCTCTTCCGCGTAGCTGACGATGTCGATATCGAGGGTACGCGGCCCGAACCGTTCGGCCCTGACCCGGCCGAATTCCGCCTCGATGCGCTGGGTCGCCGCCAGCAGGTCACGCGGGCCCAGGCCGGTCGCCGCGATCAGCACCGCGTTCAGGTAGTCGGACTGGGCCGGGCCGCCGACCGGGGCGGTCTCGTAGACGGGCGAGGTGGCCAGCACGTCAGTATCCGGAAGGTCGCCGATGGCTTGCACACATCCTTGCAGGGTACCCAGCCGGTCGCCCAGGTTGCTGCCGACGGCCAGCACCACCCGCTGACGCACGGTCAGGACCCGCTGGTGACCGGCAGCGGCGAGCCCGCTTCGCCCGGGCCGGCCTGGCCCGCGGCGACGGCGCCCGCGGCGTCGCGCCAGGCGGCTGCGACCCGGACGGCGTCCGCGTTCAGCGGAACCTGGTGCACGCGCACGCACCAGGCGCCGGCCGCCGCGGCCAGCGCGGTGACCGCCACGGTGGCCCCGTCACAATCGGCGAACGCCCGGGGCGTGCCGTCCTGGCCGGCCAGCAGGCGGCCGAGGAACCGCTTCCTGGACGCCCCGACCAGCACCGGGAAGCTTCCCCCTGGCAGCGCGGCAATCTCGGTGAGATGGGTGAGCAGCGGCCAGTTGTGCTCGCCCCGCGTCGCGAACCTCGGTCACCACGTCGGCGTAGACCGCGCGCGAGTACATGTCATGGCTGTGGCCGCGCCAGTGCATCACCACGTAGGAAACCCCGGCCGCCGCGACCAGGCGGGGCATGTCCGGATCGGCCAGGCCGCCGCTGACGTCGTTGACCAGCTGCACTCCCGCGTTCAGCGCGTACTCCGCCACCCGCGCCCGCATCGTGTCGATGGACACCGGCAGGCCGGCCCGGACGAGTTCGGTGACCACCGGCCCGATCCGCCGCAGCTCCTCGTCCTGGTCGATGCGCTGCGCCCCGGGCCGGGTCGACTCGCCGCCCACGTCCACGATGTCCGCGCCCTGGGCCGCCAGTTCCAGCCCGTGCGCGATGGCCGCATCCGCCCCGTACCACTGACCGCCGTCGGAAAACGAGTCAGGCGTGACGTTCACCACGCCCATCACCAGGCAGCGGTCCGCCCGGGGCAGGCCGGGAAGCCCGGTGCTCCCGGGTGGCTGGGACGTCACCGTTGCGGCACCGGATCCCGGCGTCGCCTGAGCCTGACCAGGCCGAGCTTGCGCGCGATCCGGCGCAGCTCGAGCCGCGGCCAGACCAGGAACGCCTCCGCCTCGAGCGCGGCCAGCGCGATCCTGGGCGCGTCCTTGGTGCTCGGGAAGACGAAGAACCGCGGCTGCCAGACGGGGCAGAACTTGGCGTTGAACTTGTACAGCGACTCGATCTGGAACCACTTGGACATGAAGATGAGCACCGACCGCCAGGCCCGCAGCACCGGGCCCGCGCCGATCCGCTCGCCGCGCTCGAGGGCGGCCCGGAAGACGGCGAAGTTCAGCGAGATGCGCTTCACGCCCAGGCCGGAAGCGGCCTTGATGGTCTCCACGATCAGGAAGTCGTTCAGCCCGGGCTGGGCGGCCTTGTCCCGCCGCATCAGGTCGAGCGACAGGCCGTCGGGCCCCCAGGGGACCAGCTGCAGCACGGCGCGGACGGCACCATCCTCGGTCGCGGTGGCGAGCACGCAGTCGTCGTCGCCGGGCGCGCCGATCCGGCCGAGGGCCATCGAGAAGCCGCGTTCGGTCTGGCTGCCGCGCCAGGAATCGGCGGCCCTGATGATGGCGTCGAGTTCCTTGGGCGGTATGTCGCCCACCCGGCGGACCTCGGCGACGTAGCCGTGCTTGGCCACCCGGTTGACCATCTGCCTGACGTTCCGCATCGACCGGCCGGCCAGGCTGAAGTCGGCCGTGTTCACGATCGCCTCGTCGCCGAGCTCGAGCGCGGTCAGGCCGCCCTCGCGGCACCACACCTCCGCGCCGAGCTCGCTGCAGCCCATCACGGCCGGCGCCCAGGCGTGCCGCGCCGCCTCCTCCAGGAAGGGGCCGATCGCGCCGGGCCAGGCCTCCGGGTCGCCGATCGGGTCGCCGCTGGCCAGCATCACCCCGGACACGACGCGGTAGCAGACGCAGGCCTTGCCGGTCGGGGACCAGATCACGCTCTTGTCGTCGCGCAGCGCGAAATAGCCGAGCGAGTCCCGGTCGCCCTGCTTGGTCAGCAGTTCCCTGACCCGGGCTGCGTCGGTGCCGCCCAGCCTGGCCCGGGGCTCGGCCGGGCGCAGGAACAGGTACGCGGTGACCAGCAGGGTGAAGATCCCGAGCGCGCTGGTGAAGATGCTGAACAGGTCGCCGCGGGCCTCCGGCGCCCACTGCACCGGTCCGGACACCCCGACCAGGCCGGTGATGACCTGCTCCACCCGCTGGCCCAGCGAGTAGTCCTCGGCCAGCCCCCGGGCGAGCAGGATGTAGGTCAGCCCGATGACCACGTCGGCCACGATCAGGCCGCCGAACGCCCACAGGGCGCGCCACCGGGTGCGCGGGTCGCCTTCGGCGTAGAACTCGTCCCGGAAGTAGAGCAGCGCGATGAGCACCACGATCGCGGCCACGGCAGTGGGGACCCGCTGCGAGTGGATGAAGTGGATGGCGATGTCGAAGGCGAGCAGCCCGGCCACCGCCTGCCAGGCGCGGCGCTTCCGGCGGCGCAGGCCATGCGCCAGCATGAGCAGCATCAGGCCGATCAGGACGTCCGCGCTGCGGGTGACGTTCGTCAGCGTCCCCGGCACCAGGTAGTTGATCTTGTGCAGCCGGTGGACCAGGTCGGGCCGGAGGATGTTGAGGATGTCCGACACGCCGATGAGCGCGGTCAGCAGCGCCGCGCTGCCGGGTACCCAGCCGCACTGACGGCGCTCCTCCGGGCCTGGGGCAGCGCCCGGAGCCTGCGTGGCGCCCGGAGTCCGTGTGCCGGCTGGAGCCTGCGCGCCGCCGGCCTTGGCCGCGGTCTCTGCCGCCCGG
>WNFY01016196.1_pt1 | contig 11037 bp, 7 predicted proteins | sample 5400091 | NCBI WGS metagenome assembly WNFY01 (sample SAMN13153364, study PRJNA577476) | soil metagenome | isolation source: 60 cm soil or saprolite under grassland replicate 1 | place: USA:California | collected 2016-06-15
ACTCTTTCCACCCGATCACATTTTGCGCCCGGTGATGCTGCAGCTTATTTCCACGGGACGCTCTTATCGCACGATCGCGCTTTGGCACCGCATTGAACATCAATTCGGCTTGGAGCTTGGAACGGTGGCAAAGAAGATATTGAACGATCCCAACCTGGATTTGGATTCCACTATAGAAGAGGCAATGGATTCGCTTGCATACCGTCTAAACTTGACGCTCGGATAAAATGCAGCGCGTCTTTCTGCGTCCTTCGGCAGCGCTCAGGACAAGCCTTTGCTTGCTCGCGCTGCTACTGACATCCTGCTCCACTGCTGCTTACTCACCCACTTCAACTCCGTTTCCGACAGCAACCCCTCCTCCCACGATGAACCCTATCCCTTCCATTTTCAATATCATTGCTTATGCAACCGGTAGCATTGTCGAATCTGCCATCCCCTATGATAAATTGACGCATATCAATTACGCCTTTCTGATTCCAAATCCAGACGGCACATTCCAATCTTTCGAAAACGGATCCAAACTGGAGCAGATCGTCTCCCATGCTCACGAAAAAAATGTGAAGGTACTAATATCCGTGGGCGGCTGGGGCTGGGATGAACAATTTGAAACGCTGGCAGCCAACCCTGAGTCCCGAACCGCCTTTGTCCAAAATTTGAAAGCTTTCGTTGATCAATACCAGCTCGACGGCGCGGATATCGATTGGGAATATCCTGATCCAGGGCAATCTTCACAGAACTTTATGGCGCTGATGCAAGAACTACGTGCCGCATTGCCGAATCAATTACTGACAATGGCTGTGATTTCGTACGGTGATGAGTTTGGATTAGGGATTCCCGATGAGTCCTTCGCTTTAGTCGATTTCGTCAACGTAATGACCTATGACGGTCCCGATCACGGCACGATGGAACAATTCCAAAAAGGGTTAGATTACTGGAGCGGACGCGGTTTGCCCAAAGAGAAAACCGTGATGGGTGTTCCCTTTTATTCACGTGTGAAAGATACGCGTGCAGAAGGTCCCAGTTTTGCCCAACTCGTGCAAGCGGATCCCGCTGCGGCGCAAGTGGATGAGTTTGTTTACGACGGCCGTATAGAAGTGTACAACGGCATTCCCACAATTCAGAGGAAAACTCGCATTGCATTGGAGAAAGCTAGTGGTATCATGTTCTGGGCGTTGGATTATGACTCCCAGGGAGGGCTATCACTCGTGAATATCATCTTTCACGTAGTTCATGAGTCATAAGACCGCCAATAGATTCTACGCAAAGGATTGTTGATTCAACATGCAGAATAATTCTCTCCCCAATATCCCATGGCAGGAACGACCCGCCGGGAATTCAGACGTCGTCTGGCGTTACGATGCAAATCCGATCATCCCCCGCAATTTAATTCCATCTTCCAATAGCATTTTCAACAGTGCCGTTGTTCCGTTCAACGGCAAGTTCGCCGGTGTCTTTCGCTGTGACGATAAGAAGCGCGACATGAATATCCATCGTGGCTTTAGCGACAATGGCTTTCACTGGAGACTTGATGATTGCCCGATCGAATGGCATTATGATGATCCCGAACTCAGCCATTTTCAGTATCGCTATGACCCGCGTGTAGTCTGGATCGAAGATCGCTACTATGTGAGTTGGTGCAATGGTTATCATGGTCCTACGATTGGAATTGGCTACACCTTTGATTTTGAGAAATTTACTTTCCTCGAAAACGCTCTTTTACCGTTCAACCGCAACGGTGTGTTATTCCCTCGCAAGATCAAGGACAAGTATATTATGTTCAGCCGTCCGAGCGACAATGGACATACGCCCTTCGGTGATATCTACATCAGCCGAAGCCCGGACATGATCCATTGGGGAGAACATCGTTTCGTGATGGGGACCAAGGGCGGCTGGCAAAGTACAAAGATCGGCGCGGGACCTGTTCCGCTTGAGACAACTGAAGGCTGGTTGCTGTTCTATCACGGCGTTCTCACCTCCTGTAACGGATTTGTATACAGCTTCGGAGCTGCCCTGCTGGATCTGGATCAACCCTGGAAAGTCATTTATCGCGGGGCTCCCTATTTGTTATCTCCGCAAACTTATTATGAATGTGTCGGCGATGTGCCGAATGTGGCATTCCCGTGTGCCACTCTGTATGATGAACCAACCGGGCGCATCGCTATTTATTACGGCGGTGCCGATACAGTAACGGCATTGGCATTTGCTAAAGTTGATGAAGTCCTTGATTTTGTAAAATCCAACTCGGAGATTTAGAAGTGTTTGAACCGTTTACTTTGGGAGTGAATTATTGGCCCCGGCGCAAAGCCATGTACTGGTGGAGCAATTTTGACGCCGGTGAAGTACGGGAGGAATTTAGTGTTATTCGTGAGCTTGGATTGAATGTCGTCCGAATCTTTTTGTTGTGGGATGACTTTCAACCTGATCCCAATTCTGTTTCCAAAGAAGCGCTTGATCACCTGGTAACAGTTGCGGATATTGCGGCAGAAAACGATCTCGGGCTGGATGTCACCTTCTTCACCGGTCACATGAGCGGACCAAATTGGAGTCCGCGCTGGCTGTTGGGCGGCGACCTCCCCTTTAAGGGCGGCAACGAGTTTATTCGCGATATTATCAGTTCAGGCAAACCTGTGCCGCAGGGTTACTACAACATGTTCCATCATGAGGTAGCGCTCAAGGCAGAACGTTTGCTGTTAGAAACCGTTGTGGGAACTCTTAAAGACCATAAAGCTATCTGGATGTGGAATCTTGCCAACGAACCAGATCTGTTTGCGTGGCCACTAACATCCGATGAAGGTGCGGCTTGGGTCAAGCAAATGGTGGATCTGATTAAGAATATCGATCCAGTCCATCCCGTTACAATCGGCCTGCACAGTGATGGACTTCACCGCGATAACGGTCTACGCATCGATAAAGTTTATAAGCATACGGATTTAGCAGTCATGCATTCGTATCCGATGTATGTCCCATGGGCGCGCCATCCTTTGGATGCCGATTTTGTTCCATTCACCTGTGCGCTGACCGCTGCCCTTTCAGGAAAACCCATTTTGATGGAAGAATTCGGCGGCTGCACTGCTCAATCGGGGGAACCCTCGCACATCATGAAATGGACCGAAACCAACGGTCGTGATCGTGAACAATTCATGGCCTCTGAAGAAGATTTCGCAGAATTCATCGGGCTGACGCTGCCCAAACTCCAGGAGACAGGAGCGACCGGCGCTATGCTCTGGTGCTATGCAGATTATGTGCCGGAATTATGGGATCTACCTCCCTGCAATAACGCCCGACATGAGCGCTTCTTCGGGTTGGTCCGTCCGGATGGCTCATTGAAGCCCCACGCAAAGGTCGTGAAAGAGTTTGCAGCGACTAATCCCAAAGTAAAGCCGCTTCCTGATTTTGCGAAGTTCAATATCGATCCGGACAAGTATTATCAAGAACCGCTGCCTATCATCCTGGATTCTTTCCAACAATATTTGGAAGGGCTTGAATAAAATGAGATTGCTTCGGGCTAGGTTTCGATACGGGCAAGAAAAGCGCTTGCCCTACTCAACCACCAGCCCTCGCAACGACATTGGAGAACTTATGAAACAACTTATTGTCAACGCTGATGACTACGGACGTTCACCTGAAATTTCACGCGGCATTCGTGAAGCACATTTGCACGGTATCGTGACCTCTACAACGTGCATGATGAACATCCCTACGACAGCGGAAGATGTTGCCGTTGCAATCCGCGAAACTCCCACTCTCGGCATGGGCGTTCATCTTGTGTTGACCATGGGCCAGCCCATTCTGCCGCGCGAGAAAGTCCCTACACTCGTAGATGAACAGGGGAATCATCTTAAGTATGATCCATTTATTGAGAACATTCCCAAACTCAACATGGAGGAAGTGAAAGCCGAATGGCGGACACAGATCGAGGCATTCATCAAAGTAGCAGGAAAAAAGCCAACACATCTCGACTCGCATCATCATTCATCCTTCTTCTCCCCTGCTTTGTTTCGAGCCATGTTGGAAATAGCCGCAGAATACGGGTGCCCGATCCGTTATCCATTAGTGCCAACCGACGTAGACTCGCGGGAATTCAGTGAAACAATAAAATCCGCCTCGGATCTTTTGAACGAATTCAACGCACGCCGACCAGATGTTTTCTTTGTCAATTTTTACGATGAGAACGCGACGAAAGAACAGTTGCTAAACGTCCTGAACACTGTCGGTGAAGGAACGAGCGAGATTATGTGTCACCCTGGCCATGTGGATGATGCATTTGCAAGAGAATCAGTCTACAATTTCCAACGTGAACGGGAATTGCAGATTCTCACAGATCCATCGATTAAAGATGCTATCGAAGTGCGAGGAATTAAGTTGATTACGTTTGCAGAATTAAGGTAACCGGTAGACAAGGAAACACGTATACACGTCCAACTTGTTTACGTATCTACCTGTCTACTTGTATCCCTGTATACCATCTCTCTTATGGAGCCTTTCATGTCTCGTATTGACGATCTTCTATCACAAATGACGATTGAAGAAAAAATTTCTATGCTGGCGGGTGCAGATGTTTGGCATAGCGTTGCCGTGAAGCGATTGGGGATTCCACAATTCAAAACAACAGATGGACCTAATGGGGCGCGCGGTGCCTGGGGAAGCATGTCCTCTCCATCGGTCGCAACGCCGGTTGGAATCGCTCTCGGTGCCACTTGGAATCCTGACCTGGTTGAAAAAGTGGGCAATGTTTTAGCTGACGAACTCGAAGCTAAAGGCGCGCACATCCTGCTCGCGCCCACTGTCAACATTCATCGCACACCCATCGCGGGGCGCAACTTTGAATGCTATTCCGAAGATCCGTTCCTGAGTGGCATGCTGGCATCCGCCTACGTCAAAGGTATTCAAGATAAAGGCAGAGGCGCATGTATTAAGCACTTTGTCGCCAATGACCAGGAATATGAACGCTTCTCGATCAGTTCCGAAGTCGATGAACGCACACTGCGGGAAATCTATCTCGAGCCGTTCCGCATTGCGATTCGTAATTCCAATCCGTGGGCGGTGATGTCATCTTATAACCGCCTCAACGGGACATACGCCTGCGAGAACGATCATACCCTCATCGACATTCTCAAAGGCGAATGGGGCTATGAGGGAATTGTCATGTCCGACTGGTTCGGTACGTACGACAAGAATGTTCCCAATGGTGGACTTGATTTAGAGATGCCAGGTACCGCACGGTGGATGTCGGAAGAGCATGTCAAACGCGCGCTGGATGATGGTCCGTTGACTGAAGAGATGCTTAATAACAAGGTCCGGCGTTTGCTCGGTGTGCTGGAAAAAGCGGGTCTCTTTAATAGACCCGAACTCCCGAAAGAACGAGGGGAAGATAAGCCGCAGCATCGCAAGATCATTCGCGAGGCGGCGCGGGAGGCGATCGTCCTCTTGAAGAACGATGGAACGCTTCCGCTCAAGAAGGTTAAATCTATCGCGGTGATTGGTCCGTACGCGGATGCAGCACAAATCCTTGGTGGCGGAAGTTCATCGGTCACGCCGCATTATGTGGTGACGCCGTTCCAGGGAATCAAGAATCGCGCTGGTAAGCTCAAAGTGGAGACTACACCTGGCTGCCATATTTACAAAACACTGCCCGCTCCTGCCCCGGAAACATTGTCTACTGCGGACGGACGCCTTGGTCTGGATATCAAGATTTTCAATGGCACACAATTCTCCGGCGACCCTGTTTACTCGGAAGTGAGCTCACGCGTCCAGCATGGATGGTTTGACCGTTCCGTTCCCAATGCAGACCAGGAATGCTTCTCCATGATCATGGAAGGTTTCTTCACGCCGAAGGAATCTGGTGTTCACACTCTCGCGTTGTCTGGCGTTGGCTGGAGCAAGCTTTATCTCGATAACAAAGTCCTGATCGATCATTCGTATGATTCGGATATGGGGCAACAACTCACGAAAGAGGTCAAACTCAAAGGCGGAAAATCTTATCCTATCAAAGTGGAGTTTTACTGGAAAGGTGACCCACGCTGGCGCTCTGTGGGTCTCGGACATCAATCTCCGCAACCGAAGGACACAATTGCAGAAGCTGTGAAACTCGCCAGAAAATCAGATGTGGTCGTGTTGGTTGCGAGTCTGAATGGCGAATGGGAAACCTGGATCGATAAAGTTCCTGCAGTGTTGCAACTTTGGTACGACAGCCAGGAACAGGGCAATGCCCTGGCTGACATTTTGTTCGGTGACGAGAATCCATCCGGCAAGCTGCCCACCACCTTCCCTGTTCGATTGGAAGATAATCCTGCTTATATCAACTATCCTGGTGAGAATGGCAGGGTCCGCTATGGCGAAGGAATCTTCGTCGGCTACCGCTATTATGATAAGAAGAAAGTCGATCCGCTCTTCCCGTTCGGTTATGGACTTTCATACACAACATTCAAATACAGCAATTTGAAGTTAAGTGCGAAATCCATCACGCCCAACCAAACACTCAAAGTGAAAGTGGATATCACCAATACTGGCAAAGTTGCTGGCAAGGAAATTGTGCAGTTCTATGTGCGCGACGTGAAGTCCACATTTGCACGTCCGGAAAAGGAACTCAAAGCGTTCGAGAAGATTGAGCTTAAGCCAATGCAAATAAAGACCGTTACGTTCACTCTCGACCGTGAAACCTTCTGGTATTTCGACACAGCCAGGAATGCATGGAGCATAGAACCAGGCGAGTTTGAAATTTTAGTGGGCGCGTCCAGCCGCGATATTCGTTTGAGCGGATTTATCACACTCATGCCGGAGCCGCGCGCCTCACGCTTCCACATGGGTCTCACGGTCAAGACGCTTCTGGGCAACCCCGATAGTCGCGCGGTTGTTTCAAAATATGTGGGTGGTTTCCTGCTCATGGAAGATATGAGCATGGCAGCAGACATGACTCTCGAGCAGGTCGCGTCCAATCATCCGAATTTTGTTTCTCAGGAAACCCTCGCCCAGATCGAAAAAGATTTGGCGAAAATCAAATAGCATGTTGAGACACGCCGCGGCGTGCCCCAACGGATTGGATGCATCATGAAATTTGGACATTTCGACGACGCCCAACGCGAGTATGTAATCACCCAACCCGATACTCCCCTGCCCTGGATCAACTACCTCGGTTGTGAAGAATACTTCGGTCTGATCTCCAACACAGCCGGCGGATATTCTTTTTATAAAGATGCGCGTTTGCGCCGTCTCACGCGTTATCGCTACAATAACTCTCCGCTCGATATGGGAGGACGATATCTGTACATACGCGATAACAACACCGGTAAATATTGGTCGCCTTCATGGATGCCGACCCGTGTCAAACTTGACGAGTACGAATGCCGTCATGGACAGGGTTACACCATTATCACTTCCAAGTTGAATGGGATTAAATCTTCGACCAGATATTTTGTCCCGCTTGGGGAATCGCTCGAAATCTGGCAGGTGACTCTGACCAATGAGAACGGTTCGGACGCGGATGTGAGCCTGTTCTCCGCCATCGAGTTTTGTCTCTGGGACGCGAACGACGACTCGACCAACTTCCAACGCAATTACTCCATCGGGCAAGTGGAGGTAGATTTGGAGTCCATCGGCTTGCCGATGAAGCAGGAGCAAGCTCCTGCACTCCATAAAGGGAGTGTCATCTATCACAAAACAGAATATCGCGAGCGCCGCGATCATTTCGCTTACTTTGCCTGCTCTGAAAAATTGGCAGGTTTCGATACACAGCGCGAATCGTTCCTGGGTGCATATCGCGGCTGGGATGAACCCGCAGTTGTCGAAAATGGCGAATCATGTAACTCCGTCGCGTACGGATGGCAGCCAATCGGTTCTCAGCATGTCAAGCTTCAATTGAAACCCGGTGAACAGAAACAGATTATTTTTATTCTTGGTTATCAAGAGAATCCCAAAGATGATAAGTTTGATCCCCCCGGTTCACAGATCATCAACAAGAAATCTGCAAAGAAGGCGATTGAGAAATATCTTCAAGCATCTAATGTCGATAAAGCATTTGATGAATTACGCAATTACTGGACCATGTTGCTCGGCAAATTACAAGTAACCACACCTGACGAACACACCAACCGCATGGTCAATATCTGGAACGCGTATCAATGTATGGTCACGTTCAACATGAGCCGTTCGGCTTCCTACTTTGAAAGTGGCATCGGACGCGGTATGGGATTCCGAGATTCAAATCAGGATTTGTTGGGTTTCGTTCACATGATTCCCGAACGCGCCCGCGAGCGAATCTTGGATATGTCTGCTACACAACTGAAAAACGGCGGTGCATTCCATCAATACCAACCGCTGACCAAACGCGGCAATAATGACGTGGGCTCTGGTTTCAATGATGATCCGCTTTGGCTCGTGCTCGGTGTTTCTGCATACCTCAAGGAAACCGGCGATTGGTCAATCCTCGATGAACTTGTGCAATATGAAAACGAGGCGGGAACAGAGAGCCCGCTTTACGAACATCTACAGCGCTCTATGCAATACACGCTCGACAGACTGGGACCCAACAATCTTCCCCTCATCGGTCGTGCGGACTGGAATGATTGTCTCAACCTGAACTGCTTCTCTGATACTCCCGGTCAATCATTCCAGACAACAACGAACAAAGATGGCAATGTCGCAGAGAGTGTACTCATTGCAGGGCTATTCGTGTTGGCATGCAGTGAGATGAAGGGACTGGCAGACCGTTACGTCGAACGTCACACATTGAACGTCACGCAATTGACGTTTGACGTTCAACCTTCAACGTTTTATGCTACTGCTGCTACTGAAATGGAAAAAACGGTCTGGGCTGCTGGCTGGGATGGTGATTGGTTCCGCCGCGCCTATGATGATTTCGGTCATGTGCTTGGTTCAAAAGAAAATACGGAAGGACAGATCTTCATCGAACCACAGGGTATCTGTGTGATGGCAGGTCTTGGCGTGGACAATGGCAATGCGGTGAGAGCATTGGATTCAGTTGGTGAACATCTTGCCACGCCGCATGGGATCGTTTTACAGCAACCCGCGTTCAGTCAATACTATTTACATCTCGGCGAAATCTCTTCTTATCCTCCGGGGTATAAGGAAAACGCGGGGATCTTCTGCCACACCAACCCATGGATCATGATCGCCGAATCTATTGTCGGGCGCGGGGATAACGCGTTCGATTATTACAAGCGCATCAACCCGTCGGCGCGCGAAGAGATCAGTGAACTTCATAAATGCGAGCCATACGTCTATGCTCAAATGATCGCGGGCAAAGACGCCGCAACTCACGGTGAAGCTAAGAATTCCTGGCTCTCTGGAACTGCGGCCTGGAACTATGTCGCCATCACCCAAGCCATCCTTGGCATTCAACCAACATTAGACGGATTACAGATCCAACCCGTATTTCCCTGCGACTGGAAAGGTTTTACCGCCACGCGACAATTCCGCGGTGCAACATATGAAATCACGGTAGAGAGACAGGGAAAAGGCAATAATGTTTCTTTAGAGGTCGACGGAAACCCAATGACCGGAAGCATCATCCCATTAGCGACCAAAGGATCGACTGTACGCGTAAAAGCCATCGTTACGTGAGAACACAATGAACTACGGCTACTTCGACGATAACAACCGAGAGTACGTAATTACCAATCCGCGCACGCCAACAAAGTGGATTAATTACATTGGCACATTGCACATTGTCAGCGAAATATATGGCATCCTCACAGAGGTGACGATCTTCGTCCCAACTGGCGCAGAAGTGGAAGTTCGTGACATCAAGATTACAAACGTTAACGATCAGCCGATCAAAGTAGACGCAATTCCTGTTTTGGAATACACCCACCCGGATGCGCTCAAGCAGTTCACCAATGCCGATTGGATTCCGCAAACGATGCAATCCAAAGCTGTGAAAGATGGCGAATGCACGGTCTTGACTCAGTATCCATTCATGTTCCGCGACATCAAGGTCAATTACTTTACATCGAACCTTCCAGCGTCATCATTCGAAACCGACCGAAAGAAATTCCTCGGCGAGAACGAATATGGTACCTGGACAAATCCTGTCAGCCTGCAGAATGATGAGCTTTCAAACACAGAAGCTTCGCGCGGAGATAACATCGCCGCCCTCTTGTTTCATCTTGGAACGTTGCAACCCAGGGAAACAAAGCGTCTGATTACTCAGCTCGGTCAGGTGCATACACTTGTCGATGCAAAGCAGAGTATCGAAACGTGGCGCGATCCTAAGTCCGTTGATGATGCGCTCGATGCGATGAAAAAATATTGGGATGATTATCTCAGTGTCCTGCAAGTCGAAACACCCGATCTGGCGTTCAACAGCACGGTCAACATTCACAACCCGCATCAGTGTCACACTACGCGACAATGGTCGCGCTATCTTTCTTACTATCAATTAGGGCTTGGGGCGCGCGGTATTGGGATTCGCGACTCGTCGCAGGATATTCTCGGCGTGATCGCGAATGATCCGCAGGGATCAAAGGATTTTCTAAAACAGTTACTCTCCTTCCAAAGGCAAAACGGATCCGCACTACATGCGTTCAATCCGCTCACGCTCGAGGGCAGTGTTGGCGACTCACTCGAACGCGAAGATCGTCCGCATTACTACAGTGATGACCATCTCTGGAGCGTGTTGTGTGTGACAGCCTACATCAAGGAAACGGGCGATGTTGCATTTCTGGACGAGAAGGTGCATTTTTATGAGAAAGATTCGGTAGAAGGCGTATCTGTGCTGGACCATGTTAAGCAGGCGTTGACCTTCACCCGCAACGATACCGGCAAACATGGTCTGCCCCTCCTCGGCTTCGCGGATTGGAATGATACGATCAATCTGGCAAAGGGTGCCGAGTCACTTTTTACAGCACATCTATATGGGCGCGCATTGAATGAGTTCATTGGCTTGCTTGACTATCTCGGTAAGAATGATGAAGCCGATAAATGGCAAAGCTCATGCCGAAATGAAGTGCCGCGTAGAAGAGCACGCCTGGGATGGTGAATGGTATTTCATGTACTTTGACCACGATGGCACACCGATCG
>WNFY01009353.1_pt1 | contig 11036 bp, 12 predicted proteins | sample 5400091 | NCBI WGS metagenome assembly WNFY01 (sample SAMN13153364, study PRJNA577476) | soil metagenome | isolation source: 60 cm soil or saprolite under grassland replicate 1 | place: USA:California | collected 2016-06-15
GTCGAAGGCGTCTTCAACTCTCGTGGGCTAAGCGCGTGGCACACGCAGACGTCGTCCGAGATTTCGATCACCATGCTGGCGCCGGACTCTTCGGGATGGCAGAAAGCAAATTCTCCCGACGTCGCCAAACTTGATCCGGTGAGACTTGCCGAGATCGCGACAGAGAAGGCGGCCGCTTCGGCAGCTCCCCGCCAGATCGCACCGGGAAAATACACGGTCATTCTTGAGCCGGCCGCCGTGCTGGACACGGTTGGTTTTGGGTTCTACGACTTCGGCGGCCTCGCGATCCTCGATCAGCGGTCTTTCTTGAGCAACCGCATCGGCACTCAGCTTTTCGGCGAGAACATTTCCATCTGGGACGATGTTGGGCATCCGTTGCAATCGGGATCTCCTTTCGATGGTGAAGGCATGGCGCGACGGCGCGTGCAATTGGTGGAAAACGGAGTTGTGAAACGGCTGGTGTATGCGCGAGCCACCGCAGAGAAGATGCAGAAGTCTGAGCACGCGGCGAAGGTTGGACCAATTGAGGCGACCGGCCACGGCTTCCCTATTCCGAATGAGATCGGCGAAGCACCGATGAACATCGTGTTTGAGCCACCCCGCGACCCGCAGACTGTCGAGCAGATGATCGCGTCCACCGAGCGAGGAATCCTGGTGACGCGGCTGTGGTATATCCGCGAGGTTGATCCGTACGAGAAGATCCTCACCGGAATGACGCGCGACGGAACATTTCTCGTCGAGAACGGGAAAGTCGTCTGCGGGCTGCGCAATTTCCGCTTCAATCAGAGCCTGATCGAAATGCTTTCGAATGTCGAAGCCATGAGTACGCCGGTGCGTACTAGCGGAGAAGAATCCTTCGACATGGTGGTCCCCGCGATGAAGGTGCGGGATTTCAACTTCACGGAAGTGACGAAGTTCTGAAGCAGTGGCTGGTGGTCAGTGGCCAGTTGTCGTCAGTTGTCAGTTGCAAGTCGCCGACTGTCGAGTGCGCCGTCGGAACATGTGAAACACGCTCTACGCTTCTTCCTGCTCTTTCAATCTGGCGAGGACGGCGAAATCTTCCAGTGTCGTCGTGTCGCCTTTTACGTCGCCGCCGCCGGCTAGTTCGCGCAGAAGACGGCGCATGATTTTTCCGCTACGGGTTTTGGGCAGAGAGTCGGTAAAGCGAATGTCGTCCGGCTTGGCCAGCGAGCCGATTTCTTTTGCCACCCATTTGCGCAATTCTTCTTTGAGCTCCGGCGTGGGCTTGCGGCCGCCTTCGAGGGTCACGAATGCGGAGATTGCCTGACCTTTGATCTCGTCAGGACGCCCGACCACGGCGGCTTCGGCAACGGCGTCGTGAGCGACTAGCGCGGATTCAACTTCCATCGTGCTCAGGCGGTGGCCGGAAACGTTGATCACGTCATCGACGCGTCCCATCACCCAGAAGTAGCCGTCTTTGTCTTTGCGGGCGCCGTCGCCGGTGAAGTACGCGCCACGAATCTGCGAGAAGTATTGCTTCACGTAGCGGTCGGGGTCGCCATAGATGGTTCGCAACATGCCGGGCCATGGCCGCTTCAGGACGAGAAAACCGCCGGAACCGTCGGGGACAGGCTCGCCGTCCATGTTGACGATTTCGGGAACGACGCCGGGCATGGGCACGGTGGCGGAACCGGGCTTGGTGGCGATCGCGCCGGGGATCGGGCTGATCATGATGTGCCCGGTTTCGGTCTGCCACCACGTGTCCACGATCGGGCAGCGGTCGTGACCAATGACTTTTCGGTACCACATCCACGCTTCAGGATTGATTGGTTCACCCACGGTGCCGAGCAGACGCAGGCTGGTGAGTTTGTGCTTCTTCGGCCACTCCTCTCCCCACCGAATGAACGTGCGGATGACCGTGGGCACGGTGTAGAGAATGTTCACCTGATGGCGGTCGATGATTCGCCAGAACCTATCCGGCTCGGGGAAATTCGGTGCTCCTTCGTACATGAGGCTGGTAGCGCCGTTCTGGAGCGGGCCATAAACGATGTAACTGTGGCCGGTGACCCAGCCAATATCGGCGGTGCACCAGTAGGTGTCTTCTTCGTGGAGATCGAAAACCCACTTGGTCGTAATGTACGTGCCGACGGAATATCCGCCAGTGGTGTGCACCACGCCTTTCGGCTTGCCGGTGGTGCCGGAGGTGTAAAGGATGTAGAGCGGATGCTCGGCGTCGAGCGGCTCGGCGGGACACTCGTCGGACGCGGCCGCGATCAGCTCGTGCCACCAGTGGTCGCGACCGGACTGCATGTTGATCGCAGTTCCGGTGCGCTTGTACACGACGACGTTCGTCACCGACGGGCAGGTTTTCAGCGCCTCTTCAACCGCCGGGAAAAGTTTGACCTCGGTGCCGCGGCGGAACGACCCGTCTTGTGTAATGACGCATGTTGCTTGCGAGTCGTGAATGCGATCGACCAGAGCGTTCGATGAGAATCCGCCGAAGATAACAGTGTGCGGCGCGCCGATGCGGGCACAAGCAAGCATGGCGATTGGAAGCTCCGGCGTCATGCCCATGTAGATCGCAACACGGTCGCCGTTGTGAACGCCCAGTGACTTCAGAACGTTGGCGAATTTTTGCACTTCCTTATAAAGCTGCTGATAGGTGAGCGTGCGAACTTCGCCGGGTTCGCTCTCCCAGATGATTGCGGCTTTGTTCTTGCGCGCGGTCTGAACGTGGCGGTCAAGGCAGTTGTACGAAAGATTGAGCTGGCCGCCGACAAACCACTTGGCCCAGGGATGGTTCTCTTCGATCGGTGCTGGAAGCGATTGCCTTCTCTGGCATGCGGGGTCCTTGTGTGATAGTCTCCCCTTCCGCATTCTACCTGTGTGGGGAAGGGGTTGTCTGCTGGGCAACTCTTATTCTGCTCCTGCGGAGCTGGGGGCCGTGCAATGCTTCACGCTGCCGGATAGATTCCCAACACCTTCACCATGTCGGCGACGGCTTTCAATTGCAACAGTGCGCCACGAGCGAGTTTGTCGTCGCCGCGGAGGAAGTCGGCGTAAAAGACATATTCCCACGGGCGGCCGCGCATGGGACGCGACTCGATCTTGCTCAAGCTGATATCGCGATCGGCAAAAACGCGCAGGGCTTTATGAAGCGCGCCAGGAATATTTTTCAGACCAAACGCAATTGATGTTTTATTTGCGCCGCGAAGCATGCGCTTCTGCTTGCCGCGTCGCAGCAGGAAAAATCGCGTGAAGTTGCGTTTGTCGTCTTCAATTCCAGCAGCGAGGATTCGCCCTTTGTACTCGGAAGCAGCGTGACGGCTGGCGATGCCGGCAGCATCGAGCAACTTGCTCGCAACTACGTGCTTCACGCTTCCCGCAGTGTCATAGAAGGGCGTTGCCTGAATCTTGGGATTATCGCGGAAAAAGTCGCGGCACTGATCAAGGGCTACAGGATGCGAGAAGGCGCGCCGCAAATCTGCTTTCTTAACGCCGCGAGGCGCGATCAGGTTGTGCACGATCCGTAAGTGAAATTCGCGCTGAACAAAAACGTCGCGGGCCAGGAGCAGGTCCGCGTGCTCGGTCACGGTCCCGGCCAGAGTGTTTTCGATGGGGATGACGGCGACAGGTACATCTCCGGCTTCCAAATGATCAAAGACCTCGAGCGAGCGAGCACAAGGGAGAAGGGTGCAGCCGGGAACCATGCGGCGCGCAGCTTCGTGACTGAAGGAACCGGGTTCGCCCTGAATGGCAACTTTCATTCGAGAACGTTATCTGGAGGACGGCGGTGAAAGCAAATCCTTTTCCAGCAGCAGCGCGTCCACCCCATTGGAGTAATAGCGGGCAATGGTCTTCACGACGTTAAAACCATGACGCTTGTAGAACGAGAGTGCCGCAAGGTTGTCCACCGCCGTCTCCAGACGAACGCCGTTGCAATTCCAGAGGCGGAACTGTTCCTCTGCTGATCGCAACAGAACCGAGCCGATGCGGTGGCGGCGAGCCTCAGCGCGAACATCGATCGTAATAATGTGACCTGCGGATCGAGTGCGTTCGGCAACGACGAAGCCGAGAATGGAGGGATCCTGCGATGTTTCAGGCGCAGGAACGGCTTCGTTGTGGATCGCTCCGTTGTCGGCCTCAGCGATGAGCGTGAACGAACCGCGCCGGAGGATGTACGTCTTCAATTCAAACTGGGTATAAGCGATCCCTGCGGGGAAGCAGGACTGGTCGATGGCGAGAAGGGTCTTAAAGTCCCCAGGCCGGTAATTGCGGACGTTGAATCGCACCGAGTATTCCAAGTCAGGATGAAGTTTAGTGGCAAACGCTAACCGTTGCAAAGACTTACACCAGCTCTGAAAAAATCACAAAAACTTACGACGAAATCCTTGCCCGCACTGCACCCTAAGACGTAACATTCGCATCAGAGGGGTTTGTGGTGCGTCTGATCGCCATTGCCGCGCTGTGCGCAACCATCGTGGACGTCGTGTGGTTCCTGATCTTTTCGCACTACAACCGCCGGAAAGGCACACTGGTTTTGCGCTGGGTGGAGGCTGCCTGCTCCACGCGCGGGCGTTTGCTGCAGAGCCACTGGCTCAGCCGGAGCTGCTTACAGGCACAGGTGAGCTTTGCCGCGCATTGGTTTGAAAACGCAAAGGTTACGATCCGGCTACTGCCAAGACCTCTGCTGGTGCAATGGCTGGTCTGCCTGTGGCGACGCCAGCGCGAGACCGTGACTTTTGAAGCTGACCTCGACGACCATCCCGGCTTTAACCTGGAGATCTCCCGCCACCGCTGGCTGACTCAAAAGCCCAAGGAAATATCAGAGCGCTCACGCAACTGGACTCTCTCGCGTCCGGGCCCGGTGGTGCTCACCACACGCACTGAGTGGGCGGACGAGCTTACTCCGCTGGTGAACACCCTCATGACCAGCCGCGGACACAATCTTCTCTCTGTGCGGTTCCGTTCGGAATCGCCGAACCTGACTGCCACGATTCCTCTGGATGCACTGTCCGGCGAGGAAGCCACGGCGTCGTTCCTCAGCGTGCTGCGCGATCTCGCGGCGGGGTCGTCGGCGTCAAGGCACTAGCACCGGATTGTTGCCGTCTTGTTTCCCGACAATCATCCTTCTGCCGCATAATGTTAGCTGCCGTGACACAACCACAGGCAAAACGCTTACTCACAACCCGCCTGAGGATCGCTTTGGCATTGGTACTTACTGCGCTGGTTTTGGTGCAAAACATTCGAGGGCTATATCGCTATCGGAGAGGATCTGTTTGGTTGTTAGGCTCTCCTCTCCTCCACGGTTGGCCGCTGATCACTGTGAATATTGTCCTTTACGCCTATATCTGTTGGCTGGCATTCTGGTTCATTCGCGGCACTGCTGGACGGGAGCGCTTATTTGTGGTGGGCTGGTTCCTGGGTCTCCTGCTGTGGCCACTCAAGGTCTTGTGGCCACATTCGGCTGCATCCGTCGGCCACATCGGCGCCTTCGGACTAGCAGTCGCGATGTTCGCGGCGTTAGCGCTTCTGCTCGATCGTGCGAAAGCGGTTGATCCCAGCAGCACAACGAACGCGACCTAGACGATTGCTTCCCTTGAATGACCATTGCGCGCCTTGACACTCTCATTGCTCAGGGCGGGCGTGGGCCGCCCTGACACAGTTGGTCTTCAGCGCTCCGGACCGTCCACCTCAAATCTGTAGCCCACACCGCGCACGGTGAGCAGGTGTTTAGGGCGGGTGGGATTGTCTTCAAGGTAACGCCGCAGGCGCACGATGAAGTTGTCGATGGCGCGCGTGTCGGTGTCTTCTCGGAGGCCCCAGACCTCTTCCAGAATGGACTTGCGAGAAACGACGCGCCCGCGATTGCGAACAAGATGGCGGAGCAGTTCTGACTCCATCACCGTGAGCTGAGTTGTGCTCTCTCCGGTACGCAACTCGAGGTTGCCGAAATCGATGGTACGGCCGGCGAAAGAAAATGTTCCGAACTCGTTTTCAGCAGTATCGGAGCTGTTCTGTGCTGCTGGCGTGCTCGCGTTGGCGTCGGCAGCCTGGCGCATCCAGTTATGGCGGCGCAACAGTCCCTGCAAGCGCGCGAGTAGGATTGGGAGTTCGAACGGCTTCGGCAAATAGTCGTCTGCGCCGGAAGCGAACCCCTCGAGCACATCTTCGGGGCGGCCACGGGCAGTCAGCATTAGGATGGGAACGAAGTTCTTGGCGGCGCGAAGTTCCGCAGCGACCTCAAATCCATCTTTGCGGGGAAGCATGACGTCGAGAATCATCACGTCGAACTCCTCGCGCTGCTTCAGCAGAAGATCGACAGCAGTCTGACCGTCTGAAGCGATTCGTGTAGTGTGGCCTTCGGCCTGAAGGTTGAACTGGAGGCCGTTGGCGAGGTGACCCTCGTCTTCCACGATGAGCACGCGGCTCATGAAGCTCTCCTGGGCAGTTCCAGGACGACAGTTGTGCCGTGGCCCTCGCCATCGCTTTGGGCGAATACGCGTCCGCCGTGGCGTTTGGCAATGGTGCGGACCAGGAACAAACCGAGGCCTGTGCCTCTCACTTGCGGCAGTCTGCGGCCGGGAACGCGATAGAACCGCTTGAAGATGCTTTTCAGTTCACGGGCGGGAATGCCGACACCTCGGTCCTGAACCTGCAACTTCAACCGGCGAGCTTCGTCGGACGCAAGCCGCACCGAGATGTCCACGTGGGCGCCGGAATATTTCACCGCGTTGTCGAGAATGTTGGAGATTGCGGTCTGCAGGTCTTCCGGGTCGCCATTTACTTCGGAGCCGGCGCCGTTCAGCGATGACTCCAGACGGAGTGCGCCAGCCTGCAGGTGATAACTTGTGCGCGCCCGTTCGACGCACTGCTCGACCAGTGCGGCAAAATCCACGCTGATGTGTTCGCGCTTGTGCGCTCCGGCCTTTCCTGCCTTGAGCACCTGCTCGACGGTATTCATGAGCCGATCGGTGTCCTCCAGCATGAGGCTGTAAAACTCGTGACGTTGCTGGTCTGGGACCTCGCGGCGTTCGAGCGTTTGCAGGTAAAGGCGGATGGATGCAATCGGGGTCTTCAGTTCGTGAGTGACGGCGTTGATGAAGCTATCGTGCTGCTCGCTCTTGCGGATCTCGCGCACCAGAAAGCTGGTGTTGAGAACCAGGCCGGTAGCAATCGCGGCGAAGAAGATGAAGCCAAGGAAGACTTTCAGGTCGAATTGCCAATTCAAGATCAGCCAGCGGAATCCGACTGCAAGGGCAGCGGCGGCCAGCAGGACTCCTAGCGTGAGGAAGAACGCGATCTTGGCGCGTCGGCCGATGCGCATTCAAGAATTGTAGCGCGGGCAAGTGGAAGAGCGCTTTAGACGGGTCTTGGCTCAGTTTGGCCCAAAAACCTTGGACCAAGAAGGGTACGAAGGATCACGAAGGCCGATCTGGGTGCTTTCCTTCGTGCGACGAAGCCTGCCCTGAGCGAAGTCGAAGGGTGCCCTTCGTGGTTGACCTTCAAACTTAGCCAGCACATTTAAACGCCATTTGGACGCTGGCGGATCAGCGACAGGAATTCCGTGCGCGTCTCCTGCTCCTCGCGGAAGCAGCCGAGCATGGAGGAGGTCACGGCCTGTGAGTGCTGCTTCTCGACACCGCGCATCATCATGCAGAGATGGCGGGCTTCGATAACGACGCCGACGCCTTGCGGCTGAATCACTTTCTGAATGGTCTCGGCGATTTGCGTTGTCAGGCGCTCCTGAATCTGCAGACGGCGGGAGAAAGTCTCGATCAGGCGAGGAATTTTGCTTAGTCCGATGACTCTGCCGTTGGGAATATACGCAACATGCACTTTGCCGAAAAACGGCAGCATGTGGTGCTCACAGAGGCTGAACATTTCGACGTCCTTCACAATGACCATCTCGTCGTAGGTCACAGTGAAAAGCGCGTTCTTGAGCATGGCCTCGGGATCGTCGTTGTAGCCGCGCGTCAGAAACTCGTAGGCCTTGTGGACGCGACTGGGCGTGTTCAGCAGACCTTCGCGGTCGGGATCTTCGCCGAGACGGACGAGGATCTCCCTCATCAGATCTTCAAACGTTGCCGAGGTCAGGGTTGGAGTTTCGGTGATCGGTTTCATGTCGAAATTGACGAATGTTCGGATCTTCGAATTGACGAATTAACTTCTCCACCTAGTCCTGGAAATTCTTCAATTCCAAAATTCGACCATTCATCAATTTTCGTCGCGTCCATCATACTCAAACCAGTTAAGCATCGTCTCTTCCAGCCGTACTCTTTCCAGATGAACCGGGCCCAGCTTACGCTTCAAAATCTCCTGATTCAACAGGTTAAAGACGACGGTGCAAAGATTTTCCGTTGTTGGAACGGTGGCTGAAAATTCCGCCTGCATATTTAGATTCTCCAAGTCGAATCTGGTTACGACGTTGCTTTGCACGCATTGGTCGAGATCGACGAGATTGCAAACCATGCCATTCTGATCCACCTGGCCGCTTACCGTGACCTCGAGGACATAGTTGTGCCCGTGGCCGTGCGGGTTGTTGCACTTGCCGTAAATGGCGCGGTTCTCGGCGTCGGACATCCGATCGCTGTGCAGGCGATGCGATGCCGAGAAGCGGTAGCGGCGGTGGAGATAGGCTTTCATGATGATTGACGGATTGACGAATGTTGGAATTGACGAATTGAAACACTCAGCGTGGATCTAGTCGGCGATGCGAACATCTTCAAATTCGACAATTCTAAAATCCGCCAATCCGTCAATTTCTTCACTCTCCACAAAAATCCACGAACAAATCGTGGTTCTCGTACACGCGCACACGATGCAGTTTGGCCGCAGTCAGTTTGGGCGCAAGGCGCTGCCAGATGGCGATGGCCAGGTTCTCGGTCGTGGGAATCCGGGTGGCGAATTCCGGGACTTCTTTGTTTAAAAAACGGTGGTCCATAGCGTCGAGGACCTCGCGGTTCATGATTTCTTTAAGCTGCTTGAGATCGACGACAAATCCGGAGCGCGGATCGATCTCGCCCTTCACCGTGACTTCGAGGACATAGTTGTGCCCGTGCCCGTTAGGGTTATTGCACTTGCCGAACAGGCGCTGGTTCTCCTCCGGAGAAAGCTCCGGATTGTGGTAGTAGTGCGACGCGGCGAATTCAGCTTTGCGGGTGAGGTAGAGCAAGGGGCACGATCAACCTTTAGCGATTCCATTCGGCTTAGATCATAAATGTCTGGCAAGCCACCATGAATTGCTTACGAGCGCTGCGATCACCGAGACAATTGTGAGGATGGTGCGTGGGTTTGCCACGTATTCGCGAAAGGATTCGTTTGGCTGACGTATCCTCCAAAAGAGAAAGAAACATGCCAAGGAAACGTCGCCGATCCAGTCGAGGATGTTGGAAGGATGCTTCCAGAAGCGTAGGGCACCCGCAACCGCGATAAGTCCTCCCGTGATAATTCTGATCCACAGAAAGGACCTGGTCTGCCCAATTTGGTCGGACCGCTGAGGTAACCATACTTGCATAATGTCCTCCGCAGGTAAGGGTAATTGTAACCGGAAGCGAGCCATTTATGGGCAAGGTGGGGATTCCGATCCTCCCCAACGTAACCGAAAAACACTTAAAGTCTCCGCCCCTTCGCCTTCGCTCAGGGCAAGCTCTGGCTCGCCAACCATTGGGAGGTAACCCAGACCCGGGGTTTGCCTTGTAAGGTAAACTATCGTTAATGCCGCGTGCGAACGAAAAACAGCAGGCCCATGACCTGATCGAGCGCCTGGCGCCCGGCCAGATTTCCGCCGTCGTTCATCTGCTCGAAGTGATGACTGATCCCGTGGCCCACAGTCTCGCCAATGCCCCTGTGGACGATGAGCCGGTCACGAAGGGAGAAGCCCGTGAAATTGCGGCCGCCCGCGCTTCCTTCGATCGTGGCGAGGGCATTCCTCACGAGGAGATTCTTGCTGAGTTCGGGCTTTCTCTCGAAGATTTCGCGCGAATGGGCCGCACTCCGCCCGACCCGCACAAGACGGGTCGATAAGCATGGGCAAGAACGTCATCTGGAACGACCAGGCCAAGGGTCAACTTCGCGCCATCGATCAAACGACCGCCCTCCGTATCCTCCACGCGCTGGCCCGTTATCTGGAGACTGGTGAAGGCGACGTCAAGCGCCTCCAGGGCATCGAACCGCCGGAGTTCCGGCTGCGGGTCGGCGACTATCGCGTTCGCTTTCATCACCACGGAGACACTATTCGCATCAGTGCCGTGAGACATCGTCGCGAAGCCTATCGCTGATTCTCATGAGGTCTTTGCCTGACTGCGAGCTGGGTCGCAATGAACAGACCATTCGCGCCAATCACGTACTTCAGCATTGGTGCTCGCGCTGCTGCACGGGAGGGTCTTCAATCCCCGCCATAAATTCATTGGAGGCAACCGGCCCGTTGGCCAGGTAGGACGAATACCCTCGTCCCTTCCAACTAACGCCCTGACGCTTGTGGGCCATCGCAGACCCAATGAGGAGATACGCCGCGAGTGGCGTCCCAAAGGAAACCGCCACGAGATTAGCTCCCGATTGGAACCTATTGCGGGCGATGCGCCCATACATGAAAATCAGCGGCAAGACGTAGTATCCGCCTCGCCAATATCCGGACACTATCGCGACCAAACCAACGGCGAACGTGATCCACGAGAATGCCCAAAATGTCACCAACATGAGAGCGCGTCGCACGGGATGCTTAAACAACAGCGCCAGGTTTTTCGTCCAGCCTTCCTTCATTTGCGCCCAGCTGCGGTACATGCGGGTGCGGACGGCGGCGCCTCCGTAGCGGAAGAAAATCTTGCGGCCCGAAGCCTTCACCAGGCGCGACATGGCGACGTCTTCTAACAAATTGCTGGCGATTGCAGCGTGGCCGCCGACCGCGTCGTAAACCTCGCGCGAGATCATCAGGTACTGTCCGTTGGCGGCGGCGATGGGAGAGGCGGGATCGTTGACCTTTTTTGGCGGGTACGTGGCCGCAAGTTCGGCGAAGATCACCGGCATGACGGCCTTCTCCCAGAAGCCGCGGACCTCCTGCTCCGGAGAGTACGAAA
>WNFY01012700.1_pt1 | contig 11033 bp, 10 predicted proteins | sample 5400091 | NCBI WGS metagenome assembly WNFY01 (sample SAMN13153364, study PRJNA577476) | soil metagenome | isolation source: 60 cm soil or saprolite under grassland replicate 1 | place: USA:California | collected 2016-06-15
TCGGGAACAAAGACGGCGGGCGAGGCCCGCCCCACATTCGCTGGATGGAGCGCGGTCCTGCGCGAAGACCCGGTGGTCCCGAGCGCGCTCGCCATCACCAAACCTCGAATCGTGCTCGATCGACTGGTTTTCCTGGTTACACATCTGGTGAGATGGTCCTGGAAAGCGGTTTCAAAGATCGACGTCGAAGGAATCGAGAACTTGCCGCGCGATGGAGCGTACCTGCTGTGCTCCAATCATCAGAGCTTTCTTGATCCGGTGATGCTCGCTTCTGCGCTGCCATATCGATCGCTCAGTAATGCGTTCGCTGTGGGCACCAGCGAAATTTTCGGGTCAGGCTTCATGCAGCAGGTTGCAAAACTGATGAAAACCGTTGTCGTCGATCCGGATTCGAATCTCATCTCCGCGATGCGCGCCGGAGCTTACGGTCTGCGGCAGGGAATGGCGTTGCTTTTGTATCCGGAGGGCGAGCGCAGCATTGACGGCAAGCCGCGAATCTTCAAGAAGGGCGCGGCGATTCTCTCCATTCATTTACAGGTTCCGATTGTCCCTATCGCGATCGAGGGTTTTTATGAGGCTTGGCCGCGACAAAAATCGTTCCAGAGATTCACTCATCTGAAAGTGAAGATCGGGAGCCCCCTTCAGCCCCCGCCAGAGTCACAAGCTTCGGAAGAGACGTATGCGAAGTTCACGGCGGACCTGAAGCAAAGCGTGGTGGGGATGTGGGAGGGGCTGCGCGAGCCGGAGGTTGGAACGAAATCTCGAGGCGCTTCGGGAAGGTGATCGCCTTGCTTTCGGCGGTTCAGTGGCAGACTAGGATTCCTTACTGCCGGATCCGCGGATTGGCCACCGAGTACAAGAGATCCGTAAGGAAGTTCACCAGAACGTAGGTAAGCCCGATCGCCAGAATGCATCCCTGCACGAGGTAGTAGTCGCGGCTTCCGATCGCCTGAATGGTCAGCCTTCCGATACCAGGCCAGGAGAAGATCGTCTCGGTCACAATCGCGCCCGCTAGGAGCGCTCCAAACTGCAGACCCAGCACGGTGAGCACGGGCAGCATGGCATTTCGTAGAGCATGGCGATAAACGACGGCTCTCTCCGAGAGGCCTTTGGCGCGCGCGGTGCGAATGTAGTCCTGGCCAAGTTCTTCGAGCATGGAAGTGCGCACCATGCGAGTAAGGATCGCCGCCAGTGCGCCGCCCATGGTGATCGCCGGCAATACCAGGTGCGCCACGGTTCCCGAGCCTGAAACCGGCAGCCACCCAAGCTTGATCGCGAAAAAGAGAATCAGCATTGGCCCAAGCGCGAAGTTGGGAAACGACAACCCCAACAAACTGACCACACTGAGCAGTTTGTCGTCCCAGCGTCCGCGCCGCTGCGCTGAGCGCACGCCCGCAGGAATCGAGATCAAAACTGCGACGAACATTGCGGCAATCGTGAGTTGCAGCGTGGCAGGATAGCTATGCACGATCACCCGGCTGACATTCTGGTTGTAACGCAGTGAAAGCCCCAGATCGCCGTGCAGAACACCTTTCCAGTAGCGCAAATACTGCTGACCGAGCGGAACGTCGAGCCCGTACATGTGACGCGTCGCCGCAATATCAGCAGCCGGAGCACCCTCGCCCAGCATCTGCAGAATGGGATCGCCCGGCACGAGGTGAATCAGCAAGAAGACGACCGATACGACCAGCCACAACACTGGCAACGTGTACAACACGCGCGTGAGTAGAGGACGAAACATTGGCGAGTGAAGGGCAATTAAAACACAGACGGGAAGGGGTGGCATAGACGCAGTTTGCAGCATTTCCGCGGCGGACGTGAGAAGGTGCAAGCAAGCTGGCAAGGCACTGGAGTGCGATCAAGAAACGCGGAGAATTTGCAGCGTGATGTTATCGGGCCCACCACGTTCTCTGGCCAGCTGGACCAGCGCTTTGCAGGCATCGTTAACGCCTCTTGTCGAAACGATCTCGGCAATTTCGGCGGGAGTCATTTGTCCCCAGAGCCCGTCGGTGCAGATCACCACCGTATCGTCCCGTTGCAGTGGCATGGGCTCAGCTGAGAAATCCGGCTGCAGGTCATCGCAGACGCCCACGGCCGCCGTCAAAACATGCTTCTGCGGATGGTTCTCCGCATCTTCGGGACGAATGGTGCGACTTTCAACCAATCGCGCGACCAACGAATGATCTCGCGTGAGTTGATGCGCTTCACCGGCCCTGATCAGAAACACCCGGCTATCGCCGACGTGAGCGAAATAAAGTTTTCCCGCGACCATCACGCAGGCAGACAGCGTGGTACCCATTCCATGCAGGGCCGGCTTGGAATGCGCCTCCTGCTGGACCTCGTCGTTCGCCTGCCTGAACGCCGTCAAGAGGCGCTTTTGTGGATCTTCTTCGGTCGAGGTCGAGTACCCATCGCGAACCGCTTCCACCGCTATGCGGCTGGCGAACTGCCCTCCCTCGGCGCCTCCCATGCCATCGGCCACAATGGCCAGTCTTCCCAGTTGCTCGAAAATTGCGTTCTCTTCCGGCTCCCAGTAGGCGTAGTAGTCCTCGTTGTTGTCCCGCTTGCAACCGATATCTGTAAGACCAGCAACCTCAACCCCGGGACGCACCTTCATGCGCGCACACGCTCCAAGAAGCTGGAATTATACGCGAGAGCTGACGCCCGCCTGACATTTGACGCTCTGACATTTGTCATTCCGCGCTGATGATGATCTCCACTGTTCGACGTCCCACCCCTGATTCATCCTGTCAGTGTTGATCAGGAATGGTGACGCAATGGCAGCCGCTCCAACTTCCAGCCAGACACGCAATGCAGATGCTCACTCGCACAGCAAAGCTGTGGCGCAGTTCGAATCCGTAAACAAGACCTACGGCCAGTTGCGCGCATTGGCAGACTTCAACTTTGAGGTGCGCGGCGGCGAACTGGTCGCTCTGCTCGGACCGAATGGCGCCGGCAAAACCACAGCGATACGGCTGTTGCTGGGCTTGGCGCGGCCCAATTCGGGGAAACTTTCGGTCTTCGGCGGCGATCCAAGCAGCACTGAAACTCATATGCGGGTCGGCGCAATGATGCAGGTGGGACGCGTTCCCGAGACTCTGCGCGTGCGCGAGCATGTTGACCTGTTCTCTTCGTACTATCCAACTCCCCTGCCGATTGCCGAGACACTCGCCATCGCAGGCCTCGAAGAATTGAAGGACCGCAAATTCGGCGCGCTGTCTGGCGGCCAGAAGCAGCGGGTGCTCTTCGCACTGGCGATCTGTGGCAATCCTGACTTGCTCTTTCTGGATGAGCCTACCGTTGGCTTGGATGTGGAAGCCCGCCATCTTCTCTGGCAGGAGATTCGCAGCCTGCTTCAACGTGGAAAGACTGTGGTATTGACCACGCACTATCTCGAAGAGGCCGACGCTCTGGCCGATCGCATTGTGGTGATCAATAAAGGCAGCATCATCGCTCAGGGCACACCCGCAGAAATCAAGTCGCGAACTGCGGGCAAGACGATCCGCTGCGTCACGGAATTGCCGCTCGCCGCACTCAGCGAAATGCCCGGCGTTGTCGACGTCCAGCGCGATCGCGAGGCGGTGGTCATGCATACTTCGCAGCCGGAGAACGTGTTGCGCAGGTTGTTGCAATTGGACCTTGAGGTGTCGGGAATTGAGGTCAGCAGCGCGGGGCTTGAAGCGGCTTTTCTTGCCCTCACTCGAACCGACGATACGGGCCGGGCGTAAGGCCGACCCCGAGGACACAGAGTTTCACAGAGAACGCCACAGAGGGAACAACGGAAACGGAGGCACTCATAGCAACGACGGCAGCCGCGATTCATGCACTTCCACTGCGACGGCCCAACCTGGTGACGATCTGCGCGAAGGAAGCCAAATACGAATTTCTGAAGAACCTGCGATTCCCGATGTATTCCGTCTCGACGCTGATCTTCCCGCTGATGTTCTATGTGCTGTTCGGACTGGTGATGGGGAAGCAGATGATTGGGGGCGTGGCCACCACGCTCTACCTGATTCCCGCGTACGGCACATTCGGAGTAATGGGCGCGTCGCTGTTCGGGACCGCCGCCGGTCTGGCCTCCGAACGCGGGCTCGGCTGGTTGCAGGTGAAACGCGCAAGCCCCATGCCGGTATTCGCATACTTCCTGGCTAAGGTAATCATGAGCCTAATCTTCAGCACCATCGATGTGGTGGCACTGATGCTGATGGGAATTGCTTTTGGTGGTGTACATCTTTCGGCAGGCATCGCGGTCAAGTTGCTGGGGACTCTGGTAGCCGGCTCGATTCCGTTCTGCGCCATGGGGCTGGCGATCGGATATTTCGCAAGCCCGAATTCCGCGCCTGCGGTCATCAACATCTTCTATCTTCCGATGTCGTTCTGCTCCGGACTGTGGATGCCGTTCATGTTTCTGCCGCACTTCGTGCAGAAAATCGCACTCATTTTGCCGCCGTACCACGTCTCACAACTTGCGTTCAACGTTGTGGGAGCTGGGCAGGGCGGGTCGGCAACCACACATTGGCAGGCGCTCGCCGGATTCACGCTGCTGTCCCTGGGCGTCGCGTGGGTCGGACATCAACGCGATCAGAAAGCGAATGGGTAGGGATTGCTATTGTCCGGCAGGCTCGACCTGCTCATGGTCGTCGTACCCATTTCGATCATTATTGGTTATGTACTAAGAAGGCCCGCTCGGGTGGGCCGGAATAGAATATAGATACTCACAAATGGGCCTGCTTCCCAAGAATCGTGACCATGGCTGGGCGCCGTACGTTTGGCTGATCTTTATGGCGTTCTTTCTGTTCCAGCCTGTACTGGGACGCGCCGGCGCCAAAGAATGGATCGTCACGGGCGTCGCTTCGGTAGTATTTGTCGCGATTTACTTCGGCGTCTTCTGGGCAAAACCGCCTCTCACGTATCTGTTGCTGATCTCGATGGCGGCGATGGGGATCGGACTGGCGAATTTCAACCAGGGATCGTCAGTTTTCATCATCTTCTGTTCATCCTTTATTCCCTGGGTTGCTGGGACGACGCGGCGCGCGATGGCTGCGCTGGCATTCCTCATCGTGGTGCTTGCGGTTGATGCCGCATTGTTCCACACTCCGGTCGGTTTCTGGGCAACTTCGATGGTTGTTGCCTTAGGCGTCGCGGGGTCCAATATCCACTTTGCCGAGAAAAATCGCGCCGACACCAAGCTCCGCATGGCGCACACTGAAATTGAGCATCTGGCGAAGGTTGCCGAGCGCGAGCGCATCGCCCGCGACCTGCACGATGTACTGGGACACACGCTATCGCTCATCATTGTCAAATCCACGTTAGCCGGAAAGCTGATCGATAAATACCCCGAGAAAGCCAAAGACGAAATTGCCGACATTGAAAAGGCTTCCCGCGACGCCATGGCGGAGATCCGCAGCACGCTTCGCGGCTACAGCACTTACAAGCTGATCGAGGAAATTCAGCGCGCGAAATCGACCTTGGGCAGCGCTGGCATTGCCGCCGAGTCCGAGACGGCCGAGGTCAACATGAGCCCGGCGCAGGAAAGCGTAGTGGCCCTGATCATGCGCGAAGCAGTGACTAACGTCGTGCGGCACTCTCATGCGCGCACCTGCCGCCTGAAACTTGCCGCCGAAAACGGCGCCTGCGTGCTCAGTGTGGAGGACGATGGCCGGGGCGGCAACCACACCGAAGGCAATGGCCTGCGTGGGATGCGTGAACGGATTGAAGCGCTGGGAGGAACGGTGGTCCGCGACACGACTGCTGGCACAAGACTCAGGTTCGAGTTTCCCCTGGCTACGTCAGGAAACGGCACCCATTGACCGCCGTCGCCAAAACCGGTCGCAAGATGATTCGCGTCGCAATCGCGGAAGACCAGGGGATGGTCCTCGGTGCGCTGGCGACGCTGCTCGAAATTGAGGGCGACATCAGCGTGGTGGCTCGCTCCCGCAATGGCGCCGACGCGCTGAACGCGGTGCTAACCCACAAACCGGACATCTTCCTCACCGACATCGAAATGCCCGAGATGAGCGGACTCGATGTTGCCGCTGAACTGAAACGCAGGCGCAGCGGCACGCGAGTAATCATTTTGACGACCTTCGCACGCGCGGGATACCTGCGCCGCGCGCTGGAAGCTGGAGCGTCCGGCTACCTACTGAAAGATATGGCGGCGGAAAAGCTTGCCGAGGCCGTTCGACGGGTGCAGAGCGGACTTCGCGTGATCGATCCGGAACTGGCCGCTGAAGCGTGGGTTGAAGCCGATCCTTTGACTGACCGTGAGCGCCAAGTCTTACGCTTCGCAGGCGAAGGAATGGCCAGTCTCGATATCGCCGACAAACTGAACTTGTCGGAAGGTACGGTGCGAAATTATCTCTCTGAAGCGATCAGCAAAATGGGTGCTGCGAATCGCGTGGAAGCCGCGCGAATTGCCAGAAATAAGGGCTGGCTGTAGCGGTCCAAGAGCTTTACCACAGTGGACACAGAGTTTCACTGAGGAAAGACGCAGAGGTCAAGAACGACTTCCACTGTGGCGCTCCTCTGTGAAACTCTGTGTCCTCTGTGGTAAGGTTTTGGTTTTTCGACGATCAGATTTCGAGAACGTGCCGTCCGCTGAAGCGGACTCGCGATAATTTCTCGCTTTTCCCAGTGCTTACGCGCTGGGCTATTTATATTCCGTCGCTGCGCGAATGGTGCACCTTGTCGCGAAGTTCTCTGCCTTCCATTCTAGATTGCCACTAATGGGGCTCGTGAAGATTCCGGGCGCCGTTGTTTCGGAAGCAATCGTTTTCACTTCTCCGCAACCCAGAATCCGTACCGTCTGAGGACGTTCTTCGCAGCATCGGCCTGCATGTACGAGACGAATTTCATGGCCGCGGGCTTATTCTTCGACGCTCTCAGAACAACCAGGGCCTGCTGAATCGGCGGATAATCTGTGTCGGGAATAGGGAAAGACTTCGTCTTCTCCCGTGCCGAAGGCGCGAGCGCCAGCGAATTTGCCACAATCCCTGCGTCGGCCGCGCCCGAAAGAACAAACGATGCCGCCTGCGAAATGTTCTCTCCGGTCACAGTCGAGAAGCGCGCGCAGTCCCGCCTTCATGTCGACCTTGGAATTTGCGGGAACTATCACCACGATGCTTCCCCGTGCGAACTCGTAGTAGCTGCTCGGGACAACCAGTCCGGCGGTCTCGAGCTTTTTGGGATAATCGACATCCGCGGATAAAAAAATATCGAAAGGAGCGCCGTTCTGAATCTGCTGATAGAAATTACCGGACGATCCGTAGCTCACGCGCAATGTTATTCCTGAGTCTGCCTTGAATTTCGCGGCGATCTCGTCGAGGGCAGGACGCAAGTCGGCCGCTGCAGCTAATGTGAGTTCTTGCGAGTGCGCACGGAGTGTGCAAGTGAGGCACACGGAAAGTAAGAATGCATACAGGCATTTCATAATTTGGAAAATGATCTTGCGACATCAGCTCAGCGCAGACTTCATTCAGCAATACGAAGAGCACCGTCCTGGCTGCGATAGCTGGTTCCTGCGGGCCATGTGCTTTTCGCGGAAGTGCGTGTGGGCGCGCTCGCCCCAGCCCCGTACGAAGTAATAGTTGAGCGTTCCTCCGATCAAAGAACTCACAACCGGAATCAGTCGTCCGGCCCACTTCTCGACAAACTCGGCGCTGGCCTTGGCCGCAATCCGCTGCACGATTCGCGGAATCAGCCGATTCACCACATTTCTTTCCAGCAGATCGCGCCCGAGATCAACACCCGCGGCGCTGGCGGCGGCGATCCACAACTCCGCCATCTCATCATCCGTGTTGTACTCGAATCCGTAGAGCAGGCTGAGCCTCTGGATGGTGCGCAGGGTGATTCCGGCAAGAATGCTGAAATCCGGAACAATCGTGATGAAGCCACCCAGCCCGAACCCCGCGCCCTCGGCGGCAGCGACTTTCATGCTGCTGCGAATGATGCTCTCGGCGATCGTATCGAGCACCGGCGGTTCGACGGCATACATCCCTTGAAAGCTCGTGACCGGGAGGCCATGCCCGGCGCGAATCTCCATCAGGAAGCGGTCAGGATCTACCCGGACGGTTTTGTAGGCGCGCCAGAGCGCCTTGTTGAGTGACTTTTCGATCCTGCGGCGCAGCCATGATTTATCGGACATGCTGAACTTCATTCTATCGCCATGGTGAACGCGGTGAGCGGCGAGTCACGAGCTGCGAGCGTTCAGGAATGCAGATTACGCAAGATTGCTCGCAGCTAGCCGCTCATGGCTCACAGCTCTCATGCTACGATCAGAAGTTCCCTCCATGCCATCTGGAAAACTGCACATCGTGCCGCTCGGCGGCCTCGGCGAATTCGGCATGAATTGCATGGCCGTGCGCTGGGGCGATGACATTATTGTTGTCGACGCCGGAATGATGTTTCCGGAAGCCGAACTGCTCGGCGTGGACATCGTCGTTCCGGATATCTCGTACCTGATCGAAAACCGCCAGCGGGTACGGGCGATCGTTCTGACGCACGGGCACGAAGACCACATTGGCGCGCTCCCCTGGATTCTCTCCGAGCTAAATGTGCCCGTCTGGGGGACGGAATTCACGCTGGCCTATGTCGAAGACAAGCTCGACGAGCACGGCCTGCTCGACAACGCCGATCTGCGCGAGATTCGGGCAGGAGACCGATTCAAGATCGGGCCGTTCACCATCCATCCCATCCAGGTGACACACAGCCTGGTGGATTGCGTCGCACTTGCCATTCATACGCCGCTTGGCGTGGTTATTCACACTGGTGACTTCAAAGTCGATCCCACACCGACAGACAATCGGCTCTTCGATCTTCACGCATTCGCCGAGTACGGCAAGGAAGGCGTCTTAGCATTGTTCCAGGACTCCACCAACGTGGAACGCCGCGGCTACACGCCCAGCGAACGCGCCGTGCGCCGCAAGTTCGACGAGGTTTTTGACCGCACCGATCGGCGGTTGTTCATCTCGTGTTTTGCTTCGTCGATTCATCGCATCAAGCTCGCGGTTGAAATGGCGTGGGAACACGGACGCAAGATCGCATTCGTCGGCCGGTCAATGAACAACTCATCGGAGATCGCTGAGGACCTGGGCTACATCGAGATTCCCGACGGCCTGCTGATCAATCCGGGAGAGATCAAGAATTTTGCGGCGGAAAAAGTTTGCGTGATGATCAGCGGTACCCAGGGAGAGCCCATGTCTGCGCTCTCACGCGCCGCAGTGGACAATCACAAGCACGCGAAGATCGAAAAGGGCGACACGGTTGTGCTCTCGTCGCGCATTATTCCTGGGAATGAGAAGGCGATCTACCGCATGATTGACCACCTCTTCCGCCGCGAGGCGCATGTTATTTACGATGATGGCTCTTCACCCCCGGTCCACGTCAGCGGTCACGCCAGCCAGGAAGAACTCAAGCTGATCATCAATCTGGTCAAACCGAAATATTTCATTCCGATTCACGGCGAATACCGGCAACTGAAGCTGCACGCCGAACTGGCGCAGTCGATGCACGGGTCCGTGGGAAATGTCATGTTGATCGAGAGCGGAGACATTCTCGAATTCGACGAACTGGGCGCGAGAAGGGCTGGCAAGGTCAACGTCGGACGCATCTGCATCGACTCAGGTTCGCGGACCGATGTGGTCGAAGACCTTGTGATCAAAGACCGCCGCCATCTGAGCGAAGACGGCTTCGTGCTGCCCATCATTGCAATCAATAAATTGACGGGAAAGGTTGAAGTTTCACCTGAGATCGTGACGCGCGGCTTTTCCGGGGGGGAGAACGGATTTCTGGACGAAGCGCGAGCCGTAGTTGCGCAGACGCTGGCTCAATCGAACGACGAAGAGCGCGCCGACTACGGTGTGATCAAAGAGAAGATTCGCGCGGACCTGAAGCGCTTCATCTCCAAGCAGACGCAGAAGCGGCCTCTGATTATGCCGGTGATATTGGAGATCTGACAGGAACCGCGTTCACCACAGAGGCACAGAGACTCAGAGAAAATCAGTGAAAACACCTGCCGTGGTCCTGATTAATCCGAAGTCGCCACATAACGTTGGCAAAGCCTTGCGGGCAGCATCCATCTTCGGAGCCAAGTCGCTGGTTTGGAATGACTCTCGCGTCGATCTGAGCCAGTACGAGCGCTTACCTCGGGAAGAGCGCATGAAGGGCTATGCGTCAGTCGAGTTTCGAGTTCATGACAGACCATTCGATCTATTCCCCGAAGCCACACCCGTCTGCGTCGAACTCCTTGAGACCGCTGAGTGCCTGACCACGTTCACTTATCCGGTTGACCCTGTGTACGTCTTCGGCCCCGAGGACGGAAGCGTGCCTCCGGTCATTCGCCGCCACTGCCACAAGTTCGTATACATTCCTGCTTACCACTGCTTAAACCTCAGGGCAGCTGTCGATGTGGTTTTATACGACCGCATGGCGAAACGACAACTGGCTGGCGAAGAACCAATGCTTCCCATCAGTGAAATGCTGCATGAGGATCGCGGCGTCAGTGAGGTTTTGAGTAAAGTCGGTTGGGAAGGCGAGTGACTTTTAGTGGTCACGCTTTCCGATATTCGCCAAGCTCGTGCCCGCCTCGACGGCATTGCTGTCCGCACGCCGCTGATCCCGCTTGAGCACGATGGCCACACGCTGTACCTCAAGCCGGAAAATCTTCAGCCCATCGGCGCGTTCAAGATTCGGGGCGCCTACAACAAGATCGCATCTCTCACAAAAGACGAGCGGGCGCGAGGCGTAATCACGTATTCCAGCGGAAATCACGCACAGGGGGTTGCGTATGCGGCGCAAGCGCTGAAAACGAAAGCCGTCATCGTGATGCCCGGCAACGCGCCGGCGATTAAGCGCGACGCGACCGTCGCTCTTGGCGCAGAGCTGATCCTGGTTGGCCCGAGCGGAGTTGAGCGGATGGCCAAGGCCGAGGACCTCGCGGCAAAGCACGGCTACGTGATGATTCCGCCGTACGACGACGAACAAATCATTGCAGGGCAAGGCACGGTTGGACTTGAAATCGTGGAAGACCTTCCGGA
>WNFY01005874.1_pt1 | contig 11031 bp, 10 predicted proteins | sample 5400091 | NCBI WGS metagenome assembly WNFY01 (sample SAMN13153364, study PRJNA577476) | soil metagenome | isolation source: 60 cm soil or saprolite under grassland replicate 1 | place: USA:California | collected 2016-06-15
CCTCTCCAGTCGCCCCGGCTGTCCATGATGTTCTTCTCGCTCAGTAGCGGCCTGACCAGGACCTGCAGCCCGTGCCGGCGGGCGCTGGCGATCACCATGCTAAGAGTCGCGGGGTTCGGGGTGCTGCCGCGGACGCCGTAGACCCTGGTTGGATACACGCCATCGGTGTAGAAGGAGAAGTTGATGCCCACGCTGTTGGCGCCCAAGTCGACTACGTAGTTGAAGATACGGTTCGCGTCGGCCGCCATCTCTGCCCGGGTGCCGGTCGAGTCCCAGTAGACCTGAATCCCGAGCGTGGCGGTGAGGGCCCTGCGCGCTACCGAGACCTTTCTTATCTGGGTGGGCCCGGCTGGGGTATGCGGTGGAACCGCCGTGCCCGCCGGATTGCTGGCGCCTGCGGCCACGGTCCAGTCATTGCCTGGCGGGATGGACGGGGCGATCCCCCCGCAGCCGCAGAGCAAGGAAACGAATGCCGCTGCAAGCAGCGGCCGCGCGCCTACGCGGATTCTGCCCAATGCCTGTCCTGTGGCAAGCGCCCAGCGAGCGGCCCAGCCGGCCGACTGGCAGGCTGGCGGGGCGTCCTGCCTGCAGGCCAGCCGGGCTGCCGCTCGGCAGGCCAGCTAACTGGCTGGCCTGCCTGCCAGCCGGGCGGTACGGGCTGACGTGGTAGACGGCGATCCCTGAACCCGGCCTCCTCCGCCTCGGCATGACCATGTGGCGTTTTGTGCCAGGCACGCTTTCCGGTGACCAATTCGAACACGGCGATGTAGGTGGAGCGGCTCATCCATAGCCACATCAGCTGCGCCATCAGCATGTACCGCATCAGGTCGAAACGGCCTCTGGCATGCTCAGCCTCCTCGAGGCAGGTATGCATGAGCTCATAGAGCAAGCCGAGATTCCCCAGCAGCATCAAGACAACGCTCGAGTAGTAGACCGGAGTCGGAAAGAGCGCCGCTATCAGCTGGGAGCGAGTTGCGAAGTACACGACAGTGAGCGCCACGAACAGCGGGTTGAGCAGGAAAGATATTGGCACCCCGAGCATCAGCAGGTTAAAGCACAGCCAGCGGCCAAGGCCCATCTTCCGCATGGAGCGCAGCGGCCGGCGAGTGTGCACCAGCCCGGTCTGGAGATAGCCGGCCTTCCACCGCCGCTGTTGCTTGTCCACCACCTTGGCCGTGACGGGTGCCTCCTCCATCGTGATGGAGGGCAGCAGGTCAACCCGGTAACCGGCGACCGCAAGCCGAGCGCCGAGGTCGGCGTCCTCAGTGAGGTTGTGCGGATCCCAGACCTGACCGCCGGGCCGCAGCGCCACGTCCAGCAGTGCACTGACCCGGAAGTGGTTGGAAGTACCGCCGAGCGGAATGGGCAGCCTGAGCCGGGCGAGACCGGGCAGGAAACGCGTGAAGTGGATTTTGTAGCCGATCCAGTAAAGGGCGGTCACCCAGTTGGTGTTGTCGTTCCAGAACGCCAGCTCAGCTTGCAGGCAAGCCAGTTCCATCGTGGCGGCACGGAAGGCGCCGACCGCCTTGAGTAGCTGATCCGGCTCAGGCCGGTCCTCCGCGTCATAGACGGTGACGAATTCGCAGCCCTCTCTGACCACAATGTTCATCGCTACATTCATCGCGTTCGGCTTGGTTTTCGGACCACCCGGCGGGATCACCACGACTCGCAAATACCCGCCGGCCGCCATCTGGCCCGGCCCGCGGTAGAAGGGGATGCGGAGCCTGCGCGCCGCTTCCAGCGTCTCCAGGTCGTCGTGCTCGATCAGAAGCAGTACGCGTAGCTTCTGCCGCGGGTACGCCAGCTTGTCCACCCGAGAGACCAGGTGGCGGAGCATGTTGGCTTCCTTGTGCACAGGCAGCAGCACCGCATAGGCCGGCAGGGTCGGATCTCCCGGCCACACCCGTATCCGGCGCGGCGGGCGGTAGTTGCGCCCGGCCATAGTGATCACCAGCCTGAACAAGGCGGTCACTATATAGAAGGCCATGCACCCGGCGACCACCACGGTCACGGTCAGCCGCGGCCGGTACCAGGAACTGACGGCGATCGCCCCCAGGATCAGCAGAACCGCAAGCAACTGGCCTTTGCTGAGGAAAACCGAGGCGTTTGGAGTCGCACGGCGCCGATGACGAGTCCGCACGTCCGTCTCAAGCGCTGGTGAGACCATGTGGTCAACGTCGTGTCCCCGGTGCAGACTCTTCTCGCGGTGACGGTGAATACCGCGCTGACTGCCCGTCCGCGAGCCCCGCCCCGCCGCGGGCCACCCTGCCGCATTACCAGCCGTCTCGCCTGTTGCACGAGGCGGCATGGGTCGCCGCCCGCCTGTGGCAGTCGCCATTGATCTCCTGCCTCTTGGCACCGTCAGCGGGCCCGACGACCGCGGCCCGCACGCTGCAGGGAGCTAGTAGGGGAAAGTGATGAATGTCCTAATAACGCCGAGGAGACCGTGACTGTTACTCGCCCTCAATGCTCACGCCAGGCCGCCCGGTACCCGATGCCATCGCGTCCAGGTGTTATGCGCTTCCTGGGTTTTCTGCATGGAGTTCCGCCACCGACCCCGCCAACGCCGGACGGCATCGCCGCGGCCACCACAACGCCCACCGCGCCCGCCCGAGGCTATGCGCGGGCACCGTCCGCGCTGATTAGGAACTCACCAGTCAGGACGCATCGGCCTTTGGGTGTACTCGGTCCTCGGACACCAAAACCGGGGAAATTTCCCCTAAACCAGACATCGCTTGAACACGCGGGCTGGCCGGCCGCTCGGCTCGGCCGCCTGCCGACTGCCGGGCCGTCCCGGTCCCTCCTTCCGGGGAGGCGGCCGTGACCGCCCAGACCATCGCCCCTGTCATCCCTTCGCGCACCCGGCCGTCTGACTGCGGTCGTGCCCGGACGGCTACCGGCCGTCGGCTGCCTCTCGCCTCTGTGCCCGAGGTCCCGGCGGCTGCGGATGATGTGCTCTATGGCTTCGGCCGGATCGATGCGTCGGGCCGGGTGGCCGACCGGGCCATCACCGGCGTACTGGGCTGGCGAGAGGGGGACCGGCTGACCTTGACCGCGGCCGCGGGCGTGGTCTTTGCCCGCCGCGATCCCGATGGCATGGTGACCATGCCGTCCAAGCCATACATCGCGATCCCGGCCGTGCTGCGCCGCCGCTGCGGACTGCAGGCTGGTGACCGGATCCTGCTGGCCGTGTTCCCCGGTGAGGATGCGCTGGCCGCGTGCTCGTTCGCGGTGGTGGACCAGTCGCTCCGGGCGCACGGCCTGTTCCCGGCTGCCCGGGGAGGCCAGCCATGAGCGCCGTGACCTCGGCCGCGCAGCCTGGCGCATCGCAGCAGGCGGTGGTCGAGGCGGCGCTGGTGCTGCTGGAGCGGATGAGGCTGTCCCCGGCCGACCTGACCGGCGTCTCGCGTGAGCGGTCGGCGGTGCCGACGTTCGCTGAGTACGTCCCGGTGGTGTCGGCGGCGGTCACTACCGGGACCCGCCGGGCGTACGGGTCGTACTGGAACCGGGTCGTCGAGCACTGGGGCGACCGCCGCCTGGACGAGCCGGGGGCTACTGACCGGATCCTGGGCATCGCGCAGGATCCCCGGCAGGAGATGCTCGGGTCGGATCTCGTCCTGGCCCAGCGCGCCGGCTTCCTGGCCCGCCCGGTGGAACGCCCGTTTGGCGAGCATCGCCTTGCCGGTCAGTGGGCTGGCGAAGACGAACCGGTCCTGCCGCAACCGAGGGCTCCAGCTCGCGCCAGGCTGGCCGCGCACACCGCCTCGGCGCCGAAGGATTCCTCGATGGCCCGCTGCACGGAGGTGAGGTCGATGCCCAGGCTGGCCAGCAGGCCGGCCTTGTTGCGCCACGGGCCAGGCAGCACCCCCTGCGCAACCAGCCTGTCCAGCCCGGCGCGGACACCGTCCGCTCCCAGCCCGGATGCCCGCAGGGCTGCTTTCCTGCCGGGCAAAGGGCCGCCAGGACATGCTCGGGGCCCCCGTAGCTATGGCGCAGCCGGTCGGCTTCCTCGCACGCGAGCCCCATCACCTGCTTGGCGGGCTCAGTGAACCACTCGAACAAAGCTGGCCTATCTCCCCGCCCGCAGCAGCCTGCCGCCGCCATACTTCTGATGCAGGACCTGTTTGCTGACGCCAAGGCGCTCAGCGATCGCCTTCCAAGTCCAGCCCTTCGCCCGCACGTTTCAGTTCGGCGATACGGGCGATCGCGCCAGGATCAGGCCCGGATGGCGGCTCGCCCGGCGTCGTCGCGTCGCGCGCCGGGAGTTCCGCGGTCGCCTCGCCGAACAGCGCGCCCATCGGGATGTCGAGGAAGAGGGCCCGCGATGTGACGTGTTTTCCAGCCGGAACGCGCTGTCCACCGCCGCGGCGATGCCGGCCGTCGAGTGCTCGGTCCAGGCTCGTTTGGTGATGGGGCGAGCAACGGTGGATGATCGAGTTCCTGCAGGCTTCCGCTCCCCGCCGGTAATCGGGCGCCCGGCCGCCCAGAACCACTAACGGCGATCCGTTGAAGTGCGCGGTCGCGATCGCGCTCACCCCGTTGGTCACGCCGGGCCCTTGCGGTGGTAGAAATCTTGCGGGGGTACTGAACAGCTGCTGCGAGGAGGCGGCTATGAACCGGAACAAGAAAAGTTTGCCCCCCGAGTCTTCGAGGCTGGGACAGTTGTCCGCGCTTCCCAGCCGGCGCGACTTCCTCAAGACGTCAGGGACAGCCACAATCATGCTTGGGACGGGATCGACCCTCCTGTCGGCATGTTCCGGCGCCACCGGCGTAGGTGGCAAACATGAAGCCAAGGGGACGATCAAGATCCTGCTGTGGAGCCACTTCGTCCCGCGTTACGATACCTGGTTCGACCCCTGGGCCAAGAAGTGGGGCACGGCAAACGGGGTCACGGTCGTTGTCGACCACATCAGCCAGGCCGACCTGCCTGCCCGCACGGCCGCGGAGTTCGCGGCGGGCGCCGGGCACGACCTGATCGAGTGGATCACGCCGGCATCGGCGTACGAGCCCAGCGTCCACGACCTGACCGATGTCGTGCAAGAGGCGGCGGGGAAATACGGTTCTCAGATCGATTTCTGCAAGCTGTCCAGCTACAACCCTACGACCAACAAGTACTACGCGTTCTGCCATACGTGGACGCCAGACCCGGGCGACTACCGCAAGCGGCTGTGGACCAAGGTTGGCATGCCCAACGGCCCGGCCACCTACGACGACCTGCTCAGGGGCGGTGCCGAGATCAACAGCAAGCTGGGCGTGCGGATGGGCATCGGCATGTCGCCCGAGGTCGACTCCAACATGGCCGCCCGCGCGCTGATCTGGTCCTACGGCGGCAGCGAGCAGGACGCCCAGGAGAACGTCGTGCTCAACTCGCCCCAGGTCGTCGACGCCGTCACCTACATGGCCAAGCTGTACAGGCAAGCGATGACAAGCGAGATCTTCAGCTGGACCGCCGCATCGAACAACCAGGGCCTGATCGCTGGCCAGCTCTCCTACATCCTCAACTCGATCTCGGCGTACCGGACCGCGCAGACGACCAGGCCCACGGTCGCCGATGACGTCTTCTTCGTGCCCGCGCTCAAGGGGCCGGGCGGCACCGGGATCGCGAGCGAGCACGTCATCCGCAGCTACATCGTCCCCAAGTGGGCGACGAACGTGGACAAGATCAAGAAGTTCCTGGTAGGCCTGGTCGGCGCGGCCCACGATGCCGTGTACAACTCCGAGCTGTACGACTTCCCGGCCTTCACGAACACCCCCGCCGCGTCGGCGCTGCCAGGCTGGCTCGCGAGCGACCCATTCGGATCCCATCCGGCGAACAAGCTCGCGCTGCTCGCCAGCGCTCAGCAGTGGAGCACGAATGTTGGGCACCCAGGACCGGCGAACGCGGCGATCGGCGAGATCTTCACCACGAACGTACTTCCCACAATGATGGCCAGCGCGGCGCAGGGGAAGGCCACGCCTAAGGCGGCGGTAGCCAGTGCGGCAAGCCAGTGCGAGGCTATCTTCAGCAAGTGGCGGGCAAAGGGCCTTGTGGGAGGGCACGCGTGAGGGCATCGGTGGCGCCGGATGGCCAGTGTTGAGACCAAAGCGCTGCGGAAGGAATTCGGGGACACCGTCGCGGTCAATGGCATTGACCTCGTCACCGGCGAGGGTGAGTACCTCGTCCTCCTCGGGCCGTCCGGCTGCGGCAAGACCACGCTGCTGCGCCTGATCGCGGGCCTCGAGCGGCCCAGCGACGGCGATGTCCTCATCGGTGGCCAGGCAGTCACTCGCCTGCCGCCGCGGGCCAGGAAGATCGCGATGGTCTTCCAGAGCTACGCGCTGTACCCGCACAAGACCGTGTTCGGCAACATCGCGTTCCCGCTCGCGGCGGCCGGCGTGCCACGGGAGAAGCGACCCGAGAAGGTGCGGTGGGCGGCCGCCTTGCTCGGCATCGAGTCACTGCTCGACAGGAAGCCCCGGCAGCTCTCCGGCGGGGAGCGCCAGCGCGTCGCCCTGGCCCGGGCTCTTGTCCGCGAACCGCAGGTGTTCCTGCTCGATGAGCCCCTGTCCAACCTCGACGCCAAGCTCCGCGCGACCGCCCGGGACGAGCTCAAGGAGTTTCAGCAGCGGGTCGGGATCACCACGATCTACGTGACGCACGACCAGGTCGAGGCGATGGGCCTGGGCGATCGCATCGCCGTGCTCGACAAGGGGCAGATCCAGCAGATCGGCACGCCGCAACAGATCTACCACGACCCCGCGAACACGTTCGTCGCCACCTTCGTGGGCTCCCCGCCCATGAACCTGCTCAACCGGGACGGCAGCCTGATAGGGTTCCGGCCCGAGCAGTTCCTCCCCAAGTCCTTCGCGGGGGAGCGCCCGGCCCAGGTGACCTTGGATTTCGCGGTGACCCGAGTGGAGAACCTCGGCTCGGACCGCTACGTGTACGGGCACCTGCCGGACATCGACCCCGAGGCCAAGGTAATCGCCAAGCTGCCGTCGACGGTGACCACCCCCGTCACCATCGGTGACCGGGTTCCCTTCGCCGTGGACCGGCGTGATGTGCTCTCCTTCGACCGCGGCACCGGGAAGCGCGCCGCCTCCGCGGGCACCACGGTGATCCCGTGACACTCACCCGCAGGGGCGCGCGCGCGGTCGCGGCGCCACCCCGGCGCGCACGGTACCTGCTCGACCGGGAGGGGCTGCTGGGCTCCGCACTGCTCCTTCCCGCGGTCGTCTACCTCCTCCTGGTCGTGGCCTACCCGCTGGTCCTCGCGTTCCTGTACGCGTTCAGTGATGCCACCACGGGCAGCCAGACGCTGCACCTCGTGGGGCTGCGCACCTTCATCGCCGCCGTGCAGGACCCGGTGTTCCTCAGCACGCTGCGCAATACGGTCGTCTTCACCGCGGCCTCGCAGGCGCTCGTCGTGGTGCTGTCGACGATCCTTGCCTTCGTCCTCACAGCGGACTTCCACGGCCGGTGGGTGGTGCGGCTCCTCGTGCTGATGCCGTGGACGACCCCGGTCGCGCTCAGCGCCGTCGTGTGGCTGTGGATGCTCGACTCGATCTTCAGCCCGTTCGACTGGTTCGCGCAGGTCCTCGGCCTGGTAAAACCCGGCGGTCACATTGTGTTCCTCGGGCAGAGCAACCTGGCCATGGGCTCGGTCATCACGCTGCAGGCCTGGCGGATCCTGCCGCTGGCCACCGTGATACTCATGGCCGGACTGTCCTCGATCCCCCAGGACATCAAGGACGCCGCCGAGGTCGACGGCGCGGGCTTCTGGCGGCGGCTGTTCGGGGTCACGCTGCCGCTCCTCAGCCCGGTGATGACCGTGGCCCTGCTCTTCGGGATCGTGTTCACGTTCACCGACATGGCGGCGGTGTACGTGCTCACCGGCGGCGGCCCCGGCAACGCCACCCAGGTGCTCGCGAGCTGGGCGTTCTACAAGGGAATCGACGGCGGCAACCTCGGCGTCGGCGCCGCCGACGCGCTGTTCATGTTCCCCGTGCTCCTCGGCCTCGCCGCGATCATGCTGAGGATCGCCAGCCGCGCGGAGGTGACCTGAGGTGGCCGCGGTGCACGCGCGCAGCGTGCGGGGCCGGGCCGCCGTCTACGCGCTCGCCCTCGCCTTCGCTCTCTTCGCCGGGTTCCCGTTCCTGTGGGCCGCCCTCACCATGCTCCGGCAGGATTCCGACCTCTACGTCACCACCCACAACCCGTTCGTCCTCACCAAGCCCGCGACGCTCCACAACATCACGGACCTCTTCACCAGCACGCCCTACGCGCGGTTCCTCCTGAACAACGTCGTGATCGGTGTCGCCACGGTCGCGATCACCCTCGCGCTGAGCCTGCCCGCCGCCTATGCCCTCGCCCGGCTGTCCGGCCGCTGGGGCGAGAAGGTCGGGATCGGCATCTTCGTGACCTACCTCGTGCCACCCACCCTGCTGTTCCTTCCGCTGTCGCGCCTCATCACCACGATCGGCCTGCAGGACTCGATCTGGTCGCTCGTCATCGTGTATCCCGGGTTCACGATCCCGCTGTCGATCTGGCTGCTGATGGGGTTCTTCAAGTCCATCCCCCGGGACATCGAGGAACAGGCCCAGGTAGACGGGTACAGCCGCATCGGGGCCGTCGTGCGCACGGTCATGCCGCTCGCGCTGCCGGGGATTTTCACCGTCGTGGTGTTCACCTTCACGCTCACCATGCAGGACTTCATCTATGCGCTGGCGTTCGTGTCGAGTTCTTCGAACATGACGGTGAGCGTAGGCGTACCCACCGTGCTCATCCGCGGCGATGTGTTCTACTGGCAGTCACTCATGGCATCGGCGATCATCGTCGCGGTGCCCGTGGCCCTGCTCTACAACGTCTTTCTCGGCCGATTCATCCAGGGCTTCACGATGGGCGCGGTTAAGGGCTGAGCCTCGTCCAGGCTCTGCTGCACGGCTCAGAGGCTCTTTGACCGAACCTTGACCGGCATCTTCAGCTCGTCGAACATGTCAATGTCGAGCTCTGCGGGGCGGCCGGCTGGTCTTGGCCGTCTTCGGGGATCAGCAGCCAGGCGGCGATGTAGAGAGCCACGCCGGCGCCGGTGAAGAGAGCCAGCGCGGCGATGATGACGCGAACGAGCGTGACGTCCGCGTTCAGGTAACGGGCTATGCCGCCGGCCACGCCGGCCAGCATCTTGTCATCGCCGGACCGGCGCAGCCGGCGGGCTTCGGGCTGGCCGGTAACGGTTTCGGACCCGGCGTCCGCAGTGGTTGTGTTCATGGTTCAAGGCTGCCGCCGGCGGTGGCCGCCGTCGATCGGGATCAGCCCCGGTTCGCCCCTGATGTGCATCCCGAAGGCATCAGGGTCATCCCTGATCGCGGTCAGGGAGGCCGGCCTGGCTTGATGTCCTGCCATAGGCCTTCGCGGAAGCGGCGGTCAGCCAGCTTGTGGGCAGCAGCTAACCTGGATGGCGATGGCAACAGGAGTTCCGGCTTGCCGTCGGTGGATGCCCAAGGTGGCTGGTGACCGCGGAACTACCCAGCAGACGCCGGCTTCCGGGCGCTGAGGTGCGGTGATAGCTATCGCTGAATTGCCGCTGGCTGACACGCTGGCCCGGCCGCTGCGGGATCTGCGGATCTCGGTGACCGACCGCTGCCAGTTCCGCTGCACCTACTGCATGCCCCGCGAGGTGTTCGGCCGTAACTTCGTGTTCCTGCCCCGCGAGCAGTTGCTCACCTTCGAGGAGCTGACCCGGCTCGCCCAGGTCTTCGCCAGCCTCGGGGTGCGCAAGCTGCGGCTGACCGGCGGCGAGCCGCTGCTGCGCCGTGACGTGGAGCGGCTGGTCGCGATGCTGGCCGGGATCCGCGACATCCAGGACATCGCCTTGACCACCAACGGGGCGCTGCTGGCCGGCAAGGCCCGGGCGCTGGCGGCGGCGGGCCTGCGCCGGGTCACGGTGAGCCTGGACTCCCTCGACGACACGACATTCATGGCCCTCAACGACGCCGGGTTCCCGGTCGCACGGGTGCTGGAGGCCATCGCGGCGGCCAGCGACGCCGGGCTGGCGCCGGTGAAGGTCAACATGGTGGTCAGGCGCGGGGTGAACGGCCAGTCGGTCCTGCCGATGGCAGCCCATTTCCGGCACAGCGGGCACGTGCTGCGGTTCATCGAGTACATGGACGTCGGCACGACCAACGGCTGGCGGCTGGACGAGGTCGTCCCCGCCGCCGAGATCATCTCCCTGATCGGCGGCCAGTGGCCGCTTGAGCCGGTCGCGCCGGCCTACCACGGGGAGGTCGCCAGCCGCTACCGCTACCGCTACCGCGACGGCGCCGGTGAGATCGGCGTGATCGCCTCGGTCACCCAGCCGTTCTGCCGCGGCTGCACCCGCGCCCGGCTCTCGCCAGAGGGCAGGCTCTACACCTGCCTGTTCGCCGGGTCCGGGCACGACCTGCGCGGCCCGCTGCGCAGCGGCGCGAGCGACCAGGCGCTGCGCGAGCAGGTCGCCGCCATCTGGATGCGGCGGACCGACCGCTACTCCGAGCTGCGCACGCTGCAGACCGGCCGCACGCAGCAGGTGAAGCGGAAGGTGGAGATGTCGCACATCGGCGGCTAGCAAGCCGCCCGGTCACCGGGAAAGGCCCGCGCAGGAGTCCTGGCGGGGCAGGAGGTCACCGAGGAGGTGGAGCCGTCCATGACGGACGTGATCGCCGAGCCCTGCATCGACGTCAAGGACAAGGCCTGCAACGAGGAATGCCCGGTCGACTGCATTTACGAGGGCGAGCGGATGCTCTGCATCCACCCCGGCGAATGCGCCGGCTGCGGCGCCTGCGAGCCCGTCTGCCCGGTCGAGGCGATCTTCTACGAAGACGACGTACCGGAGCAGTGGGCCCAGTTCACCGTCGAGAACGTCAAGCTCTTCGACCAGCTTGGTTCGCCTGGCGGCGCGGCTAAGACCGGCCCGCTGTACGACACCGATTACGTCGCTAACTACGTCGTCGGCCGGTAACCGCGTCATGGCCCTCGCCAAAGACTGGAAAGGTGACCTGCCAAATGCTGACCTC
>WNFY01006296.1_pt1 | contig 11028 bp, 10 predicted proteins | sample 5400091 | NCBI WGS metagenome assembly WNFY01 (sample SAMN13153364, study PRJNA577476) | soil metagenome | isolation source: 60 cm soil or saprolite under grassland replicate 1 | place: USA:California | collected 2016-06-15
TGACAATAATATTTCAGTCCTGAAAAACGGTAGCGCCGTGGGAAATATCAATTTCGAAAATCAGGTGCTCTATGCAGTTGATGCGAACCCTTATTATATTGCCATCAGTGATTTTGATGGTGATAGCAAGCCTGATTTAGTAGTTGCAAATTCTTCTTCTGATTCGGTTTCAATCCTGAGAAATAGAATTGGTGAACCTCAAATAACTGCTATATCTGTTACAACAGGCGGCGATGGAACAAATGTGATTATTGCAGGTAAAAATTTTGAGGAAGCCGCTGAAGTTAAGTTTGGTGGAACAGCCGCCAAATCTTTTACAGTTAAATCCTCAGCTGAGGTTGACGCCATAGTTGGAGGAGGCGCCTCCGGCAATGTCACAGTCACCACTCATAAAGGTACCGGATCAATAGCAGGATTTAGGTTTATACCAGATATTACCGCGGCAGGACCCCTAACTTTCTGCAGAGATAGTTCTGTAACCCTTACGTCTTCTGCCTTGGCAAATAATCAATGGTATAAAAATAATACAGCTATTAGCGGCGCCACTGCAAAAACATTATTGGTCAATTCAAATGGCGCGTATTTGGTAAAAACAACCAGCAATGGAACTACCACTTCTTCAGATAGTGTTATGGCAATAGTAATTACGGTTCCCACGCCAATTATCATATTAGATGCGAATAATAATCTTACTTCAAGTGCCGCAACAGGCAATCAATGGTATTTGAATGGAAACTTAATTTTGGGAGCTACGAGTCAAACATATCATCCGGCACAAAGCGGTGCTTACACTGTCAGAGATACTTTAAATAATTGTCTAAGTAATTTTTCGGCAGCTTATAATTTTATAGTAACCGGAATTATAGATTTAGGCAATAACCAATACATTAAGTTATATCCCAACCCCGTAAAAAACAACCTGAATATAAACTGGAATATAACGGGCATGCCATTATTAAATACAGAGATAAGCGATATATATGGCAGGCAAATATTGATCGTTAAAAATATACATAGTGCTGATGTAATTGATTTATCAAAGTTTTCTCAAGGTATTTATTTTATAAAAGTCTATAACAACCAGCTTAAGATTAATCGTACTATAAAAATCTTCAGAGAAAATTAAAGCTCGTTTTGCTTATTAATGAAATCTCAATTTCACGCCCGGCACGACACCACCCTTTCTCGACAAGTTTCCAATAACTAAAACTTGCGAGCTGACTTAATAATAAAATAATATTATCTATAATTCTCACTCTTATTTTACTTCGGATCGTAGTCTTCGCCGTTAGCATTACAATGACTTTCCTCTTTTTTTTGAAAATGAGTTACTTTAGAAGCCACAACAGCAGATGAACTAATAAAGCATATCACTTTAACACCCTTAATATTGTTATATGAAAAATTCACGCCGCGTTTTTATCAAACAAACAGCAATGGCAGGTGCCGGTGTAATGGTTTCAAAACTGGGATGGACTGCCCAAAGCTATAACCGGATCATTGGTTCCAATGACAGGGTACGAGTTGGTGTAGTCGGTTTTTCTGACCGGCACCGCAGTTCGCACATGCCTTGTTTTATGAATCACTATAAAGAACTGAATTTTGATTTTGTCGCCGTATCGGATATATGGAAAAAAAGAAGGGAAGACGGCGCCGCAATGTGGAAAGAAAAAATGGGGCATGACATCACTCCATGCAGGAACAATGAAGAGATGTACGATAAAAAATTAGTGGATGCTGTATTCGTGGCCACTGCTGATTTTCAACACGCCTTGCATGCCATTGAAGCTGTAAAGGCCGGTTGTGATGCCTATGTGGAAAAACCTTTTGCTGAAACAATGGAAGACAATCGTGCGGCGTTGAAAGCAATAAAAGCAACAAACAGAATCATACAAATCGGTTCTCAAAGAAGAAGCGGTTCAAACTATCATGCGGCAAATGAATTCATAAAATCCGGAAAGTTTGGACCCATAACAATGGTTGAATTAACATGGAATGTAAATCAGCCGGGCCGTTGGCGCAGGCCATCGGTTGTACCGCTGTTAAAACAGGAAGATACAGATTGGAAGAGATACTTATTAAACAGACCTTTTGAATCGTTTGACGCAAGGAAATATTTAGAGTTTCGTTTGTTCTGGCCTTACTCATCCGGCTTGCCGGGGCAATGGATGAGTCACCAGATAGATACGGTGCATTGGTTTAGCGGCTTGCAGCATCCACGCAGCGTAGTTGCCAATGGCGGTATATACATGTGGAAGGACGGGCGGAGAAACTGGGATACTATCACAGCCGTTTTTGATTATGGCCCGTCAAATGATCCGGCTACAGGTTTCCAGGTAACTTTTTGCTCACGCATGCACAATGGTGATGAACACCCCGCAGAAATTTATTACTCCAATGGAGGTGAACTAAATCTTATTACAAACAAAGTTTCTCCGAAAGGTGGTTTGACAAAAAGATTTGCGGATGAAATGGGTCTGCAACCAAATTTATTACCCGAAATGAGTTTGTCAGAAGCAGAACCACCAGTAGTTTCTGCAAACACTGGCGGCGATTCGCTCACATCTAGTCATATTCGTAACTGGATGGAATGTATCCGCAGTCGCAAACAACCCAATGGCCCGGTAGAAGCAGGCTATAGCCATTCTATTGCAACTACCATGACGAATGCCGCTGTGCGGACGGGATTAAAAGCAACCTTTGATGAAAAAACACAGGAAGTAATGGTAGGTGGCAAGGCGTTTAAATATTAATTGGCAACAACAAGATTTATTCTATGAAGTATTTAATTCTGTGGATCGCTATGATTATTTTTTCTTCTTACCTGGTCGCACAACATCAGCAAGTAAAGATTGTTCGGGAAAAAGATAAGAATACAATCAATGTTTTTATCGGAGAAAAATTATTCACTAGTTTTTTATATCCTGATACGCTGGAAAAACCAGTTTTATATCCCATCTACGCATCGGGTGGAAAGATGGTTACACGAGGTTTTCCGCTCCATCCTCTTCCAGGTGACCCCACGGATCATCCACATCATCTTGGGCTCTGGCTCAATTATGAAAATGTAAACGGCCTGGATTTCTGGAATAATTCTTATGCCATAGCCGCCGAAAAAAAATCTTCCTATGGATGGATAAAAACCGATCGCATTCTTAAAACTTCGGATGGCGAAATGGGAACCTTATCTTATCATGCAAATTGGACTAATCAGAAAAATGATGTGCTGCTGGAAGAAACAACTCGGTTTGAGTTCCGTGGCACACCGCATCAGCGGATCATAGACAGAATCACTGTTTTGAAAGCAGATACGAATGTAACTTTTACAGATGCCAAAGACGGAATGCTGGGTTTGCGTGTGGCTCATGAACTTCAGATTCCCGCCACTAAGGATCAAAAATTTACAGATGATAAAGGCAACGTGACAATTGTAAAAGTAAGTGCAGATAGTACAGCAAACGGTAATTACCTGACCAGTGAAGGGAAGCGAGGAGAGGATGCATGGAGTACAAGAGCTGTGTGGTGCAAGATGTATGGCAAAATGGGAAATGATTCCGTAAGCATTGCTATTATTGATCATCCCGCCAATCCTAATTATCCCACTTTCTGGCATGCGAGAGGTTATGGTTTATTTGCGGCAAATCCACTTGGCGAAAAAATATTCACAAATGGAAAAACTGAGAAAAATCTGCAGCTAAAAAAGGGCGAGTCAGTTCGCTTTTATTACAGGATCGTGGTACAAGATGGTGATAAAACTTTATCATCGCAAGCGTTGAATAAAATGGCAAATGATTTTGCAAAGATGAATCCTGACCGGATATCAGATTGATATTTCACTTGAAAGGACTCTGTAAGGAGCCCAGGAACCCCGACGCAAGATTTCTCAATCAGTTACAAAGAATTTTATTTTTATAACAGAAAAATTCTGTTACCTGATCTGCCATTCCTACGTCAAAGAGTTACGACACAGAAAATTTGAGCTTTGATAGAATGCAAACAGGAAAAAAATTTGTTATGAACCAGTCTTTAAATATCGTTGCTACATTGGATCAGCCCGACCTGCTTGAGAACCTTGTAGAAAAATTGGCGAGCCGCCGTTATGACATAGGATATTCCAACGAGATAGTTCCGCAAGACTGGCAGGCTGTTGAACCCTCGTCTACGGAAACGTATGTAAGCGGAACACTGTCATTTTCCGGCTTGATGAATGATGATGCCTCCATCAATATGCCGTTTATTACCTCCATGTTGTTTACCTGCATCAAAGGAAAGGAAGATGATTACCGATTGCTATGGAGCAGTTCTTTATCATAAAGAATTACATCAACTCAGTTGCCCTAACGCTGCGGTGCGTGTTTGCCGATAGGCCCCAGGCCAAGATTTGTTTCATCATTTTTTCTTATTGGCCTTCTTCTCAGTTTTTTCCGGCGGAGTGATTGCTTGAGGCGGGGGCTCTACACTTAGTTTTATTGCATCTTTAATGCTTCCCTTTTTCGAGGCTCTTTTTTTATTTCCTTTTGGCATAGTATCGATAAAGTTTAGTTTTTCTATCAAGCAAAACTCTTCCAGGACTCATCATATCTAAAATACTTTTTGTTCCGTTTAAATTCCCATCACTTTAATTCCTTTATTTTAATATTTCTGAAATAAATGGGTGCCCCTGCATGCTTGCCCTGGAAACCAATATGCCCATGCAAAGCAAGTGACGCCATTGGATTGCTCAACCACGAAGGAATTTCACTACCATCGGGATTTGTCTTTGCAGAAGTGTACAAACTCATATCACATACATTTACCAACTCGCCATTAAGAACTACCCATATTTTTTTATCAACACAGGTGATAGTATAATGATTCCATTCACCCGCTTTTTTTACTGTGCGCTTGGTTGGTGGCTGGTGCCCGAATATGGCAGCACATTGCCATGAAGGCACCACTTTACTCCATTCTTCAGAATAGTCATCGGCAATTTGTATTTCCACAGAATGGGGTATCCATTCTTTTATGTCGGTCGCATGTACGATGACACCGCTGTTGGTTCCTCCTGCATTCTTAAATTCAAGATCGAGTATGAAATTATCATAAGCTTTCTCACTCCACAAGGCTTCATCTTTGGAGGCTGTGAACACACCATCGCTTACTGTCCACACTTCTTTTTCGAAAATGGCATCGCTCAGGTCAGTATGAAAAAGATTTGTCCATCCGGCACCGGAGGTATTTGGATGTTTATCATAACTAACTTGCGCTGATAAGTAATAATTGATTGCGAAAACAAAAGCGAAGCAAAGAACCATTATCTTTTGCATAAACAGGTGTTTTTAAGAATAATAAAGGTAAGAGAGAATTGGTTGTGTACATTGAGGCATGTTTGAATATGGTAACGGGTTTATTAAGCTGTTATTGGTGTTGCGCAAACCCATAAAGAGTAGCATCATCAGTAACCGAATCCAGTGAATCCACACACAATATTAACTCATGCTGGGTCTTTTGTTTTTACTTACCCATGGCAAGAGTCTTTTTATAAATTTCTTTGCTACTAATAATCTCTATAGCCCTTTTTAAAACCAGATCATTTTTAAATCCTGCCTCAATGCGGGCCACTTTCAAAATAATAACGGGAAGCAATCTCGGCTTCAAGAAGTTCCTTTATTTCTTTTTTAGCAACAGAAATATCCTGTTGCTTTCTTTTCTTATACTCAGCTTCAAGGTTGATGATCGCTGGCTCAATGGAACGGAGATAGCCTTCACTTGCAGCCATTTTCCTGAGTTCTTTTATTTTTTCTTCAGTGGAAGTAGTGTAATTACAGCCTTTTTTTCTTAAGAAGGCGAAAAATTTATCATATTCACTTTCACCGAGAGCAAATTGCCTGGCAGAAGAAATTGAAGAATGATCAAGCTTGTATCGAGTCGCATATTTAAACAGAACGAAGCTATCAACAAGACAAAGAGAAATGGGGGCCGGCTTTTTGGATTCTATGATAAAATCAGGAATGATTCCTTCGGCATCTCTTTCCAGCCGTCCGTTTTTTGTTTTAAAATATTTTTTTAATGAATCAGGTGTCTCAACTCCTGTGCCGCCCGCAGAATAATTCTTGATTTGAATACAACGACCACTTGGCGTATAATAATGAGCTATCGTAATCACCATTTCGGCACCTAAACCCATATCGAAAAGATTTCCTACAAGACCCTTTCCATAAGTTTTTTGCCCGATGATTAACCCGCGATCATTATCCTGAATGGCCCCGGATAATACTTCCGCTGCAGATGCCGTGCTATTGTTTGTAAGAATAACGAGAGGGATGTCGGGGTCAATAGCTGGTTCCGTTGCATAATAAACGGAGTCTTGATCCCTGCTTTTTACATTCACAATAGTATTGCCTTTATCAATAAAAAAGTTGGCAATTTTAATTGCCTGGTTCACATAACCACCGAAGTTGTCCCTCAAGTCGAGCACCAGTCCATTTAATTTATTTTGCTTTTTTAAATCAAGAAATGCTCTTAACACTTCGTCACCGGAGTTCTCCGTCATCCCGGTAAGCATTATATAACCAATTTGATCGTTAATCATTCCATAATATGGCACGCTGTGCAATTTTATTTCTTCACGTGTAATATTTGCGGTAATTGGAGTTTCCTCTCCCGGTCGTTGTACCTGCACCGGCAATTTTGTACCTGGCATTCCCCTCAATGAACTTAATACTTCAAATAAGTTTTTTTCTTTTGTTGATATTCCATCAACTTCAGTGATAACATCTCCTACTTTCAGTCCTGCTTTATATGCAGGAAATTCCTGGTAAACCTGGAATACTACTATTTGGCGATCAATTTCCCTTATACCCATCCCTATTCCTCCAAATTTGCCTGCGAGGCTCAAATGAAATTCATCTGTTTCTACTTTTGACCTGTAGCGTGTAAAAGGATCTAATGTGCCGAGCATAGCATCAATCCCTTTGCGCATCATTTTTTCAAGATCAACATTCGTTACGTAATATTTATTAATGTTGTTATAAAGACTATCCATAGTAGCAAGTATTCTTTTTATGGATGCGTCGGTTGAGATTTGTTGTTGAGAATAATTTCTAATGCTAATTATAATAAACAACAGGATCAGCGAGATCGTCCTTTTTAAATATATTATTCTCATAAAAAATTGGATTGATTGAAATCAGAGGCCGCCTTTATAAAAATAAGAACTTTATGGTTGATTTAAAGCCACAATAATAGAGTCCTGTTAAACTTGTTCTAATTGATCGCCTGTCCGACATGGTTAATAAAAAACATCATCTTATCTTCGGGCAAAACAGATGAATTTTTATAATGAAAATAGCTACTTATAATGTTAATGGCGTCAACGGTCGTCTTTCTGTGTTGTTACGCTGGCTGGATGAAGCAGCTCCCGATATTGTTTGCTTGCAGGAACTAAAAGCACCAGTAGAAAAATTCCCAGAAGAAGCCATAAAAAATGCAGGTTATAAAGCGATCTGGCATGGACAAAAAAGCTGGAATGGTGTGGCTATCCTGACGCGTGATAAAAATATTATTGAGGTTTGTCGGGCACTGCCCGGTGATCCGGAAGATCTTCATAGCCGCTATATAGAAGCAACAGTTGATGACATTGTGATTGGTTGTCTTTACTTGCCCAATGGTAACCCCGCTCCCGGCCCGAAATTCGATTACAAGCTCGCCTGGTTCGAACGGTTGACAAAGCATGCCTCTAAACTTCTTAAATCAAACATGCCGGTGGTGTTGGTTGGTGACTATAATGTGATGCCAACCGAACTGGATGTGTACAAGCCCGAGCGTTGGGTAGATGATGCATTGTTCCGTCCGGAATCCCGTGCCGCTTTCAAAAAATTGGTAGCTCAGGGATGGACAGATGCTATACGACAACTTTATCCGAAAGAAAAGATTTATACTTTTTGGGACTATTTCCGGAATGCATATGGCCGTGATGCAGGTTTACGCATTGATCATTTCTTGCTTAGCTCACATGTTAAAAAACGTCTGAGAGCTGCCGGCGTTGATCGTCATGTTCGCGGATGGGAGAAGACAAGCGATCATGCCCCGGTGTGGATTGAGCTGGCCGATTAAAATAGAATCCGTCATGGATTATTTGCAAAGACTCATCGGTGAAATTGAACTTCATTCCGTTGAAGGTATCATAGAATGTTTTTCAAATGGAGTTAATCCTAATAATTATTTCAGAAATGAGCCCTTGATTCATGAATTGACGAGCGAATATACCAGGACTCCCCGGTTCAAAGATTGTGTGAGAGCGTTTGTAGATCATGGTCTGAAATTCAACGACAAAATTTTATTGTCCGTCCTTTTAGATGACGCAAAGTCACTCGATTCTTATTTAAGAAATAAACCCGACGCCGTCACAAGAGAATTCACGTTGCGCTGTGCTTACACACCTTTGTATAAAGCAACACTTCTTCACATTTGCGCAGAATTCAATCACGTTTCTTGCGCCGAAGTGCTTGTGAACTATGGAGCCGATATAGATGCAAAAGCAGGAATTGATGAGTATGGATTTGGCGGACAAACGCCGATCTTTCATACTGTCAATCAAAATTCAAATCAATCATTTGATATGCTGAATTATCTTCTCTCTAAATCTGCTGATTTGAAAATAACTGTTGCTGGTCTTATCTGGGGCAAAGGTTATGAATGGGAGACTCTCGTTCCTGCAGTAAATCCCATCAGTTATTCCATGATGGGTCTTCTTCCGCAAATGCACAGAAATGAAATTACCATTTCAAGAACTGTATCATTGTTACTCAAGGCCGCTTATGGAATTGATTACTCACCGCAAAATGTTCCCTGTGCTTATTTGAAAAACTAAAAATGACATCCGGGGAAATTAAAATTTTGACAACGGGTAGAACCTCTTGTTTATTATTTGAAAGCCCTTTCGGGTTACACTTTTCGATTTCAGTATGGTGACGGGCTGATAGAGGTCCAGCCTCCATCAATTATCAATGTTTGCCCTGTAATGTGTTTTGCTTCATCGGAGACTAGAAATAATGCAGCACTCGCAATATCAGCAACACTGGCAGGCCGACCCAGCGGCGTAATTTTCGACCACATATCTTCATAGTCACCATCCTCGACGAGCGTCCTTTCAGTTATTGTCGCACCGGGTGCAATCGCATTGACATTTATATGAAATTGTGAAAGCTCAATCACCAAACTTTTCGCAAGCATTTCCACTGCAGCCTTGCTCATTCCGTATGCTGCGAGATTTTTGTGTGCCTGGTGCCCCGTAACGGAGGATGTAAACAATAATGTGCCGCCTGCCTTTTGATTTTTCATCTGGTTCGCTGCAGCCTGCGCCAGGAAAAAACTCCCCGCTAAATTTACTCTCATCACTTTGAAAAATGATTCAGGTTCGTAAGTAAAAAAATCACCGTATAAAGTAATGCCAGCATTAGCGATAGCAATATCAAGTTTGCCAAATTGAGAAATCGCTGTATCAACTAATTGTTTAATGATTACATCTGCACTGGAATCACCCCCCACAGCAATGCAAATTCCTTTTTTTTGTGTGATGCTATTGGCAGCTTCCGTAGCTAATCTTTCATCGAGATCATTCAAAATAACTTTTGCACCTCCCCTTGCGAGCCTGCTGCATATTTCAAGACCGATACCCTGGCCGGCTCCCGTAACAATTGCAACCTTTCCATTAAACGACATATAGTGCAATCTTTTTGTGATCATTCTTTCATCAATGCGAATCCTTCGTTACCTCGCTTCCTGAACTGCCATTCAAAAAATCAAAATCGGCACCGAGATGAGCTTGCTGTACATGATATTGATATAAGTGGACGTAGCCTCTTGTCGCAAAAGATTCACCCACTTTTTTATTTTGTTTTCTTTTTGCAATCTCTTCATCGGTTATGTTTACGTGCAATAAACGTTTTTCAACATCGAGAGTAATTTCATCTCCGTCCTGTACAATGCCCAATGTTCCCCCTGCCGCAGCTTCGGGAGAAATATGCAGCACTACTGTTCCAAATCCCGTCCCACTCATTCGCCCATCGGAAATACGTACCATGTCAGTAATTCCTTTGGCCAATAACTTTGCAGGCAATCCCATATTACCCACTTCCGGCATTCCCGGGTATCCTTTGGGTCCTACATTTTTTAGCACGAGAATACTGTGCTCATCTACCTCTAAATTTTCATCATTAATTTTTTTCTTGTAATCATCTATATTTTCAAAAACGACCGCTTTACCTGTGTGTTGCATTAAATGAATGCTGGCCGCAGAAGGTTTTAATACAGCCCCCTCTTCACAAATGTTTCCTTTCAATACAATAATGCCTGATGTTTTATTGAATGGCTTATCAACAGAAGTAATTACCTCTTCATTATAACAAACCGCATTCTCATAATTTTCTTTGATTGTTTTGCCATTTACTGTAATGCACTTTGCATGAAGCTGTGGCAATAATTCTTTGATCACGGTTGGCAAACCTCCGGCATAATAAAAATCTTCCATGAAATACAGCCCTGATGGTTGCATATTAGCGATAAGTGGTACACCAGATGAAAGGCGATCGAAATCATCTAATGTCAACCCTTGATGGAATTCTCAAATGCTTCACGGGTAAGAATATCAGACAGCCGAAGATTTTTCTTTACCATCTTCACAATTTCTATCCCCGACAATTGAGCGATTACTTTTCGAGCAGCGTCAGGCGCAGGTATCGCCGCATTATGCGGCAATGAGAGCCCCAAAGATTCAACCATGCATGCCATAGTAGAAGCCGTGCCCATTACCGCACAATGGCCGTCACTGCGGCACATGCCCGCTTCCGCCAGCATCATTTCTTCATCGGTCATTCTTCCTGAACGCACTTCATCAGTAAAGCGCCACACATCACTGGTACTGATGCTGCGACCCTTGTGTCTGCCCGTAAGCATAGGGCCGCCGGACACTACTATTGATGGAACATTTACGCTACATGCACCCATTACTAGTGAAGGTGTTGTTTTATCGCATCCGCATAACAACAC
>WNFY01010119.1_pt1 | contig 11028 bp, 10 predicted proteins | sample 5400091 | NCBI WGS metagenome assembly WNFY01 (sample SAMN13153364, study PRJNA577476) | soil metagenome | isolation source: 60 cm soil or saprolite under grassland replicate 1 | place: USA:California | collected 2016-06-15
TGCCCGGCATGCCCTACTAGACAGTCGCCGCGAAACGCAACAAAGTCCCCGCCGCATCGATAACCGCGGTCATGGTGGGGAAAATGAGGCGATCCGTTTTCACGTTGGAACTTGCGGCACCGCTCGCATTGGCGGCCGCGCTGGCGACGATCACCGCCGGCTGCTACGGCATGCCAAAGACGAAGGGTAACGACGACGGGGGAGGGGGCGGCGGAGGTAACGGGGGTGGTGGTACGTACGGATCCGCGGGAACTGGCGGCGGGGCCGGGTCTGGAGGGGCAGCGAGGGGCGGCTCCACGGGGACCGCAGGGAGAGGCGGCGCCACGAGCGTCGGCGGCGCTACTGGCGGCACGGGGGCGATGGGCGGATCAGCGGGAACCGCGGGGGCCGGCGGCTCAGCAATCGGCGGCAAGGGCGGCACGACGGGGCTCGCTGGCAGGGGCGGCACCATCGGGAGCGCCGGTACCGGCGGCATCGCGAGTGGGACCGCCGGATCGGCGGGTGAGGGCGGCTCGACAGGCGGCGGCACGGGCGGCACAAGCGGACGCGGGGGCAGCAGCGGAGTTGGCGGCGCAAGCGGTCTCGGCGGTAGCGGTGGTACCGCAGCTGCCGGAAGCGGCGGTCGGGGAGGAGGCGGCGGAACGACATGCGCAATCGCTTGCTCGTCGAGTGCCTACTGCGATAACGGTACGTGCAAGAGTCGCGTTACCGCGTTCGACGTACCGACGCCGGGCTCAGTTCCCAGTAGCATTACGGCCGGGCCCGACGGCAATCTTTGGTTTGCCGAATACTCAGCTGGGAAGATCGGACGAATCACCCCATCGGGAATGATCACCGAATTCGGCCCTCCGAACTATCCCAACGCGTCGCCGAGTTCGATCACGGCGGGATCCGACGGGAACGTCTGGTACGCCGATCGCGGCGGTTGGATCGGCCGCGTTCACCCGAATGGTGATATCGCGATTTTTCAGCCAGCCGACAGCAACAATTACCCTACCACCATCACATCGGGACCAGATGGCAACCTCTGGTTCACGCAGTTCTACGGAACCAACATCGGAGTCTGCACGACCGCGGGCGCCACGTCCGAGAAGGCGGTACCGAATACGGTTCGTGGATTCGATGGCATCACGAGCGGCCCCGACGGAAACATCTGGTTCGTCGATTACGGGATGAACCAAATCCGCCGAATGAGTCCCGGTGGCGCCGTCCTGGGATTCGCGATTCCGACGCCGGACTCTGCGGCGAAGACCATCGTCGCAGGCTCGGACGGTAATCTCTGGTTTACGGAGTTTCGAAAGATAGGTCGGATCACGCCGTCGGGAGCGATCACCGAGTACCCGGTGCCGACCGGACAAACCACTGATAACGTGACGTTGGGCCCTGATGGCAACGTGTGGTTCACGGGCGAAATCACCACGCCCGAGCTTGGTCGCGTGACTCCCGCCGGCGAAATCACGCTCTACGCTATTCCGGCCATGGGCTCCGCTATCGCGGCGGGGCCAGACGGCAACATCTGGTACACCGACAGCAACACGAGCAAGATCGTACGCTATCTATTGAACCCCTGAAACCGCGCGCGAGGTGTGATATCACCGGGCCACATCATCATCGGTGCCGTGGCCAAGTGGTAAGGCAAAGGTCTGCAAAACCTTCATTCCCCGGTTCAAATCCGGGCGGCACCTCTGAAAATCGCAGAACTTCCCTCGGGTGAAATTTCGGAGGAATATCCCGCTGCGCCTGCTGTAGGATAACCGCCGATATCCGGTCCCCAGACCGGCCCCTATTTTTGAAGGAGTTGATCATGACTGTACGCAAGCCTTTCTTGCCGGCGCTCGTCGCCTGCTTCGGTCTGGCGCTTTTCGCCGCGAGCTGCGCGAAGCCGAGCACCAGCGTCTCGACCTGCTCCACCGGCCAGATGGACTGCAGCGGTCAGTGCATCAACGTAACCGGCTCTGACCCGCAGAATTGCGGCGCCTGTGGCAAGAAGTGCGGCGCCGGCTCGACTTGCCAGGCGGGTGCCTGTGTGTGCGGCTCCGGGCAGCTGAGCTGCAACGGCGCTTGCGTGGCCTCAGACGCCAGCAACTGCGGCATGTGCGGCAAGACCTGCAGCGGGACACAGGTTTGCAGCGGTGGGACTTGCTCGTCGAGCTGCGCTTCGGGGCAGATGCAGTGCTCGGGCGGAAGTTGCGTCAACCTCGCGACCGACAGCGCGAACTGCGGTTCGTGCGGGCACGCCTGTCCCGCGGGCGCGACGTGCGCGAACAGCGCCTGCGCCTGCAGCGGGTCGCTGATGTTGTGTGGTTCGTCGTGCATCGACACCAACACCAACAAGGACAATTGCGGCGGTTGCAACCGGCCCTGTACCGGTACGTGCTCGGGCGGCGTCTGCAACACGACTGGCACCGGTGGAACGACTGGTGCGGGTGGCTCGGGCGCGGCCGGAACGACTGGCAGTGCTGGGGCCAGCGGCAGCGCTGGGACGACCGGCACCGCCGGCAGCAGCGGCACCGCTGGTCGCGGCGGCACGACGGGTACGGCCGGGACCACGGGCACCGCCGGCGCGACCGGCGCGGGTGGAGCGCGCTCGTGCGCGATCATGCCGCCGGCCGGCGCCATTGCCGACGACGTGATCTCGGACTTCGAAGAAGGCTACGGGGTGATGATCAAGCAGGGCGGTCGAACGGGATACTGGTCGCCCTACAACAACAGCGCCGATCCGCAGAACCAGACGCCGACTAAGCCGGCTGCAACGATGGCCGACAAGATCGCGGTCGAACCCGGCGGCGTATGCGCCAACAACGCGTTCCATTCTTCGGCGATGGGCCAAGACAACTACGTCGGATTCTCGGCGAAGTTCCATCCGAACATGCCGCTGACGACGTCCGACCTTGGCGACGCGTACGACGTGAGCAAGTGGGACGGCATCACCTTCCGCGCCAAGACCGGCGGTGGGCCGACGTCCCAGCCGGTGTTCGTCGAGATCCTTACGAAAGAAACGCAACCGACGACTGCGGGCGGTACTGCGACTGTTCAGGCGGTCGATCTGTACAACAACCGCGGCTTCATGACGACGATCGCCTCGACCAGCTACCAGCAGTTCTTCGTGCCCTTCGGGGCATTGATCCCGCGATCGTTGCCGGCGGGTGGTTCGGGTGGCAACGCGTGCCCGGCGGGAAGTAATCCGAAGTGCCAGGCCCCGAAGTTCGTGGCGACGAACGCGCTTGCGATCCAGTTCTCCTGGTACGGCCCGATGGATACGCCCGGCTTCCTGACGCCGAGTCCCGTGGGTAGTTACAACGTCCTCATCGACGACGTGGCTTTCTACAAGCGATCGGCGCTGCCGTCCGGGATGAGCGATATGCCGGCGCTCCCGAACAGCGGTGGCATGCATCCACTGACGGATAACCCGACGATCAATAGTCGCTGCACGAAGCCCGCGGGCGCGAATCCCAGGCTGCTCGCGCTCGCGTACGACAATTGGAAGAAGCGCTTCGTCCGGGCTGGCGACGCGGGGCAAAAGGTGATCCGGCCCGAGAATGGTGATGACACCGTCTCCGAGGGGATCGCGTACGGGATGATGATTGCGGTCTACTTTGACGATAAAGCGTTGTTCGACGGTCTGTTCGCCTATTGGAACAAGCACGTCGCGACGAACGGTCTGATGACTTGGTGCATCCCGGCTGGGGGCAATAGCTGCAGCGCTTCCGGCGGCACCGCCACCGACGCCGACGAGGATGCGGCTTTCGCAATGCTGATGGCATCGAAGCAATGGCCGAGCGGTGGTTACGGCGGAACGGCGACCACGTTGATCAATGCCGTCATGAGCACGGACATGTCGGGGACTTACATCAAGGCAGGCAGCAATTACTCCGCCAGCCAGATCACGAACCCGTCATACTTCGCGCCGGCGTTCTATCGTGCCTTCGGATCCTCGTGGAGTGGCCTCGCGGACAACTCGTACACGCTCTTGAATGCCGCGCTCGGGACCAACACCAATGGTCTGGTCGCCGCATGGTGCACCGGCGGGACGTGCAAGGGAGCAGCGTCGAATGGCGGCGCGGACGACATGCGGTACCAGTACGACTCGCACCGTATCCCGTGGCGCATCGGTCTCGATTACTGCTGGAACGGTACGGCGGCCGCGAAGACCTACCTCGACAAGATCAGCGGGTTCTTCTCCGGGAAGGCGTCGACCGGCGTCGGCCGCGTTTTCGACATCTACGAGCTGACGGGCATGGAGACGGGCAACGCGGCGGTCAACTCCGGTTCGGCCATCGGCACGGCGGCGTCCGGTGCCATGTCGAACACGTCGTACTCGGCGTTCATGAACGACGGGTATCAACTGGTTCTCGACCTCCTCAACCGAGGCGAGATTGGCGATCGCTTGGCGGCGTCGATGAGCGTGAAGAGCGGGTACTCGTACTTCAACGCCACCGTCGGCCTCTTGATGCTGCTGACGATGAGCGGAGCCTTCCAGGCTTGGTAGGCGAAAGGACACCCGGGATGCGATCGCGCTTCTTCGCTCTCGCCGCGGCTGGCCTCGCGCTCGTTGGTTGCAAGTCGACCGGCGGGGGTTCCCCCGCCGACGGTGGTGACACAGGGACTCTCGCGAACTGTCCGGCGGCCGACGACCTGATCTCGAACTTCGACGCGGACAACTCGCTGGCTCCCGTCGGGGGTCGTCAGGGCGGCTGGTATACCTACGGCGATAACAACGGGCACTTCGCGACCAGCAGTGGCTTGAACATCGCGGTCGATGAAGGCAATCCGGCTTGCTCGCCGGGTGGCGCGCTGCACGTGAAGGGCACGGGGTTCAGCATGTGGGGCGCCGCGATGGGCGTCGACTGGCGGCCCCGTCCGGCGGATGGCGATGGCGGATACGGCGACAAGATGACGTACGACGCGAGCACGTACCGCGGCATCGCCTTCTGGGCAAAGTCGTCGGCGCCTCTCGACGGCGTTCAGGTCAGCTTTCCCGATCTTTACACGGACGGGGGAGCGGCTGTCCACGACATGCCGGACCCTACCGACTCGAGTCTCCCGCCGCTCTGCACCGACTGTCGCTGCATCTACAACGCCGCTTCTCAGTACAACTGCAGCCCGTTTCTGGTGCAGCTCGGTCTCAAGGGCGACGCCGCTGCGGATTTGCTCTTCTCCGGCTACTCGACCTACCAGATCGATACGAGCTGGAAGCGGTATCAGGTGCTGTTCGTCGACACGAAGCAGGACCCCGGCAACGGCGGCTACCACACGCCGGCGAACCGCCTGACGGTCGACAAGCTCACGGCCATGGCGATCCAGGTGAACGCGGACTACTCGACCGGGACCGCCAAGGCGCGCGACTTCGAGATCTGGCTCGACGACGTTACTTTCATAAAGTAAGTCGCGTCGTTAGAACCCCGATCTGCGGGCTTTACCCGATCGCCCGGGCTGGCTATCGTGTCGGCCATGAAAAACCAGATGGCGGTTTTTAAAACCGGAATTTCGGTAATGATCGTTGCGCTCGGAATGTCGTTCGGGGCAGGGCGGGCCCAGGCCATTGGCTTCGACGACATCGCCGGCAAGGCGAAGGGCGCGGCGGAGAGCGGCGCCAAGGGCAAGGTCGAGAAGGAAGTGAACGACAAGCTGCTCGCCGAGGGGCGGAAGAACCAATGCAGCTTCAAGACGGACAGCGATCAGCTGATGCCGGGCTGCGACTCGAAAATCAAGAAGCTCGCGGACGCGCTGGTCGACGCCAAGAAGCGCCTCCAGATGGCGGGCGTGAAGGCCTACAAGTTCGAGGTGTCCGGCCACACCGACTCGAGCGGCAAGGCCGACCACAACAAGGAGCTGTCGGGCAAGCGCGCGGCCGTGATGGTCAAGGAGCTGGTGGCGCGCGGCATCTCGCCGAGCGAGATCATCTCGGTCGGCATGGGCTCGGACAAGCCGCTGGTCACGCCCGACAACACGCCAGCCAAGAAGGCCAAGAACCGTCGCTACGAGATCCAAGTCCGACTGTAGAGCGGAGGTAGCCTTCTCTCGTTCCGCTAACCGCGGGAGGCGACGCGCCTCCCGCGGCTATATCCTGTCGACGTGACGAGCGAGCCGAAGCGGAAGGGGTTCGACCCCCTCAAGATCGTCTTCGCGCTTGGCTACGTGCTGCAGGGAATTGCGAACCCGTTCCAGGGGATCACGTACCAGCCGTTCATTGCTCACCTGAGTCGGTTCTACGGCCTCGGCGAGGGCGGGGCGCAGAGCCTGTACGCGAAGTCGTACCTCGCCTGGAGCTTCAAGCCGCTCATCGGCTTCCTGATCGACGCTTACGGCCGCACGCGCACGATCTTGCTGGCGGTGCTCGCGTTCGCGACGCTCGGATTCTTGCTGGCGCCGCTGCTCGACCGCGGGCCATTCATTTTCTTCGGCCTGATGTTCGTCGTGTCGGTCGCCCTCGCGGCCAGCGACGTCGCCATCGATCGCGCGACCGTGATCGCCGGCGACGAGGAGGCGAAGGCAACCGGCCGATCGCGAGCAACGACGGTCGGCCTCAACCAGGCGATCTGCTGGCTGGCGATCTACGGCAGCGGCACCGTCGCGTTGGTCCTCGGCGGGTACGCGACGGAGCACGTGCCGTTCAAAGCGTTGCTGGTCGCGCTGGCCATTGTTCCGCTCGTGGTGATGCTGTTCATCCGCCGATTGCCGAAAGACGTGGCGAGCCCGATCCCGGTGACCCGTTCGATTGCGCAGTTCTGGGCGGGACTGAATTCGGGGTCGATTCTCGGGATCATGCTGTTCTTTTTCCTGATCCACTTCCAGCCGCAGTTCGGTCCGATCTTCATGAACTACATGACGGCGGCCCTTCACTTCTCGCAGACGCAGATCGGGTTCGCAAACGGCGCCGGGTACGCCGGCTACTTCGCCGGCGTGGTGCTGTTTGTCTGGAAAGGGGTGGGCTGGCAAGAGCGCCTCGGTTTGCGCCGCTTGTTTCGCATCTACATCGTCGTCGGTGCCGCCGTCAGCCTGACGCAGTTCGTGTTGCTCGAGCCGTGGTTCAGCGCGATCGCGAACGCTCTCGCGCGCGGGTTGCCCTTCATCGGAGACGCCGGCGCCCGACTGGTTCTGCTCTGCCTGGGTTCGGCGGTCGTGACGGCGGCCAATCAGCTGATCTGGATGAGCACGTACAGCCTCGTCGGCGCGGTCGTACCGGTCCAGGCGGCCGGCAGCTTGTTCGCCGGCTTCATGTCGGTCGCGAACCTCGGCAACACATTCAGCGCCTCGAGCGGCGCCTGGCTTTACGACCACGGTATGGCGATCGCGCCCTTGCGAGCTTTGCAGGGCGGAGTCTTCGGCCTGGGCGGCGGCCCGACGGACAAGCTGTCGATGCACATGCTGGTGCTGATCGGCGGGCTCGCCTACTTCGCCAGCTTCATCGCTGTCCACTTGCTCCCCGGAAGGGATGAGACGTTGGGCGGCGGGACGGGCGCACCGCCGGTTGGGCCCGCCCGCTGGCTGGTGCTTCCCGCGGGCTGGCGCCGCGCGACGAACGCGAGCGCGGTGGCGGCCGGCGTCGCGGTGCTCGCCACTCTCGTGTTGCGGTTGAAGATCGACCCAGTCGCGTCGGCGCTCGCGACCTTTCTCGGCATCTGCTTGCTCCGCGAGTGGTTGCTCGATGCGCTCTTGCGGCGCCGACGTTCAACAGTTTGAGTCGGTCGTGATCCGTCGCCCACACTGGAAACTCTCGGAATGCTAGATCGGCGTGGAGCGCCCGAACCCGTGAAGATCGCAACCTGGAATGTGAACGGAATCCGTGCCCGCCAAGACGAGGTCGCCGCGTTCGTGACGCGCGAGCGGCCCGATGTCCTTTGCCTGCAGGAGATCAAGGCGACGCGCGATCACATCCCCGGCACCGTGGGCGAGCTCGCCCTGACCGACTACTGGTGCTACTGGCACGGCACGAAGGGCTATTCGGGCGTCGCGCTGATCGTGCGCAAGGACCTTGAGGCCGACCGCCCGATGTATCTCCACCCTGACTTCGACCTCGAGACCCGCATCGCGGTCGTGCGCGTGGCGGGAACACTGGTGCGATCTCAACGTCGCCCGCACCGAGAAGGACGTCCACCCGAGCGAGCGCAACAACCGACTCGTCGGTCAGCGGTCGGACGAGCGCGCGATCTTTGAACGGATCATGGACGTCGGCGGCCTGCGTGATGTCGGCCGCGACCAGGATCCGAACAACGACCGTCTGTTCACCTGGTGGGCGCCGTGGCGGAACATGCGCCAGCGCAACATCGGGTGGCGGCTCGACTACGTCCTCGCCAGCGACGCGCTGGCCGCGCGGACGTCGCGCTGCGTGTCGATGCGCGAGTACGGCACCAGCGATCACGCGCCGGTCGTCGCGACGTTCGGCGACGCGGGCGCATCCACGCTGCCGTCATGATCATCGTCTCCGACTTCGACGGCACGCTGACGCTGGACGACGTCACGACGTACATCTGGGACAAGTACCTTCCGTACGATTGGCGCGCGAAGCTGCTGCCGCCGACGTACGAGGGCCGCCTGACGCCGCTCGAGATGATCGGGCGCGGTTACGGCGACATTCGGGTGCCGCCCAAGGAGCTGCTCGCCGACATCCGCGGCACGATCCGGATGCGTCCAGGCGTGGAGGCGCTCGCCACATTTTGCCGCGGCCGGGGCTGGCACTTCGCCGTCGTCAGCCATGGGCTGGCGTTCTACATCGAGGCGCTGCTGCCGTCGTGGATCCCGTTCACGGCGTTCGTCGGTACGTTCAATGAGTGGAGCTGGCGCGTGACGCTGCCGCCGACGGTGACACTGTTACCCGGCGAGGACTTCAAGAGCCGCGTCGTCGCCGACCTGCGCGCGCGCCATCCGGGCCGTCCGGTCGCCTATCTGGGCGACGGCCGGCTCGACCTTCCAGCCGCCCTCACGGCCGATCGCATCTTCGCGGTCGCCGGTAGCGCGCTCGCTGACCTCGCGCGGATCGCCGCTCCTTCGGTGGAAGAGTTCGAATCGCTCGACGAGGTCGCCGCCGCCTTGTAGTCGGGAAATGCGGTGTTACGATGCGCCGCATGGCAAACCCCACCGCGACGCTCTCGACCTCGATGGGCGACATTCAGGTCGAGCTTTTCACCGACAAGATGCCGATCACGGCAGGAAACTGGGTCAAGCTCGCCAAGAGCGGCTTCTACGACGGCCTCCATTTCCACCGCGTCATCGACAACTTCATGGTCCAGTTCGGCTGCCCGCACAGCAAGGATCCGAACAGCCCGCGCGCGGGGACCGGTGACAGCCCGTTCGGGCGCATCAAGGACGAGCATCTGCCCGACGCGAAGATCTCGAACGAGCGCGGGACGTTGTCGATGGCGAACGCGGGCCCGAACACGGGCAGCTGCCAGTTCTTCATCAACACCGTCCACAATGCGTTCCTCGACTGGTTCTCGCCTGGAAATTCCAAGCACCCGGTGTTCGGCAAGGTCATCGCCGGGATGGACGTCGTCGACGCGATCTCGAAGACGCCCCGTGGCGCGAACGATCGGCCGAAGACGCCGGTGAAGATGAACAAGGTCACCGTCACCGAGGCCTGATCGCCTTCACGCTCGATGAGCGCGCGCTCGACCACCGTACCGCGGACGCTCGTCATTGGTGACGTCCACGGCTGTCTGGACGAGCTGTGCGCGCTGGTCGCGAAGGCCGGCGTCACCGCGGACGACGATGTTGTTCTCGTCGGCGATCTGGTGGCGAAGGGTCCGGACTCGGCGGGTGTCATCGCGTGGGCGCGCGAGCGGGGCGCCCACGCGGTCCTCGGCAATCACGACGACCACGTGCTGCGGGCGCGCGCGGGGAACGTGCACGCGAAGGAGCACCACCAGAAGGTGGCGGCGGCGCTGAGCGCGACCGACGCGGACTGGCTGGCGGCGCGGCCGTTGTGGCTGCGCCTCGCGGCCGGCGGCAAAGCCCACGTCGTCGTTCATGGCGGCATGGTCGCCGGCGTTCCTGTCGAGAAGCAGGATCGCGAGCACTTGATCGCCATGCGCAGCATCACCGCCGATGGCCGGCCGTCGAAGCGCATCGAGGGCACGCCGTGGGCGGCGGTGTGGACCGGCCCCGAGCACGTCGTCTTTGGACACGACGCCATCCGGGGGTTACAGCAGCATCCGCTCGCGACCGGGCTCGACACGGGCTGCGTCTACGGCCGCGAGCTCACGGCCCTTTGGCTGCCCGCGCACCAGCTGGTGTCCGTGGCGGCGCGCCGCGCTTACGCGGCCATGAAGTGAGCGAACGTCAACCGGCGCGCGAAACCGCCGCGCCGCCGGCGGCGCCCTGCAAGCGCGCCTGCGCCTCCGCCAACCGTTTCCCCATCACGTTCGGGATCTTCTCGGCCAGCGCGAGGGCTTCTTCCAGCATCTGGCGGGCCCGATCGAGGCGTCCGCGTCGGGCCAGCGTCAAGGCGGTCATCTCGACGACCTCGACCGCTTCGCTTTCATAGGAGTCCGTTCGCGCGTGGGCATGCAGGTCCGCCCATTCTTCGTCGCTCGCTTCTCGCGTGCACAGATCGATGAGCGTGAGGAGTACCCGCTCGGACGGGACCAGCGCCGCATCCCTGTTCCCGCTTCGCTCCGCCTCCGCGTGCATGGCACTGATCGCCTCGAACGCCGCGCGGGCTTCCTGGTCGCGACCGAGATAGGCGAGCAGTCGCGCCTCCAGCAGGCGCGCCGCGGGCCGGGGCACGCCGGAGAGGTGCTTCACTTCCAGCTCCACCGAGCGCCGCACGTGTACCCAGGCGGCATCCGTATCGCCGGCGCTATAGAGCAGCTCGCCGAGGTTGAATTCGGCCATGAACGACTGCGCCACCAGGCCCATCTCGCGCGCGATCTCCAGGCACCGGCGCGTGTCCTCCAGGGCGCGTTCCAGGTCGCGCCGGCCCAGCCAGAGCTGCCGGCGGTTCATGTAGCACCCCAGCAGGTGGGTCTGATCGCCGTGCTGTCCGGCGAGCGACATCAACGTCTCGAACACCGACTCGGCCTCGGCGAC
>WNFY01005876.1_pt1 | contig 11027 bp, 8 predicted proteins | sample 5400091 | NCBI WGS metagenome assembly WNFY01 (sample SAMN13153364, study PRJNA577476) | soil metagenome | isolation source: 60 cm soil or saprolite under grassland replicate 1 | place: USA:California | collected 2016-06-15
GGCCATTGTCTCTTTCGGAACGCTCTCAATTCGTCTCTTCATCTGTTGAGCGAACTTGTGTGCGAAGAAATGAACCAGCAGGGGAATATCTTCGGGCCGCTCGCGCAACGGGGGCACATTAATGGGAAAAACATTCAGGCGATAATAAAGGTCGCTGCGAAATTTCTTTTCGGCAACCAGTTCAGCAAGGTCACTGTTGGTCGCGGCCACAACGCGTGCGTCTACGCGAAGTGTGCGTGAGCTGCCTAATCTCTCGAATTCCTGCTCCTGAAGCACTCGCAACAGTTTCGACTGCAACTCGAGCGGAATGTCTTCGACCTCATCAAGAAAGATCGTTCCCTGGTTCGCCAGTTCGAATCGTCCGATGCGCCGATCAATCGCCCCGGTAAAGGCGCCTTTCTCGTGACCAAAGAACTCGCTTTCAAGCAGACCGGTCGGAATAGCAGCGCAATTCACCTTGACTAAAGTGCGTTCGCGGCGCGGGCTCAAATTGTGAATGGCGTGGGCAATCAATTCTTTGCCGGTTCCCGTTTCACCATAAATCAAGACGGTTGAGCCAGTAGCTGCGACTGTCTCAACGTCCTGCAAAACACGCTTCAGGACTGGACTGTTACCGATAATCTCCTCGAAGTTGTATTCAGTGCGAATCTCCTCCTCGAGGTAGAGCTTTTCTTCTCGCAGCTGATTCTTGAGCGCATCAATCTCGCGAAACGCCAACGCGTTCTCCACAGCAATCGCAACCTGCTTGCCCACCTGGTTGAGCAACTCGGCGTCGTCATCAGTGAACGCGTTCTCGCTCAGACTTGCGACTCCCAGAATGCCGAGTGCGCGATCATGGGAGATGAGGGGAACCGTGTAGCCAGACTTCAGGCCGGCACGTTTCCCGACTGGATCCGCCGAATGATCCAGGCCGCTCATGACGGGTTGGCGCGTGGTAAAGGCAAGTCCCGCGGGTGTGCCCTCGAGTTCAATAATCTCATCCTCAATAAAAACGTTTTCGTTTGAAGGAAACTCCAAGGCAGTTACCCGCAGCTTATTAATTCCGGGATCAAACAGTGCAAGACCCGCTACGTCGTGCGCTATCACCCGTCCGAGACACGCGGAGATTGCGGACAAGAGTTCTCGCAGATTGAGATTCGACACGAGCGTATTATTTATTTCCAACAGTAATTGGGAACGATCACGCTCGCGGGCCAACTTGTGCTGATGACACTGGGCCTCCACGGCAACTGCTATCTGGGCCGCTACCAGTTTCGCGAACTCCAGGTCGAGTTGGTCATAGGCGCCCGGCTTGTCGCTCCAGAAATTTAGGACTCCCAGTCGCTGGTGCGCCGTAGTCAAGGGCAGGCTGCATAGCGACTTCACCGGATAGTTGCGCAACTTCTTCGCGACGGGAAAGCGATCTTCCAATTCCAGATCGCGGATTACAACAGGTTCCTGGTTCTGCCATACCCAGCCCGCCACCGAACCGTCCATTGGGACCTCAGTTGGCGCTTGCCACTGCGTCGGCTCGCAGGCTTCGAGGAGGTGCAGTCGCATGACGTTTCGCGACCTGTCGTGAAGCAATACGCCGAGATCGCGAAAATTGAAAAGATTCTGCAAGCGACAAGCAAGGTCGTGGAAGAGCTGTGATAAATCGCGATGTGATGCTACGGCCTTTGAGAGTTCAAGCAGCGTGAGGTATTTCTGTGTTTGTAGTTCGGCAACCGTGACCTGAGCGGTATTCGTGTTCACTTCTTTCTCCCCTTGCATTGGATAATAATCAGCCTATTGCGCCCGAGAAACTCAATGGGCAAATGGACACCCCGAATTCGCTTAGAGAATACGCGCACCCATACTTTTCGAGCAACCGGGGTTCCGGGGTGTTGGCAGTGACCAAAGCTAAGGCGAGCTCGAAAGATACTGACGGGCAACCAGATCGCTTGAATCACTTGCCCCGAAGGAGATGTCGGATTTCGTCAAATTGGGTTTGAAGCAGGCTTTCCGGGACCAATGGGATTTGAGCTGACTTAAGCGCGCTTCTTTTCCAACTTACAGGCCACCGCTGCAAAAACCGCATAGGAAACGAGTGCAGTTATTGCGGCGGCTTTATCTGACGATGGGGGCGGACCAAAGAAAACGAAGGCCTGGATCGGCAGCATTACAACCGCAAAGATAATCATCGCGTAGCGACCTCCGCTGTTGACTGGTTTTGTTGCTCTTAAATAGAGATACAGACCAAAGAAGAGGAACACAATTTCGAGTCCGAAGGCCACACTCGGGAAGTTCCAAAGCCCAAGACCCACCTTCATTGTGTTGTCGTAGAGCGGGAGGTCCGGGCGATGAACAAGCAGATCGAGTAACCAATGGGAGAACACTGCTAGTCCAACTATTGCCGCAGCTGACCAGCCATCACGTCCGAACAACATGTTGTAGGTTATAACTGCGGCTACCGACCAAAGCGTTGCTGCTACCAAGCTATGAGTGTAGGGCATGTAGTAAAGATCGAGTGGATTGGTAGCTGTAATGCCGGGCACTATACGAACCTTTTCAATCCCCAACAGCACGAAGATTGACCAAAGAACATCAACCCACTGCACTGCAATAAAGAGAACCCATAAGGGGATTGTCTTCTTCAGTGCGCTTGCGGCAAAGCTTGGCCCATAGTGACCTACGAACATGTGCTTTGACCTATCTTCGCGGTATCCTTCTTCCGCAATTCTGTACTCCGGCTTTGCTTAATCTGGTTTGCGGTTGAGCTTAATGCTGGAATTGATCCCAATACTCATCAAACGGCAGCGGCTTCCCCTACTTCAGCTGACTCAGCTGATTCAGAATTGGTACCGACCTGAATCTCCCCAATGGTCAGCAAATCAGTCTGCACTTTGTCCCACTCCTGTATGAGCAGCCCCTGCGACTCAAACAAAAGGCGAATAGAGTTCGCGTCCCAACCTGCGAGATCTTCCAGGATAGGAACCAGCACACTCAACGCGTCGTCGCTCAACACAGTGCGCCTCGCAATCGGGGTGATCAACTTTGCCTCGGAAACGGCAATCGTAAAGCCCTCCCTTCGATTTGTGTGCAACATCACATGGACATCGGAGCTGCCGTCGCCAACATAGACGATGCGATCCGGGCTCACTTGTAATTCAGACTGCAACTCGTCGAGCACCGCCACTTTCCCGTAGCCCGCAGGTACCCTGAGAATGGATTCTATCTCGCCCAACATGGGATCATAGCGAAACCTGGTGCCGAAAATATGGTCGGCAGGGACTATACCTTCCAGGGCTGATTGGATTACCTCCTCTGGAGCTGCTGAGATCACATAGAAAGAGAAGCGGTGTCCCTCGACACCGCGCTCAAGGAACTGCGAGAGCAAACTAATATTCGGCTTCAACCGAATGCGTTTACCCACCTCGACCAGATGTTCGCGTCTAACCTGCCGGTATTCCGGGTCATGAAGCAACAAATAAGCCAGCTCGCCTCCTTGCTGAACCAGGTTGATTCGCGAAAGACCCGCAACCTTTTCCTCGAAATTGGGTGTTCCCAACAGTTCGCTTAGAACCAATCCCGTATCATTAAAGCTCAAGGTTTTATCGAAATCGCTGGCTAGTAAATAGTGTTTTGTAATATTCGCATTGTTAATCATTTGATCCCCCCGCCACTCTCTTGCATTGGAACTCAAACGGACGTCTAGTGCAGAAAGAAGTGCCTTGCCCGCACAAGCGAAGATGGCGGAGCGATATTCTCAAGGTAATCAACAGCCGCCGTGTGTAAGCCAACATCGCGATTGAGCCGCTCGCCGAGATACCATTTATGCAAGAGTATCGATGACCAAATCTCCCGTGCTTGTGATTCAGGAATTTGCAGACCGGTCAAATCTTTAATCACTCGTCGTTCTCGGCTGCCGTTGGTCCAACTCGCCAGTCGAATGGTTTGATCGATTACGTATTCCAAACGAAATGGTATCATCGCTTTAGGCTTCGCTTTCCGCAATGCTCTAAGTTTCTCGGTGTTAGATAACTTCAAGACTTGCTAGCCATATCGGTAAGTGTTCTGGGCCGGTATCTCTCGACCTTTTCAAACTCCTCAGCCAGTTCAACAACCTTCCCGATGAATAAGTGCAGTCCTTCCAAACTGACGCCAAGCTCTCGTTTAAGTAAACAAAGAATTGTCGCGCTGTCGCTATCCAGGAAGCATATGTTAGAGAGGTCAAGCATGATGCGTTTCCCGGTCTGACTTGCCAGATCCCGACAAATCGTTTCCAGTAACTCCGCATCTTTTTTGTGGAGGGTGCCTTCAACCTTTAGGGCAATCTCCTCGCCTTTACTGCCAACATTATTCTCACCGTCAATATTATTAAGGTCACCAATGTTTGGTCCTCCACGCCTTGTCCCACCGGAGTGTCCGTTCTCAATCTCTGTTACTCGTATCGGCATCGTCTGCTCCAGGTTTTCCGATCTCTTTCTTCGGCTCTCCGATCCTGCTCAAATTGAGACCGAATAGAGCGTTCAGAGGGCGTGCAGTTGCAAACGGCTTGCCACGTGGATGGCGAGACGGTCCGGGCGATGTTTATCTCGCGACATGGTTCATATGGTGTATGACAGTGGAGACGGAATGTTTGTAAACTCCTGAAATGACGTGTGAGGCCGCGACCATTGTTTGTCACGTGACTAAATACCGTCAGTTGTTTTCCAATGGTTTCACATCGTCGTTGCTCGCGTTCTTAATCGAAAGCGCGGAAAATATGACAAACGCTGCGTGTACGTAACGGCAGAATAACAACCACTTCGAATGTAAGGAGCCCAAGAGTCTTGGATAAGCGCGCACCCAGCATCCGCCGAGATGATTATTCAAGACGAGTTATCCGATCGCACACAATCGTAGGCATTGGAGAAGCCTTATGGGATTTGCTACCTGCAGGCAAGCACATCGGCGGAGCCCCGCTAAACTTTGTCTACATCTCTTCACTTCTGGGTGAACGCGGCGTAGCGCTTACACGCGTCGGAGACGATGAACTCGGCCATGAGCTAAAGCGTCAACTGTCCCGGCGAGGTGTCGATGCGAGCTATGTGCAGAGAGATCCTTCGCTTCCAACAGGTGAGGTCTCAGTAATAATCTCCGAGCATGGGCAGCCAAGTTATAAGATTCAACATCCTTCCGCCTGGGACGCGCTTCAATGGACGCCAACACTGAAACAAATCATATGTCGAAGTTGACCACGCAACAGATCGAGCAATTCACTCGAGACGGATATCTCATGCTACCGAGTCTGTTCGATCCAGAAGAAATGGATTTACTCCTTAATATCGCCAGGGTCGACAAACAAATAGAGCAACAAGCACAAGAGCGACTGGATTTGTCTAGTGGACGAAGCAAGTTGTGGATTACCGGATCTCTGTCTGAAGACATTTACAGCGCCTTTGTACACTGCTCGCGCATCGTTGATCCTATGGAGCAAGTCTTAGGTGGTGAGGTCTACCATTACCATCACAAAATGATGCTCAAGGAGCCATTTGTGGGCGGAGCCTGGGAGTGGCACCAGGATTATGGTTACTGGTACTCCAATGATTGTCTGTTTCCCTATATGGCGAGCTGCTTGATCGCGATTGATCGTGCAACCTCTGACAACGGCTGCCTGCAAGTGATTAAGGGATCACATCACATGGGTCGCATTGATCATGGCAAAGCGGGCGAACAAACTGGCGCCGACCTTGAACGCGTACAGGAAGCACTCAAGCATCTGGAGTTGGTCCAATGTGAGATGGAACCGGGGTCTGCGCTCTTCTTCCACTGCAATCTACTTCATCGCTCTGACGCGAATCGGAGCCCAAACCCACGCTGGTCGCTGATCTGTAGTTACAATGCGGCGCGCAATCCGTGTCGTGAAAAGTTGAATCATCCAAGTTACCAACGCCTCGAGAAGTGGCCAGACTCCCGAATCAAAGCGATCGGGCGTCGCCAGCTGGAAATGTTTTCAACATCGCGTAACAATTATCCACTGAGGTAAATGTGTTAAGCATTGTGGCGATTTACCAATCCTTGGAGTGCGGAGGTGACTTACGGCTATGACAAAGCGGGCGGCTTACAAACGTCGGCGGTTCGGGGTATGGCGGGTGTTTCCAGCTACGACAGCTCATTGACCTACCGGGCCTTCGGCGTCAGCTAGTAGTGCCTGCGATTTTTATTCTGGCGATCTGTTCCTTCGTTAATGGTCAGGAACGCACGTTCGTCTCTGGCAAGGGTAACGATGCCAGCCCATGTACGCGCATGGCTCCATGCCGGACCTTCCAGCGTGGCTATAATGTCGTCGCCGCCGGAGGTGAGGTTGTGGCATTGGATGCCGCTGGATATGGTTCCCTAACCATCAGTAAGTCAGTGACCATTACCGGTGAAGGCACTTACGCTGGTATTACAGCGGCCTCAGGGGATGGAATTTTCATTGGTTCTGCCACAGCGGTAGTAGTCCTGAGAAATCTCTCCATCTACGGATTAGGCACCGGCATTAATGGAATTGAGGTTCCCGCTGCTGCATCACTCCACATTGAAAACTGTGTCATCCAGGGATTCGCCTCTGCGGGCCTCTTTGTCACCCCCTCAGGGAATACAGATGTTCAAACATTTGTGAAAGACACAGTCATGCGAGATAACAACGCTAACTTCGTCACCGCGGGCAGAGCTATCTTTGAGAATTGTCGCTTTGAAAAGAACGGTGTTGGCCTGGACGTTCGGGGAGCTAAAGCGACCGTACATAATTGCGTCGTGGCTGGAAACCCAGTTCGAGGATTGTCCTCAAGCAGCACGGGGGGTCAAATAATGGTCGATAGTTGTCAAATCTCGGGGAACGGCGCCGGTATCGTGGCCGAAGACAACGGGCAGGTTAGGGTGTCGAACTCCGAAATCACCAACAACTCAGTTGGCCTTGCCACTGCTACAGGTGGCACGATTCTGTCGCGTGCCACCGCAGCCGGGGCTTCCCTTACTAACACGGTTGAGGACAATGGTTCGGACGGAGCCTTCACTGGTATTTACTTGGCAAAATAACGTCTTTCACGGTAACAACTCTTCCAGGCTGCGAATCCGGCGCGCGGATAACGTGGCACCAGGCTCGAGGTGAACTGATCGTCCCCTGACGATCGCGAGAAAATAGACAGTTTCATGTTCCCGCTTATCCACAATCTGCTATACGCAACGCTAGCGACATAGCGTTACCCTTTAACGAAACACTATTTCGCCGAACCTCTGCGGGATATGAAAATCATCTTGTAAGGTCGGCGACCATGCTAAGGCCGCCCGTTTCGGCAGCTGTTCGCCCCGATACAGGTTCATCCGCCAGCGATCTCCCGGTAGCGGAGGACGGTGCGGCGCGGTCACAATGTCTTCTATTGGCAGAGCTATTTCGCAGGTCCACTCACGGTCACCGGCCTTGCCGTCCACCGTCCCATCCACTTGCACTGCCCACCGCAGCTTTTCACTGTTCCAGCTTTCGTAGTGGAGCGGTTTACGCGCAGCAAGCATATAGATGTCGAGCATAGTGCCGAGCGGATTTACCTCCAGTTCTATATAACTTGGCTGATTGGGATCAGCCTGGAGGAAGACCTCCACCACCTCCTCTTCCCACAAGTGTTCATCCCGCCGTCTCATGGTTGACCAAATATTGTCGTCGGCACAACGGAAAGCGAAGTAAATAAAGTTTTCATCGTAGAGCACCCTGGCTTCAGTCTTGTAAGTACTTCGGGAGCCGTCCGAGTTGTTCACGAAATCACCAACGAGTGCGGCTTTCTTCCACGCGATGTCCTCGAGTTTGCCATCTACCTTGATCGGGACTGATGTCCGCGCGACTTGATATGCCGGCAACCGCGGTACCTGGGCTACGGCCGTTAGGGTAAACAAACACTGCAGCCCCACGGCCAAACTCGGGATCTTGTTTTGCAGGTTCATCTTGAAATCTCTGCTTTCTCGCCGACCAGCAGAAGGTACGTCTTCAGAATTCTTGTCATTGCAATGCACCTTGCGGTTCCTGCGCAAAAGGCCATTGCTTTGTGTGCCACGACCAGATGATGAAACACATGACACCAAGGCCAAGTGTCCCCATCCCGAAAAGAATAACGGGCCAGTCGGTAGTGGCGAATACGAATATCCAGCCGAGAAGGGCGACGAGGTTGGGTATCGGGTACAGCCAGATACGATACGGTCGATTCATGTCTGGTTCGTTTCTTCTCAATAAGGAGACGGCAAGAATCTGACCGACAAACTGTACTAGAATCCTGGTCGTAATCAGCGCATCAATCACCATACCGAGCGAGAAGAAGCTGCAAATGATCGAAATGACGCCGAGGACGAGAAGTGAGATGTAAGGAAAATTCTTTGTCCGGTGCAGCCGGCTGAAGATTTTGAAGAAATAGCCGTCAACTGCAGCAGCGTAGGGCACACGCGAATAGCCGAGGAGCAGAGCGAAGACGGAACCAAACGCGGTCCATAACACCATCGCAGTGAACACCGTAGCAAACCCGGCTCCGTAGATTTTCTCCATAAAGATCGAGACGATGAAGGCCGACTCCGGGTGCTTGTCTGCCGGGACGAATTGCCGCCACGGCACAACCCCGATAATCGAAAAGTTAATGGCAATGTAGATCAGCGCTACCACGATGACACTAATAATGATCGAGCGCGGGATAATGCGGCCTGGATCGCGCACTTCCTCGCCGATGTAACAAATGTCGTAGTATCCGAGGTAATCAAATATCCCGATGCGCGTCGCCGCACCCAACCCGAAAAGAAAGCCAAGCGAGAAGTTGAACGCGCCGGACGGAAAATCGAACGCCAACCGCTGGTCGAAATGCAGTGCGCCGGTAACAATCACGGCGAACGCCGTCAGAATCGTTCCGACCCAAAGACTGACCGTGAGTTTGCCAATGAAGGTGATCTTGCGATAGAGGAGGATGATGTTCAAAGAACCCAGTAAAGAAACTACGACCATTGACTGCACTCTAGTGATGCCGGTCCAGATGTACCCGAGATACTGCGTAAAGCCGATGTAGCCCGACGCTATCTCCAACGGGCCACTCAGAATGAACTGCCAGATAAAAAGAAAGCCCATCAATCGACCGAACGTTTCGCGGCCGTAACCTTCGCGCAGGTAGATATAACTACCGCCTGAGCCCGGCATCGCCGCGCCGAGCTCGCTCCAAATCATCCCGTCCGAAATCGTAATGAGCAGAGCCACGAGCCAGCCAAGCATGGCCTGCGGGCCGCCGAGCGTTGATAACAGCAACGGGATCGTGATGAAAGGCCCGATGCCAATCATGTTCGTCATGTTGAGTGCGGTAGCCTCAAGCAAGCCGAATCGCCGCAACAGGTGTGGCTGTTCCTGGCTGTCGCGGATACCTTCTGGTTCGGTTTTCATTTCTTAATGGACGTAAATGTTTAGACCCTTGTCGCCGATTCGCTTCTCAGGTCGATTCTTCCGAAAATAGCGCCACCTGGATTTCTTTACGTCAGCGGCGTTCGCCAATTTCAGCCCAGGGTTGCGGCAACCCTGGGATAGAAGGGCAACGAATAGATAACTCTGAAAGAGTTGGCAAACTGGTTGCGTGACGCTCGCCAACACCTTCGGCGTTACGACGTTTCGGAATCACCGCGGACCCAGGGTTGCAGCAACCCTGGGCTGAAATTGGCGAACGCCGTTGGCGTAATTGTCTGGTCGTCAATTTTCATTTGCGGTTGCGAATCGAGATTCATGACTTACTGTGTGAAAACTTAACGATCCCACAAGGACGGCTCGAGGCTTGCCAATTTGCTGGTTAGGAAGGGTGGCTTGTCCCCCGCTCGAGCGCCAACGGTGCGACGGGTTACTTCAGCCTTCAGCTCTGCTTATTTAACGGTCCCGCGCACGCCACGACCAAGCGATGTCGAATTGCTTTTGAGTTTCGCCGCGGCCATCCACGTCAGGTAATCAGTCACCTCCCCGCCGGCTAACTGCGGATCAATTTTGCTGAAGCCCACCTCGCGATTCGGATCTGCCAGTCCCCCGACGGGTACGTCGTGGCCGCCGTTGAAGAAAGTATTGTCGCGGTGATCGAATCTGATTACGGATGTGCCTACACCTGAGGTCTGATAAAGCATCGTTTCGTCCACGACTCCGGAGAGGATGAAGATATTACTCCCCAATGTCAGATCTTCGGTCCGCGTCAGACGGACGGACCGACCACATCCTTTAGCAGGACTGTCAACCTCGTTCCCTGGACGCACCAGTAACACGCCACGCTCGCCAATACCTATAAAAGTATTGTTGACGATGCTCGCGCCCTTCGCCGCCCAGATCGAAACAGGTTCAACCGGGCGTTCACCAGGTCGCGTGGAAACAACTAGATTATCGCGTGCCGTCATGTCATAAGATTCGAAGAAAGCGAACGAACAAGGGTCGCCGAAATGCCCATCGATGAAAAGATCCGGATCTGTCGAACCGCCTGAGAAGGCTGCGCCCGAGTTGTCAACAAAGACGTTGGCTTCAATCAGTACCCTTCGTCCCCCGCCTTTGCTAACCACGCCTCGATGGCAGTTGCGGACCAGGTTGCGACGCACAACCACGTCGTCGCTGCAGGGAAGGTCGATGGCCGGCTTGCGTTGAAAATTCTTGCCGTCGAACAGTTCACAGTCTTCGACCGTGATGTGGTGTGCCTGGTTAAACTTGATCAGGTAAAGGCGATCGTCGTCCTGCAGCGGATCATAAGTTTGCGTACACCCGCCCGTGGGGCACGCGTAATGGACCTTCAAGTTGCGCACGGTGATGTAGCTGGTCCAGAGGGAGCGGTCATACCAGGCCGCAGTATGCCCGCCTGGTGGATCGTTGGTCTTTACGTGGTTGTACGTATCTTCGGGCTCGTAGACGCTATCACCGTGAATTCCATCGCGGCGACGGTTGAGCTTCTTTCCTGACTCGTCCGTGTAATAGGGATTCGGGACGATGTCGAATCCCTCGATAACGATCCCGCGCGCCAAATGAAAACGAACGTGGTCTATGACAACACCCTGCTTTGTCTCCGCGC
>WNFY01010352.1_pt1 | contig 11026 bp, 11 predicted proteins | sample 5400091 | NCBI WGS metagenome assembly WNFY01 (sample SAMN13153364, study PRJNA577476) | soil metagenome | isolation source: 60 cm soil or saprolite under grassland replicate 1 | place: USA:California | collected 2016-06-15
CTCCGACAAGCAGATGAAGGCCCTGGAACAACGCTCGATCAGGCGACACGCCTTCCACGGGGAATGGAACTACACCCTGCTGCCCGCTCGCCAGCCGACACACCCGACATCACAGAAGTAAATTTTCGGAGAGCCCTTACGGGGACCAGGACGGGTTCCGCGCCGAGCTGGCGGAGGCCGGGCTGCCGTTCGTGATGGCGCTCAAGCCGCGCCGCGGGACCTGGGCCCATGGCCCGGATGCGCACACCCCTGTCGATGCGGCCCGCGCGCTGGCCTGGGACGGCCCGGACGATCCTGGCGACTGGCGCCCAGTGACCAGGACGTTCCGCGACGGGCATGCCGAGACCTGGTGGGCTGTTGATGCGGCGCTGGGCTGGTGGGGGCCGGACGGCGCCCGGCGCCTGGTGGTTGCCACCGCCGACCCGGCCACTTTGCCGGCCAAGGCCACCTGGTACCTGGTCACGAACCTGTCCCGGCCCGGCGGCCCGCGCGAGCCAGACAGTCCGCACCCGGCCGCGGGCCTGGCCCAGATCGTGCGGATATACGCGATCCGCAACTGGATCGAGCAGGGCTACAAGCAGGTCAAAGACGAGCTGGGCTGGGCCGATTTCCAGGTCCGCTCCGATGTCGCGATCCGCCGGCACCAGGCCCTGGTCAACTGCACGTTCAGCTTCTGCTGGGCTACCTGGTTCCACGACCACCCCGCTCCACGCCGGACTGCGGCGCCGCGGCCAGAGCGCGGCCGCGGAGAGAGGGGGGCCGCGCGACGCCGTACCGCCACAAGCACCGTCCTGGCCGCGGGCGCTGCGCGCGGTCCGCGCGTGGCTTTCCCCCCTGGATCGCGCTGCAGCGCTGGTGGCCGGCATGGTCAAGGCGCCCCCGCCCCCGCAGCTGCAAGCCCTGATCAGCTCGGTCGCGGCTGGCTGCGGCCTGCACCTCTACATCCCGAATTAACAAACTACCGTTAGCACCCGGCCCCGAGCCAGACGCTGCCGCCTGCAGCCGCTCAACGGCCCCACCAGGGCGCCATGTCACGGACGGCCCTTAAAGGGCAAACCCCACAAGCCCCCGTCAGCTGGAACTCACTCCAGGAGAGCCGCACCCACAGCCGATGGCGATAATCGTGTCGTCGGAGTTTACCGATGTTGTCCTTGGAACAGGGGTCGTCAATGGGCGCTGGCGGTGATCGCGCCGGGCTCTTCGGAGATCTGTTGCGCCGGTCGCGGCTGTCTTCGGGGCTTACTCAGGAGGAGCTCGGGCGCCGGGCGGGGCGCGCAAGTGTGCGGTGGACCTGTCCTCGCTGCACCTGCTGGGCCTGCTTCCAGAAGACGATCGTCTCCTGATACGCGCCGCCCTGCCGGACATCGTCGTCGCTGGCGCCGCTGTCACCGACATCGTCCTCACCTGCGACCACATGCGCGGGCTCGCGGTCGCCACCTACACCGCCTCACTCCGCGCCGATGGCACGGTCGAGCGCACCACCCTCACTCCCGGCCAGCAGGCGCGCCTGCGTGAGCAGGCCGAAGCACTCCAGGCGGCCACGGCATCGCTGCACATGGTGCACGCCAGCGAACGCGGGGACCCGGCCGGGGAAACCGTCACGATAGCCAGCGAGCAGGGAGTACCTCTGTGGTGCGACGACTCAGTTCTACGGCAGAGGGCGCGGGGAGCCCGTATTCCGTCATTCAGCCTGCTGGACCTGGTCACAGTTCTCCGCCATCAGGGCACAAGACTCAACGAGCCGGTGATCCTCCGCGGTCTCGCTGAACAGTACGTCGTTGACCTGCCGCTGAATGCCGCCGACATCGTCGCGGTCGCAGGCGGTCACGACTGGAGACCGGGTCCAGCCCACACTGCGCTGGCCCGGCCGGAATGCTGGCGCCACCACGAGGGGGACTGGAGCGGCACCTGGCTTGAGATCGCCACCCATGCGCGGCGGCACTCCCCACGCGCGCTTGTCGACGTGACGAAGGCGGCACTTACAGGCGCGATCGAGCAGGTCCGGGGTGGTCTTCGCACCCAGCGCTATCAGCAGCTCATAGTCCTTGCCCTCGTCGGGTGCCACGGCGCAGGCCGGCCATCACCGTCGGGCCTGCTTGATGACCTGGCCCAGCATGCCGGGCCGGGGCTGGCACCTCGCCCACCGTTCGTGCGGCGCGTTATGTGGGTTGCCTTATTGCTGGGCCAGGCAGAGGCGCATGAGGGTATGGGCGGCGATGGTCGCGGCGGACCGGGTGAGCAGGCCCCAGAAGGTGTGCGCGCCGTGTCGCGCTAGTTCCATCTGGTCGGTGATCTCTTTGAAGGTGGTCTCGACCCGGTTGCGCCACTCCGCGATGATCTTCTGCAGGATGGCTGGCATGTCCGCGCGCTGGTGTTTGCTGGGCGGGATGAGCACTGCGGTGCCGTGGCTGGCCTGGGCGGCGGCAAAGGCGGTACCGCGGAAGCCGGAAGCCGCAGGACCATTCGGCGTGCGCGGCGTCGCGGCCGAACCGGGCGGACAGGTCGTTGCCCGGGCCGGTCCAGCCGTCCGGGCCGCGGACCCGGGAGGTGTGCTTGACCGGGATGGCGCTGGTGCCGGTCTGCTGGCAGTTATCGACCGGCCAGGTGGCCGCCAGCGCCTCGCGGAACTGCTCGAAGGCGCCCCGCAGCCAGCGGATCCGCCGGTTGGCCTCGGATTGGTGCGGCAGCCGCGGGAACAGGTGCGCCCAGTCCCGGGCCACCTCGGCCAGGAACCCGGCCTCGCTGCGCCGGCCCAGCAGATGCCGGACTACCGCGATGGCCAGCAGCTCGGCGTCACTGCAGGCCGGTTCCGGTCCCGGCCGGGCCGGGATGGCGATGGTCCCGGCCGTGATCAGGTCGTGGATCAGCACGTAGACGTGGGGTTGTGCGTGCCGAGAATCTCATCCGTGGCTGTGAGCAGCAGAGTTGCGGTGTCGGCGACACAGCCGTGATGATCACCTGTCATGTGCCTGCGGTTCGTGTTTCTCCTGACCTCGCGGCTAACTGCGTGGCTGCGGCTGTCCCGGCGTGAGGAAACGTGGAAGACTGCCGAGATCTTGATCCTGCGCCACCAGCTCGCGGTCCTGCAACGGCGGCAGCCGCACCGCCCGAAGCTGAACTGGGCGGACCGGGCCCTGCTCGCGGCACTGCTCAGCATGATACCCAAAGCGCAGCGCCAGGGGCTGCGGCTGCTGGTCACCCCGGATACCATCGTGCGCTGGCACCGCAACATCGTCCGCCGCCGCCAGGCCGCCAGGTCTATGCGCGGCAAGACCGGCCGGCCGGCGACCCGCCGGAACATTAAGGCCCTGGTCCTCCGGCTGGCCCGGGAGAACCCCGAATGGGGCTACCGCAGGATCCACGGGGAACTGGCCGGCCTGGGAGTGCGAGTCTCGGCGTCGACGGTGTGGGAGATCTTGAAGAAGGCCGGAATCGATCCCGCGCCGCGGCGGACCGGGCCGACCTGGCCGCAGTTCCTGCGCTCCCAGGCCGACGCGATCCTGGCGTGCGACTTCTTCACGGTCCACCTGCTCGACGGCACGCAGGCTTACGTCCCGGCCGTGATCGAGCACGCGACCCGGCGCATCCGGATCCTCGGCGTCACGCTGCACCCCACCGGGGAATGGACCACCCAGCAGGCCCGCAACCTGGTCATGGACCTCGGCGAGCGAACGCGCCAGGCCAAGTTCATGATCCGCGACCGCGGCCCCAACTTCACGACCGCGTTCGACGCGGTCCTCGCCGATGCCGGGATCCGGACCGTGCTCTGCAATGTCCGGACGCCCCGCATGAACGCGATCGCCGAACGCTGGATCGGCGGATGCCGCCGCGAGCTCCTGGACCGCACCCTCATCTGGAACCAGGCCCATCTGCGGCGGGTCCTGCACCAGTACGAAACCCACCACAATCAGCACCGCCCTCACCGATCCCTGAACGCAGCCGCGCCGCTGAAACCGCTACCCGAACCAGCCGGCCTTGAGCAGTACCACGTCCGAAGGCAGACTCGCGTCGGTGGCCTGATCAACGAATATCGCCTGGTCGCATGACGTGGACGAGGTTTTCGGCACGCACAACGCTCGCCGAGCCGCCGTTCGGTACGGCTCACTGGTTGTGCGCTGTCGACATCGAGTGCTCCGCAGACCTGGCTGTTCTGCACGGCCCTGGGGTCGATTTGTCAGTATCGCCGGGAGGAGGTGGCGGTAGCGGCGCTGGAGTTGCGGGCCGCTGTGGCGGCCAGTAGCCCGGCGCGTTCCCCGCTGGCTAGTGAGCCATCCGATAGCCAGCCTTCTGGGCCGACCCAGTCTCCGGCGAGGAACAGGCCCGGGGCGCCGGGGACCGCGACCGGTGGACGCCCGGCCAGCCCGTGCTGCGGTGAGGGCAGGCAGCTCACCACCTCCATCCGGGGCAGGAAGCGCTCCACCACTACGTCATCGCGGCGGATGCCAGCCGCTGCCGCCAGGGCCCAGAGCTGTTCCCGGTCATCGGCCGCGTCGGTCGCACCGTAACGCATGACGTGCACCAGGCCGCAGCCAGCCGGGGCCAGGTCGCCGGGCGGGGCGTGCGGGGACAGGTAGAGCGGCTGGTCGATGCCGAGGACGAACCGCGCTCCCGGGCGGCGCAGGCCCAGGTCCAGGCAGGCCGCTGTCACCGGCGGCCCAAGGTCCCCCCATCCCGGCCCTGGGGGGAGCAGGCGCCTCGCGGCGGCGGGCCGGCCGACCGCGACCACCACGGCCGCGGCGCCGATCACCTCCGAGTCCGTATGCACCCGCCAGGCGTCTGGCTGGCCCGCCACCTGCTCCACCCTGGCGTGCCGGCGGATCTGCGCGCCCGCTGCCGACGCCCGCGACAGCAGCGCGCGGGTGAGCTGCTCCCAGCCTTCGTCAAGATAGGAAACCCCGCGGACGGCGGCGCGCATCTGGCCGATGGCCACAGTTGCCGGGAGCCGGCCCAGGTCCCCCACGTACGTGGTGACCCGGACCCCCGCCTCCATGAGCGCTGCCGCGTCATCGCGCAGCCCAAGCGAGCCGATCCAGTCCGCGGCACTGGCCCCTGCCCAGCGCGCGGGCCTGGCAGCGGCCACCCGGCCGATGGCGCAGCCAGTCTGCGCTACCGGGAAGCGGCGCGGACGGCCCGCGATCAGCGCCCGCGACCGCCATAGCGGCGGTGAGTGGCCGGTGGTCTCGATCCCCAGGCGGGACAGCACGCGCCGGCCGGGGCCTCCCCGGAAGAGCGCATGGGGGCCCTGGTTGAACCGGAACCCGTCCCGGACCTCGGTCCGGGCCCGGCCGCCGACGGCGCCAGCCTCCAGGATGATCACGCGCGCGCCCGCACGCGCGGCTGCCGCCGCGGCGGCCAGCCCCGCCAGCCCCGCACCGGCCACAACCACTGGCAGTCCCTGCTCGTCTCGTGTTCGCATGCCCTTATAGATCCTTCACGGCCGTGGTTTCGTGACAGCCCGCGCCAGCTTCCCCGCACGAGGAATCAGCCGTGGCCGGGCACGCCAGCCCACGGCAGGCTCTCTTCCACGGGCAGGCTGACCGCCTGCCGGGCGGCGACGGCCAGCTTGCCCGGAGCCACCACCAGCCACAACGCCGCGATCATCCCTCGGTCGGCGTCCAGGATCACCACCGCCAGCAGGCTTCCCCGGCTCCAGGCCAGCACCGCGGGCTGGCCGTTCACCTCCGCCTCCGTAAGCCGCACATCGGTGAACCGCGGATCGGCCGCATACCGGGGGACCACCCAGGCAAAGAACCGCGCGAGCCGGGACCGCCCGGCCACCGGCTTGCGGGCCACCGGCAGGCCGCTGCCCTCCCCGTCCCCCACGTACCCGGCATCCTCGGCGAACAGCTGCTCCAGGCCTGCCACGTCCCCGCCGGCCGCGGCGGCCAGGAACTGCTCGGTCAGCCGCCGCCACTGCCCGCGATCGGGCCGGACCCGCCGCGGCGGGCTACCCAGCCGCTGACCCGCCCGCCGGTGAAGCTGGCGGCACCCGGCCTCCGATCGCCCCAGTACCCGCGCGATCTCGCCGTAGGAGTACCCGAACGCCTCGCGCAGGACGAATACCGCACGTTCCGGCGGGCTCAGCCGCTCCAGCAGCACGAGCACGGCAAACGACACCGAGTCCCGTTGCTCGGCAGTCTCCAGCGGCCCGAGCGCCCCACCCGAGGTCACCACCGGCTCAGGCAGCCAGGTTCCGGTATAGCGCTCCCGCCGGCGCCGCGCCGAGGCAAGCTCCTTCAGGCACAAGTTGGTCACCACCGTGGCCAGCCACATCCGAGGCGACACCACCGTGCCATCCGCCACGATCCAGCGCTCGAACGCGCTCTGCAGCACGTCCTCCGCATCAGACGCCGACCCCAAAAGCCGGTACGCAAGCCCGAACAACCACGACCGTTCGGCCTCGAACACCTCGCTGACCCTCACGGGCTCACCCGCCACGCCCACCAGGATGCAAGCCGCCTCCCGCGACCGCAAACACGATCGCCGACCCCAGCCAACCCCGGCCCCGCACCCGGCACCCGCGGGCAGACAGCGGGGGTGCTCCTGATCTTCCGGACTGCGGATCCTTATAGGATCTTCACCGGAAAGGACGGGATCGAGTGCCAAGAAAGAACAGGAGCTTCTCGCCTGAGTTCCGCGAGGAAGCGGCCCGCATGGTCGTGGAGACGTCACGTCCTATCGCGGATGTGGCGCGGGAACTCGGGGTCAGCGAGACCAGTCTCGGCAATTGGGTGCGGGCGTACCGGGAAAAGCACGCGGAAGATGAGCCGCCGCTACAGCTATCCGAACGTGCCCGGCTCCGCGAGCTGGAGCGCGAGAACCGCGAGCTGAGAATGAAAGCTGAATTCCTTTCAAAAGCCGCGGCGTACGTGTGTCCTGAACGGTAGCTGGCGGATCGCGTAGGTGCGTTCTGCTGGCGGCCGGTGCTGTGTGAGAGATGGAGGCAGGCCCTCCGCTGCCGCCTTGCAGGAGGAGGCAGCAAACCACCGTGAGCTGCGCCGGTTAAGAGCCGGGGTGGTGAGCGTCGCGGAAAAGGCGCGGCAGGATCGCGTCAGGTGCGGATCGTGAAGGCGAGTGAAACCGAACCCTTGTGGAAGCGTCGAAATGCTTAAGGTGATGTCGAAACCAGGAGAATGTATGCGGTCCTGGGAGGAGCCGGGGGGATACCTGTCTACTGCCCCGGCGGCATCCGGCGTGAAGAGGGCGCGAGCACGATCCAGGCTCTTGCATGGAACAGGAGAACCCGGATCAGGGGAATGCTCGAGTCCGACCCGGACTTCGAGGTGGTCGGCGAGGCGGCCAGCGGACCCGAGGCCGTCGAGCTGTCGCTGCGCGGGCGCCCCGACGTGGTGCTGATGGACCTGCAGATGCCCGGGCTTGACGGCGCCTCCGCAACCGCCCAGATCAAGGCTCGGTGCCCCGGGACGCAGGTGCTCGTGCTCACCACCTACGGCACGGACGCCGACATCGTGAACGCGATCGACGCGGGCGCGGTCGGCTACCTGCTCAAGGACGCACCGCATGAGGAGATCACCCGCGCGGTGCGCGCGGCGGCACGGGGCGAGACCACGCTCGCTCCCGCCATCGCCCAGCGGCTGATGCAGCGGGTCCGCTCGCCCGCCGGCGAGGCGCTCAGCCCGCGCGAGATCGAGGTGCTCCGGCTCGCCGCCCGCGGACTGAGCAACAGCGAGATCGCCAGGGAACTGTTCGTCAGCGCCACCACCGCGAAAGCCCACCTGGTGCACATCTACGCCAAGCTCGGCGTAAGCGACCGCACCGCGGCGGTCACCACCGCCCTCGAACGCGGGATCATCCGCCTGGACCAGACCTAGCGCGCGGGTTCACAGGACCGGACGCTATCCTGGCCCTCGGGTCAGGGATAGGAGCCCGGGGCAGGAACAGCACAATCGGAAAGCCTCTTTGTGTCAAGGGGTTCCGTCGGTCCTTTTCGCGGCGTGTGAGGTGCCCTTCGGGCACTGTGGCTTCACAGCGATCTTTGGCCCCTGGCCTTCCTCGTGGCCGGGTGTGGCCGTCGTCTCGCCGCGCCTCCAGGTCGTTCGTCCTCGCTTCGCTGCGGGCGCTCCACCTGGACCTGCGGCTTGGCCGGCGGCATGGTGGCAGCGACCGAGCCTTAACTACGCGGCCTTGCGTCGCTGACGCGATGGCGCTACGCGCCACCCTGGACACTGATCTTCGTGCGCCGTGAGGCGCTGCTGATTCGAGTGGAGGTGAGAGACCATCCACCGCTGACCTTGTCGCAGCAAGGCGGCGAAGCTGGGGGCAGCCTGATCCGGGAAGCGCCGGGGAGGGTGGGAGCAGCCCCGACAAAGCCGGGACGTGTCAGTACTGCCAGATGGTGCGGGTCCGGCGAGCGTGGCGGAGAGGAGTACGCGAGGAACCAGCGTCATTACGTCTCTTAACTGTCCACCGGCTCAAATCTGGCGGATATGGGCCGGGAGCGGCGCGCACCCGTTCCTTCATTGCGGAGCGGGGAACTCCTGGGCGGGCCTGAAGATGTGCGCCGGGAGGCCACGGTGAAGCGCTGCGGGGTAGCCGTGGCGATGCCGCAGGGATAGAGCTGGGCTCCTCCTTTGCCGAGCGAATCGCAGTGAACACGGGAACCGTCCCGGTCTGCCCGGTCGTGCGCGGCCAGCGCGCGGATACGGGCTGGGCCCGCTGTCGGCCGACCGGCCTGGGGCGGGGCGGAGCCGCCGTAGTACTCCGAGCCGGGGAGAGCCCGGCACCTGGGGAAGGGCGGCAGCGGTTTCGAGAAGGGAAGGAGGCTGCAATGCCGCAAGAGGCACCGCCGAATGGCGGCGCACCAGATACGGCCCCGGCGGGGTCGTGGTCGCGGGTAGCGGGGATGCAGGCCAAGCTTCACCGCTGGGCGGTGGCTGATCCTGGCCGCCGGTTCGATGACCTGTTCAACTTCGTGTATGACCCGGCGACGCTGATCGTGGCGTTTGACCGGGTCGCGGGGAACCGGGGCGCGAACTCGCCCGGCGTGGACGGTTTGACCGTCGCGCTGGTCGAGGAGCGCATCGGGGTCCCGGGGTTCCTGGAAGACCTGCGTGCCCAGCTGAAGTCGGGCACGTTCCGGCCCTTGCCGGTGCGGGAGCGCAAGATTCCCAAGCCGGGCGGTTCGGGGAAGCTGCGGAAACTCGGCATTCCCGCCGTGGCCGACAAGGTGGTCCAGGCCGCGCTGAAGCTCGTGCTGGAGCCCATTTTCGAGGCGGATTTCGAGCCCGTCTCCTATGGTTTCCGGCCGGTGCGGCGGGCGCACGACGCGATCGCCGAGATTCACGTGTTCGGCACCAACGGGTATCGGTGGGTGCTGGACGCCGATATCGAGGCGGCCTTCGACAACCTGTCACACTGCGCTGTTCTGGCGCGGGTGCGGGCCAGGGTGAAGGACAAGCGCGTGCTCGCGCTGGTCAAGGCGTTCCTCAAAGCCGGGGTCCTCACCGAGCTCGGCGAGAACAGGGACACCAACGCCGGCACCCCGCAAGGAGGCATCCTGTCCCCGTTGATCTTCAATGTCGCGATGTCGGCGCTCGATGAGCAGCTGCACCGGCCGTGGAAGCCCGGCGGGACGATGGAAACTCACGGCAAGCGCGTCCGGCGCCGCGCCAAGGGCCTGCCGAACTGGCGCATCGTCCGCTATGCGGACGATTTCGTCGTGCTCGTGCACGGCACCAAAGCCGACGCCGAGACCCTGCGCGAAGAGATCGCTGATGTGCTCACGCCGCTGGGGCTGCGGCTGTCAGCAGCCAAGACCCGCATTGTGCACATGAGCGAGGCGTTTGACTTCCTCGGGTTCCGCATCCAGTGGAAGCGAAAGAGGGGGACAAGCAAGTGGTACGTCTACACCTTCATCGCTGACCGGCCCATCCGGTCGCTGAAGGCCAAGATCCGTGCCCTGACGAACAGGAGATCGCAGCAGGACCTCAGGTACGTGCTGATCCGGCTCAATCAGATCATGCGCGGCTGGGCTAACTACTTCAAGCATGCAGTGTGCAAGCACACCCTGGGCAACCTGGCCAACTTCGCCTGGTGGCGAGTGATCCGGTGGCTCAGGACGCTGCACCGCTGGAGGTGGAAAGACGTCCGCCGGGCCTTCACCACCCCTGAGGGGCGGTGGAAACCGGTCACGGCGGACGGGATCGAGTTGTTCAACCTGAACGCGGTGCCGATTACCCGGTACCGCTACCGCGGCAACACGATCCCCAGCCCCTGGGTCCTCAACCACGCCTGACGGCAGAAACCGTGGAGAGCCCGGTGCCCGGAGACGGGCACGCCGGGTTCGGCGAGCGGCCTGGGGAAACGGGCCAGGAGCAATCCCGGCACCGCGCCCCAGGCCGACTCAACCCCGGCAAGTTCTCGCGCCTATCAGGAGGACGAGGCGGAGTCGAGGGCCCTTGCAAACCGTTACGGACCACGCGGAGTCCGTTACCCTGGGCATAAGCGACCGGCTCCGGGGCACACGAGCGAAAGCCCAGGATGCGCAACGGCTAACGTCGCCAGGTATGCGCGCAAGCGGGAAAAGAGCGCAGCATGAACACGCTTTGGGTGATCGTGGATGCGATGCGACGCACGGTGGAACAGCCGAAGGGTGAGCACGTCCCTTACCGGGCCCCAGGGCAGCAACCCAAGAGCGCCCAGGCGCTGTCCCAGCGTTCCCCGTCCCCGCTTTCGCGGTAGTTCGAGAACCGGCCCAGTGCCTGCCACCGTGTCTGTAACCCTGCAAGCGGGTCGCCCGCACTTTGCTCGCAGTCGCTACCACGCACCAGCGGGGCAGGCGTTTACCCTCAAGATCACACATTCCCTGTTCTCTACGACCGGGAAACCGCTGTGGGTGACGTTGCTGATCTCGCCCAGCGACAATCCCGCGATTGCCCCGGTGCCGGGTCGGTCAGGGTTTGGGATAATCGATCCCGGTCACGCCTCGTTCGTCGCCCCCCGCGTCACGGCCCCCGGCACCGGAGTGTTCACGGTTTCCGCGCTTGCCGCCGGAACCTACGTCATG
>WNFY01005877.1_pt1 | contig 11024 bp, 9 predicted proteins | sample 5400091 | NCBI WGS metagenome assembly WNFY01 (sample SAMN13153364, study PRJNA577476) | soil metagenome | isolation source: 60 cm soil or saprolite under grassland replicate 1 | place: USA:California | collected 2016-06-15
CACTTGCGGGGTGATCTTGAGGTCCCTGGCAAGAATCGTTACGCGAATGGCAGCCGAATAGAATTTCAGATCCTGAGGTAACCTGACAACTGAGTCTGGTGGGATTAAAGCAATTGATCGCGGAGTTTGCAACGTGGCAGTCCCCCGGTCTTTTGCGCGAATCACGCCCGCAGTGAACAGGATTTGAACGATCTAGTTCCATGCCATTAAGGTAAACCGACCCGGTCGGATACAAAATTCCTGCGGCCGTCATACTCGAGGCAAGGCTGCTCGAAACCATGATCAATGTGCACAACATCCAGCTCAGTTTGCTCTGCATCAGACACCTCTACCCGCTCAAAACTGCCTCAGCGTAACCAAGGTTGACTTTGGATTCAACCAATATCGCTCAAGTCTCCGATGACCCGTGTGGTTCGGATCGATAAAATCATGCTGGCTGCATGTTTACTGCCTCGGTTACTAGCGCCGACCTTCCTTGAACAAGGATGTGGAGCGCGGGTACGATCACGGTAGGAAGTGACAGCGGAGGTTCAAATCATGTGGAGAACGGCATCGTGGCTTTTATTCTTGATAGGATCCTCTGCAGCCTTTGCGGCGGATACGGCTATTGTCTACGGTAGTGGCGTGGTATACCTCAACGGCGCACAAGTGAACAGTTCAGGCGCGGTGATGGTTGGCGATGTCGTGCAAACAAAAGACACAGGCGTTGCTCAGCTCACTACCGTAGGTTCGAGCGCGTCCATGCAGTCCAACACCATCGTGCGCTTTAGCGAGGGGGGCCTGGCACTTGACCGCGGAACCATTACGATAGCCACGGGAAAGGGGGCCAGTGTTTTTGCGCGAGACTTCAAAATCTCTCCATCGTCCGGGGCCTGGACGCAATTTGATGTAATCAGATCGAGCGGAACCATCCAGATCCTCGCGCGAAAAAGCAATGTGACGGTGAGTTGTGGAACCGGGGCTCCTATCCTCCTTAAGGAAGGGCAACAGCTTTCACGAGACGATGCCGCCGATTGTGGCCTGGGACAAAAACCGATCGGCGCTGCAGCCGCCGCGAAGGGCCCCATTTTGGCATCTCCCACAGCGGAAATGGCGGGAATGGCCGCGGCAGGCGGACTTCTGGGGTGGGGTTCTATTTCAGAGCGACGAACCGGTCAGCCCGTTTGCGCCCTAGCTTGCTTTGATTGGTTATATTTTTCCAGCCAATCCTAAGTGGTTCCCATTAGTTGCGAGTCCATTTTCGTAATCAAGTAGTCATTCTGCTTGACAAAGTGATAACTATTCTATAAATGTTTTAAAAGTCGCTGCGCGTAGCAGTGTGCATTCCAGCCTAATGGCTTTCTCGAGGGGGGAAGCGGTACGGTGAAGGTGTGCATATGCAGTGTTTTGTGCGTCCTGGCCCCCCCTGGATAGGGTTTGCCCGAATTGCACTTTCAGTTCACCTGAAGGTAACGCACTCGCCACGTGCGAACCTGATACCCACTCAGCTGTGTCTGCCGCTCGCCCAGACGTTTGGACCATTTGTTACCTGTTCCGCGCCTGAACATTCGCCCCTAGAAGGAAGTGGGCGTTGAACTCCAACAGCTTTGCGCTTCATAACGCGCTTCAATTACGCAAACGGCAAATGCTCGGTTTTTTGGCCACAGCGATTCTGACCATCGTGCCTTTTCTGATTTGGCCCGCATTGCTGGCACGAGTCCTGTCAACGAATTTTCTTCCCCATGCGTACTGCTACCTCCGCCAACCGGGTCTGGTTTGGACCCACGTCACAGCCGATTCGCTCATCGGTCTTGCCTATGTGGCAATTTCTGGGACGCTGGCATACTTGGTCTATAAGGCTCGCCGAGAGATTCCCTTTCATTGGATGTTTCTGGCTTTCGGGCTTTTCATAGTTGCGTGTGGCGGCACGCACTTCGTCGAGGCCGTAACAGTTTGGGTGCCGATTTATGTGTTCGCTGCGGCCCTGAAAGTCTTTACTGCGATCGTCTCACTGGCGACTGCGGCTGCCCTTCCGTTCACGATCCCACGAGTTCTTGGCTTGATACAACGAGCCAAGAGTACGGACGCAGTGATGGCCAGGCTAACAGAGAGCGAGGCGCGAATTCGCGGTATCACGCAAGCCGCGCCAGATGCCATTATCTCTGCTGATTCCAACGGAAAAATCCGGTATTTCAATCCCGCTGCGGAGCAACTTTTCGGTTATTCGGCCACTGAGTTTTCCGCCATGCAATTGGCTGATTTGATGCCGGAACGGATTCGTGCTCAATATCGCGCCGGCCTCGAAAGATTTCTCAATACAAGAGTTTCAGCAGTTATCGGCAGCAGTAGGGAATTCATCGGCAGAAGGAAAAATGGTAACGAATTCCCGTTAAGCGTTTCGCTCTCAGCCTGGGAATCAGCTGGAGAGACCCACTTCACGGGAATTTTGCAGGATCTCAGCGCCCGACACTACGCGGAGCGGAAATTCGAAGCGCTCTTGGAGTCGGCACCTGACGCAATGGTGATCGTCGATCACGCCGCAATCATCGTCCTGGTTAATTCCCAGACAGAACGGCTCTTCGGTTTCTCGAGAAATGAATTGCTGGGACAGAACATTGAGGCGCTGATACCGGGGCGTTTTCGCGGTAAGCATGTCGGCCATCGGGACGGCTACATGACGGATCCCCGAGTTCGTCCTATGGGCGCGGGACTTGAGCTGTTCGGATTGCGAAAAGACGGTGTGGAATTTCCCGTTGAAATCAGCTTGAGTCCATTGGAAACACATGAAGGTACATACATAACAGCCGCCATCAGGGATATCGGTGACAGGAAACATCACGAAGAAGAGATCAGCAAACTGAATGCGGAATTGAATGTCCGAGTAGCCGAGCTTGCGGTCAGCAACCGGGAGCTAGAAGCTTTCAGCTACTCCGTCTCACACGATCTTCGGGCTCCATTACGACAGATCGATGGATTCTCAAAGATCCTTCTCAAAGGGGCATCTGAACATCTCAGTTCGGACCATCGCGAATGCCTTCAGCAGATCTGCGACGGTACAAGTCACATGGCACAGCTGGTTGACGCACTTCTGAATTTCTCCCGTCTCGGCCAGCAAGAGATCAGGCGAGAATGTGTCGACTTAAACTCGCTTTCCCGCCAGCTTGTTAATGAACTAAACCAGGAAGTTAATGGCCGCGATGTGCATTGGCAGATCGAAGAATTACCTATTGTCAAGGCCGACAAATCGCTGGTCAGGCAAGCATTCTGGAATTTGATGTCGAATGCGGTCAAGTTCACTCGAACAAAGGACCACGCCATCATCGAAATCGGCGTGCAAGACCAAAATGGCAATCTTATCTTTTTCATTCGCGACAACGGGGTCGGATTTGACATGAGGTATGCGGACAAACTCTTTGGTGTATTCCAGCGTTTTCACCTGCACGATGATTTTGAAGGTACCGGTGTAGGACTGGCCAACGTGCAAAGGATTGTCCTTAAGCATGGAGGGGCGATTTGGGCAGACGCAGAAGTGGACCGAGGCGCCACTTTCTTTTTCACCCTCGATGCAAAAACCTGGTAACGGACTGAAGGGAGGGCGGCATGAATCCATCTGGAGACGTGCTGTTAGTTGAAGACAATAAGGCCGATATCCAACTCACGCTGCGCGTTCTAGCTGAGGAAAACGCGGCTTATCAAGTTCACGTGCTCCGTGACGGGGAAGAGGCGCTAAATTTCATTCAAGGACGGGGTCGATACGCGGACGTCACCAAGCCCCTGTTCGCCCTGGTGCTGCTCGATCTGAAGTTGCCGAAGGTAAACGGACTTGAGGTCCTCAAGGAACTAAAAACAAATCCCACTACAAAAGCGCTCCCGGTTGTGGTTCTTAGCTCGTCGAACCGGGTACAGGATGTGGACGTGAGCTATAAGCTTGGAGCGAATGGTTACGTTCAGAAACCGGTGGGTTTCGAAGAATTCACTCAGGCAATTCGTCGGATTGCTGAGTATTGGTTACAAGTGAACCTTGGCCCCAGTCCCGCACCCTTCAATGATCCCAATAGTAATAAGAAGGCCGCGGAGTAGGTTTACATGCAGACACTTCCGCAGAGCGGAACTATCCTTCGAGTCTTGCTACTTGAGGACAATCCGCGTGATGCCGATCTCTCGAAACGTAAGCTGTCTGATGCCGGGTTTCAATTCAAGGCAGACACAGCCGGGAATTCTCGGGAGTTCAAGGAATTTATCGAGAGGCAATCCTATGACCTGATTCTGGGCGATTACCGTCTTCCCGACTGGAATGGCCTGGAAGCTGTGCGTTGGTTACGCTCATCAGGAATTCTCACGCCGTTTCTTCTGGTGACGGGCACTCTGGGAGACGAACGTGCAATTGAATGCATTAAGGCTGGGGCCGACGACTACGTTCTGAAGGAAAATCTCGATCGCTTGCCAGTAGCAGTTCAGCGCGCGCTCGCGGAGCAGCAATTACGTCTGGAACGGGATTGGGCCGAGAGAGAACTACGGGAATCTGAAAACCAATATCGACTTCTGTTTAACGCGAATCCACACCCAATGTGGGTGTTCGACAATGAGACGCTTCGTTTTCTCGCGGTGAACAACGCTGCCGTCCATCATTATGGCTACTCGGTAGGCGAATTCCTTTCAATGACCGTAAAAGATGTCCGCCCTCCTGAAGAAGTTCCTCGCCTTCTGCAGAGAATAAATGAAGGAACTTTTGGTTCTGTGGAGCATTACCACGAGCTGTGGAAGCATCGAACGAGAGACGGCGCCGTCATCGACGTGGAGGTCAGCTCCGAACCAATTATGTTCCGTGGAGTTAGCGCCGCGCTGGTTTTAGCGCACGACGTTACTGAACATCGCAAGTTGGAGCAGCAATTTAGATATGCTCAGAAGATGGAAGCCATAGGACGGCTTGCTGGGGGCGTAGCTCACGACTTCAACAATCTGCTGATGGTAATAGGCAGTCACATCCAGCTATTGCGGGAGCACTTGCAAGAGCCGGATCGTGTGGACCGCTACATCAAACAGATTACGAGTGCGATCGATCGAGCCACGTTATTGACCAAACAGCTGCTGGCCTTTGGCCGAAAGCAGATTCAGGATCTGAGGGTGCTTGATCTCAATTCTATTGTGCCAGAATTTTGCAAGATGCTTCCTGGCCTGGTAGGTGCAGACATCGAATTGGTCGTGAGGACCTCCCCGCGGGAGTGCCTCGTCTATACCGATAAGGCTCAAATCGAGCAGGTAATCATGAATTTGGTCGTAAACGCAAGGGATGCGATGCCCAAAGGTGGAACCCTGACGGTTGAGACGGACAGGACCAACCTCGGGGGAGAATATTTCCCGAGCCATGGCGTGAGCGCCAAGCCCGGCCACTACGCGATGTTGGCGATCACGGATACTGGTATGGGTATGGATAGCAACACTCAATCACAAATGTTTGAACCTTTTTTTACGACAAAAGAACCAGGAAAGGGGACGGGGCTTGGTCTTTCCACTGTGTATGGAATTGTCAAGCAGGGCGGTGGCTACGTTTGGGTTTACAGCGAGATCGGTATCGGCACGACATTCAAAATATACCTTCCATACGCAGAGGCTCCGCTCGATGCAGAACCACAGCCTCTGAATGAAGAACCTGAAGCCAAGGGCCACGAGACCATACTTCTGGTGGAAGACGAAGCCGGGCTTCGCAGCGCCATTTGCGAGTTCCTAGAGTCGCGGGGATATCGCGTATTGACGGCAGCCAATGCAGCGGAAGCCTTGCGGCTTGCCGCAACGTGTTCAGAAGCGGCTGATTTGCTCTTAACAGATTTGGTAATGCCGGGGATCGGCGGCCTGGAATTGGCAGCCAAACTGACTGAACTTGTCCCCGGAACCAAGGTTGTCTACATGTCTGGCTACACAGAACTGACGGTTAGACCGGAAGCTTTTGAAAAACCCCGGTTTTATATCCAAAAACCATTCAGCCTATCAGGGCTTGCGGCGATTGCCAGGCGCGCACTCGACAGTGACGAGAAGCGGCCGCCGACGTTATCTACACACTCACGCTGAACTCTCTGAGGATTGGCTCACTGAGCAGAAATAACTTGCTAATTCGAAGCCGCCGCCGCGGCCTCTTCTCGCTCGATTCCGTACTGCTTTAGTTTCAGATAGAGTGAACTGCGAGGAATTCCGAGTCGTTTTGCCGCGGACTCCACACGGCCTTTCTCCATCGTCAGTACGGCCTGGATGTGCTCTCTCTCCAGTTCTTCGAGTGTCCTTACACCTGAGGCGGCAAATGTACCGGGAACATTGAGAGGATCGAAGCGAACGCTCGACTCATCCAGGACTGAAGAGCTGCCCAGAAGAACAGCGCGCTCCAATACGTTCCGCAGTTCACGAATGTTTCCAGGCCAGGAGTACTCACGAAGCTTTTGGATAGCACCCTCAGTTATTTCGACTTTTTTCCCCATGTCCAATAAGAGCTGATTTAATAAGTTTCTAGCCAGCAAAGGTATATCTTCACGGCGTTCGCGCAAAGGCGGAAGGACCACTGGCAAGGTACTGATTCGGAAATAAAGATCATCCCGAAATGTCCCCTTGCCAACCATAACCGCGAGGTCGCGATGGGTCGCGGCGATCAGACGAACATCGACAATCCGGTCCTTCACATCTCCGAGTCGCCGGAATCTTTTTTCCTCCAAAACCTTTAGCATCTTGGGCTGCACAGCAGTTTCGATGTCTCCAATCTCATCTAGAAACAACGTACCTTTGTGTGCAGCATCGAACAGCCCGATTTTGGCTTGAACTGCCCCGGTGAACGCCCCTTTGTCATGACCGAATAGCTCGGTTTCTAGGAGATCGCGCGGGAGCCCGGCGCAATTCAAATCGACATAAGCTGATTGTGACCGAGCACTGTGCGAATGAATCCAATGAGCCAGTACACCTTTCCCACTGCCGGTTTCACCCTGGATCAGAACCGGACTGTCTGCCTTTGCAACCTTTTCAGCCACTTCCCTGAGTTGCTCAATCGCACTGCTCACGCCCAGGAATGGATCCAACGCTGTGCGCTTCCTCTTGGACTCTTCAACAATGCGATTCTGGCGATTACGGCTGTTCTCAAGACTTCGTCGATTACGTCGAGCAGCACGCTGGGATTGACCGGCTTTGGTAGGAGGTTCTCCGCACCTGTTTTGACTGCTTCTACGGCCCGTTCAATCGTGCCATGGCCAGTCAAGACAATGATTGGAACAGCCGGGTCGGAATCCTTAAACTTTTGAATTAATGAAATCGCGTTCCCATCCGGAAGCAAGTAGTCGAGTATCGCGAGATCCGGTCTTGAGGTCTTCCAGAGTCTTTCGGCATCGGCGCAACTGCTCCCAGCCAACACTTCCATGCCGTGGGTCTCAAGCAGTTCTTGGACGGCGGCTAAAAGGTCTCTCTGATCGTCAATCAGAAGAACGTGCGTTTTTTTCACTTCGAGGACCCCATATCACACCTAGAAAGCTGACTATGCGCAATTCGGCAACAAAAAAGCCCGTTGCTACCCTGGCAATGGGGAGTCCTCGTGGTTGCTAGGAACCGCGTGTTTCTTTCCGACGTTCCGCGTTAGCAAAATATTAGTATGGTGGGAATGGAGTGCTCAAGAACTTTAGCCGATTTTCATAACCTTGGTAACTCTAGTACCGTCCGATGCCGCGGATTCCGAAGTTCGAGGCGGGGAGTGGGGGGCCCAATACTTAGACGATTACGTCGTAAAGTAATCGTTAGACCTGTGCGTCAGAACACCAAATTCACTTTTTGTGAACTTAAGAACATGCACCGGCGTGCACGTTCAATAACGCCCGAACAGTTTTCTCCCGCGACGTGCGGCGCTATGCCGTATGAAAAGCTAAGTTCGAGCCCCGTATCGGTATTTGCATTCCATTGATCTGCACTACTCTTGAGCCGCGAGAGCGCTATTTCCGCTTGCTCTTCCGATGTGTCCGGCATCAAGACCAGGAATTCGGCGGGACCGCCGCGAAAAAGAGCGTCGGATCCGCGAAATGTTGCTTTCAGCAGACGCGCGGCATGGTACAGAGCTTGATCACCGCATTCATTTCCAAATCGTTTTTGGACCGACCCTAAGTTATCCAAGCCGATTGCCGCGAAGGTCAACGCACATCCTAAGCGATTAGCTCGTGCAACTTCCCGCGCCGCAATATTGTCGATTGCGCAAGAATTGAGGAGCTGCGTCGCTGGATCAAGAAACGAGAATGCCTGGAGCTGTTCGCTCACAATGAGCTCTTGGACCAATACCGTTCTTGTCGCGTTCACTTCCCTCTTCTGGCCCGTCGCATAGATGCTGAATAACGCGACCAATGTGATCATTCCCCAGAAGAGCTGGGGAAGATATCTGAAATCCAGATGGAAGCCCATTGTCTTCGATACCAGGCCGGGTGCGAGCACTCCGGCAAGCCCAACAGCTAGCACGACGATTACAACGATGACCACAATCCAGAGGTGGAGATCGTGTCGTGAATTGAGCTTTATTTGCTGTTGCAGATGCTCGATGCGCCGCGAGTTTGCCCTTGGTTCTCCAACCGCAGCAGGGAGCGAACCCAGCCTCGCCAGGTTCGCCGTATGCTCGGAGGCAGGGCGCGTTGAATGTTCCGACGAACTGAAGAAGAGTTTGGACTCGTGCTTCTTCATGTGTCGGTCCTTTCAGACCCGTATTCTTTCAGTTTTCGATATAGGGTTGATTTCCCAATTCCTAACAGCCTGGCCGCTGTCTGCCGGTCGCCACCGACCAGTCTTAACGTCTCCTCTATGCTGCGTCTTTCCAACTCATCAAGCGGAATTACACGCACATCAGGAAACTCAACATCTGTTTGTATGCGGGCGCCACTCACTTCAATTGGCAAATCCATGAGCGTAATAACCGGGCCAGGAGCAAAGGAGGACGCACGTTCTAAGCAAGTCTCAAGCTCACGGACGTTACCGGGCCAGTCATACGTCAGTAATGCTTGGGATGCTCCATCGCTCAGCTGGTATTGCCTGCCGGAAGCATGAGACAGTTTGTCTATAAGGCTTCTAACCAGTAGCGGGATATTGCGGCGGCGCTCCCGAAGGGGCGGCACGCGCAGACTCAATGCGTTCAGTCGGAAGTAAAGATCACGCCTAAATGCACCTTCGCTGACGGCAACCTGAAGGTCACGCGTACTTGCCGCGATTATTCGCGGGAAGTGCCGATCTCGGTCTTCGCTTGCTATGCATCCGCATTCCGCTTGCTGAATAGCATGTAGTAGCGTTCCTTGTAGCTCCAGACTGAGATCGACAATTTGGTCAAGAAAGAGTGTTCCGCGGTCTACATGAACAGGTTCGTCATGGGCCGGAGGGGCGAGTTCGCGCTCCAGATCTATGGCCCGGAGGGTCGCGCAATTCCGAGCCCTGAACGGCATACGGCTATGGAAACTTGCCGCGTGTATTGCTCTGGCAATGACTTCTTTGCCAGTCCCAGACTCTCCTACAATAAGTACCGGATGATTTGTGCGGGCGGCTATCTGGATGATCTGGTAAATCTTTCTTATTTCTGGCGTTTCGCCAACTACCGCGCCTGACAATCGGTCGTAGATTTCTATTGTCGGTTTCATCATCATGCCTTCATCGGATCGTTGGCTGCCATCGAACCGTACGAATAGCAGCTTACAAGCGTGTAATTGCAATTCCCTGGCCATGCGGTTAGCGTGACAGGCCCGTTCCGATGTATTGGAAACAATGCCCCCTGTGCTCCTTCTAACTGATTTAGCGATCGACACAAATCCAATCGTGTCTGACTGCTGGACGCCCTTCCAGACTCTGGACGCCGCGAAACCGCTAACCTCGTGTATTTCCGCATAGTTGCGAGTGGCCAGGGTCGTGCACTGTTCAACGCAGATACTGCACGAATAACAAATTCAATCTGGATAGGAACGGACGTCTGCCCTCCCCCAAAACTTAGAAGGGATGACGAAAATGAAATCGATCACGCTGCTCACTGTTCTTCTGATATCCGCTGCGGCCACTGGCCAGAACTTTGCTCCCTCGGAAACACCTGCCAATTCCTCATGGGTACCTCGCCCGATCGTGTTTGCCGGGCCCTCACTCGTTGGCAATGGATATCAAGCTGTCGCATTAGACGGCGGGGCTGGATTCTTATTGAACTCTACTCGTGTCGTATCTGACTTCGAAGGCCGATATATGAATGCCCGCAAGACAAACGACAACACTGTAAATAATCGCAAAGGACATGAGCGTTATCTTCAGGGCAGGGTCTTCTATCGATATCATCGTGGTCTCTATTTCGGCGGCGGTGCCCAATGGAGTGAGACTTCCACGACAAATTACACCAAACAGGGATGGCGGCCAACGTTCGGGTTAGGCGGAGATCATTTTGGCCAGGGTTACAGTATGCGATGGCAGGGCATGTATGTCCTGCCAGGAACAGATCGAGCCAACGCTCTGCAAGGTCCGGAATTTCAGCTGTGGCTTCCGTCCCCTGCGTCCCGTAAACATTTCTTCTACCGGCAGACGCTTGGCATCTACGAGTTCCACGACACGGTGACCGATCCGACAAATGTTAGCTTAACTGCGCAACAGATTGCCCGGAGGCATTCGGCCGCATTCCTGGACTTTACGTTCGGGTGGCGCTTCTAGCCCACCAATCGAATAGCTACGGAACAACCTGCGACATGTTTCGCCGATGAGACAAATTGTCACAAGTCGAAGCGTGTTCCCATCGTGGAAAAACCGCCGCTTGGAGTGGCAAGAGTGGTGGCTTTGGATCTTCGCGATAGTTGTAACTCTTGCCCTGACGGCCGGAATTGCTTTCTTGACATTCCTCGGGAACCATACGCCCGACGATAAGCGATACTGGTATGACCTCAAGGAATGGGTCCGCGGGCTGGCTGCCCTTGTCCTGCTATTTGATATCTACACCGTTTATCAGCACCTCCAGCTTCAGAGGATACGCAGGGAGCTTGCTGAGCAATCCGAGCTGTTTCAGCTCATTACTGAAAATGCGGCTGACATGA
>WNFY01010060.1_pt1 | contig 11024 bp, 11 predicted proteins | sample 5400091 | NCBI WGS metagenome assembly WNFY01 (sample SAMN13153364, study PRJNA577476) | soil metagenome | isolation source: 60 cm soil or saprolite under grassland replicate 1 | place: USA:California | collected 2016-06-15
TGGCGCGCCTGATGGCGCGTGCGGAGAAGAAAGAGGCTGAGCGCAAGAAAGCGCGCCGCGATCTGATCGAGACCGGACGCAAAGAGATTGCTCCGGTGCTGAAGGGCACCTCGCTGATCGCCGGCAGGATTCGCGAGAACTGGGCCAAGCAAGCGGGCCTCACGGAACACGTCGGCAACTAAACCGCAAGACACCCCACTAACGTCAGCCTACGCGCTGGCGTTTTTTATTGGATAAGAGAATGAGCACAGCAGAACAGCCCATCAAACCCTACGCCGGAAGCGTGCCCGCATCGGCAGAGACCTTTGCCGACTGCTTCCCGGCCGTGACGCGCGCCATCACCAAGCGCGGCGTGCGCGAGTTGGATGACGTATCGGCGCAGAACCTGAAAGACCTGCGCGACATGATGCGGCAGTCGCCTCCGAAGCCGGCCACCATCGTCAACCTGCACCCCTGGAAGCTCCTGTTTCCGGTGGGCGACATCCTGTTGCGCGGAATTGAGGTCCCGGCCTGCGAGCCAGGCGAGGCGTTCGCCCACCTCTACATCAGGAAGTACCGCCACGAGTGGAAATACAACGACGATGCGCAGCTTGTCTTTAAGCCTGTGCTGCCGATCACCTTGGCGCAGGAGTTCGTGCGCGAGTTCTCCAACGTCGATGGCGACGGCGGTGGCGTGCTGATCTACGAGGGCGAGATTCGCCCCGACAAGGCCGGCCGGGTGAACTGCTACAACCAGCTTGGGCAGGTGATGACCGAGCCGGGCGAAGGCGTCGACTACGACGAGCAGGACCAGCCCTACCAAATCACCATCCAGAAGCCGGTACAGAAGCCGTTCAAAGAGCTCTACGACGCGGCTATTGAGCAGCGCAATGCCTTCTACCTGCGCAAGATTCAAGAGGTAGACCGCGACTACAAGGCGCCGGAGACCAGACGCAAGATTCAGATCACCGACAAGCACTTTGCGATGGCCGACGTGCTGTTCAAAGAGGGCATCATCCCGCAACTGCCCGAGTGGCGAATGCTCACGCGCTTGGAGATGGGCTTACAGGCCGCCGACCAGGATTGTCCCGCCTGCGGGTCTCCGCGCAAGGGCAAAGCCTTCATGTGTACCGAGTGCCAGCATGTGTTTGATCCGCTGCAAGCCTACCTGCAGGCCAAGATTCCTTTTACGCACGTCGCCATGGACTTGCTCACTCCCGAGCAATGGGTGATCGCCGAAGAGGAACGGGTGCGGCGCGAGGGTAACAAGCGCGCCGGCCAGAAGGCGTTCAAGGATAAAGACAAGGCAGCCGAGTAGTTTACACAGCCATGCACGGGGGCAGAGGTTCTCTCTGCCCCTGATCTTTTGCGAGGGTTCATTCATGCTGGTTTCCGACATCGTAAGCCGGGTCGCAGCGCTGCTCGATGATGGGGAGCAGACGTACTGCACGGACGACTGGGTTCTCGGCTTCGCGCAGAACGAGTACGAGGTCCTCTTCAATAAGCTGCGGCTGTGCGGCACTGAGTTCGACGATGTTGTGATCGAGTTGCCCAACGTCGCCGCGGGTACGCCGGACCTGTCTGCGTTCATGGCCAGTGGGCAGCCTCTGGCAACGCTGGTGCAGCCACGCATGATCGAGTGGAAGCCGGCCGGCCTGCCTGCGAGCAACCCGAACTGCAATGCGGTGCTGGTCTTCATGATCGCGGCGACTGCAGGCGATGCGCGCGGGAACGACAAATGGGCGGCCAAGTACACCGCGCGCGCCGTGGATGCCTTCGACGATCTCGCCATCGCTCTCACCCGCTCCGAACAGGCTAAGACCCGAAGAGTCTCCCGCATCTCCCGGCCGAGGCGTAGCGGTTTGGGCGGGAGCGGAACCGGAAACACTGGAATCCCACAAATGATCACTCTACCTACGGACTTTTATGCCTCTTCGGCGCAAGGCACGATCAGCGGCGTCATCGACGGGATCAACCCGACCTTTCTCCTTCCGCGAGCTCCCAATCCGCAAACCAGCCTGCAGTGGTTCTGGAACGGCCAGAAGCTGCGCATCGGCGAGGGCATCATGCTCGCCGGCCAAACGGTCACCTGCCAGCTCGGCTACATACCGCAAGTTGGAGACGACCTTGAAGCATATTTCACGGCTTAGCCTTCTGCTGCTCGTCTTCGTGTCGGCGGCGGTCGCACAGCACTTTGACCCGAACACGCAGATCAACTGGCCTCGCACAACGGGCGACGGCTCCCCATCGCCAAGATTGAGTTGCGGCCCAGTCAATTACGGTCAGCCCTACCGTGACATCACCAGCCATACGAGCTACGTCTGCGACTCGACAGGATGGGTGATTGTCGCTGCCAGTAGTGGTTCGCCGACTACTTGGGGCCTAATCGGCGGAAACCTGTCCGCGCAAGGAGACCTCTCTGGCTACCTCACCGGACTGACCACTGGGATGAATGCCAACGCGACGTCGATCTCCTCGGAGATCAACCGTGCGCAGAGTGCCGAGAACGCGCTGACATCTGCGGTAGCGGGCAAGGAGCCAGGCTTAGGTAATCCCTCAGTGGACGGATACGTGCTCTCGTCTACCCACTTGGGTGTGCGCTCGTGGGTCGCACAGTCTGCTGGCGGCGGGTCGATGACATGGCCTGCTGGGCCAGGGCTCACGGTTTGTACTGGGACGCCCTGCACAGCGTGGAGCACGTCGCTCGCCTACAACTCGGGCACGAATACGGCCACGCTAAACATCGCAGGCACTGCGACCTCGGCCGCGAGTGCAACCTCAGCGACCACAGCAACCACCGGCACGAATCTCGCTGGCGGAGCCATTGGTTCATTCCCTTATCAGTCAGCGGCCGGAACCACAGCCATGCTTTCGGGAAACCCGGCAGCCTCAGACCAAGTATTGACGAGCACGGGTACGGGCAGCGCTCCGCAGGCGCCAACCCTGAAGAACGCTCCGGCATTGAACGCGGCGAACATGACCGGCTTCCCAACGCTCAATCAGAACACTACTGGCAATGCGGCGACGGCGACGGTCTCAACAGCGCTCGCAACCAATGGAACAGGCAATCAAGTTTGGGGCATGAACTCTGGAGGAACCGTACAAGGATGGCTGACGGGCGGCCTCGGTACTCCGGGCGGCTCCAACACCCAGGTGCAATTCAATGACGCGGGCGCGCTCGGAGGCGACAGCGGGCTGACCTATGACAAATCGACTAAGACGCTTTCGGCTGGTTCCGGCACTGGTGCTGGTGATATCGCCCTCGCCAATGCAGGAGGATCATACAAGGCCCATCTGAACGGGGCATCTGTTACCTCCAATTACACATGGAAACTTCCACCCGCAGACGCGGCAGGAATGGTCCAGTCTGATGGAAGTGGAAACCTAACAGTATCTCCCCTGGTGACGGTGGATGTCCTGTCAGACTCGAAACTCGCTGGCACCTACGCCAGCACCAAGAATGAATACTATTCTCTGGCTGCCGGAGCCACCCGCGACCTGGTGAATTACCAGAGCGGGGATGGCTATGTGAGCCAGCTCTTTATCACCCTCTACAGCGCGAGCGATGCGGCCTCGCTGCAATCGTCAGTCGTCAAGGTTTACTACGGCGGATCGGGGACCCCCAGTATCACCGCCACTCTTGCGCAATTCTTTGGCGTGTACGGGATGGCACAGACCGGGACTTCGTTCTCCTCGCGCTACTTCTCCGCCGTCTTTGCCGACAGCACTAAAGCCACCTACGAGACGATGCTTCCGATCCCCTTCAGCGGCGGCATTCAGATCACGCTCACCAATAGCAGTGGGGGCACGGCGCAAACGCTATGGTCTGAAGTGTCCTACCAGACCGGCGTCCCGGACACCTGGCCGAACACGCGCAAGCTGTTGCTTGCCACCACGCCATACGCCGGATGCACGCTGAACAACACGCTCACGCTGGCGAACGTCGCCAGCGGCAAAGGTCGCGTCTTCGGCCTCGCCTGGTACATGAACGGCACGGCGAACTTCCAGGAAGGCAATTTTACTTATTACGTGAATGGCAGCGGGACGCCTTCGCTGGTGTCGAGCGGCACGGAGGATTACTTCCAGACCGGCTTCAACTGGACGGCCGTCACGACGCCTTGGAGTCTGGGCGGCTTGATCGGCGTCTACACCAGCGTTGGAGCTTTCCCCACCGGAAACATCGGGGCCTACCGCTACCACATCCGGGATCAGTTCGATTTCACGAACGGATTCAACATCACCTGGCAGTGCGGCGACTCCACACAAGGCAGCACCGGCTCGGCTAGCGCGGCCACCACCGTTTGGTACTACACGGAGTAATGACGATGACGATGATAAAGAAACTTGGATGGGGTTTACTAAGAGCGGCGGCGGTGCTGGTATGCCTGGCGCTCGTCGCAATGGCATTGCTTGCGTTCTGCTATCCGGTGTACGGACAGAGCGTGTCGCTCTCCGGTGGGGCGCAGGTGAGTGGGTCGGGACCAACCGGAGCGACCGGCGCATCCGGGGCGAATGGAACCAACGGGCAGGTACTTTACACAGACGTGCAAAATCTGACAACCGTGTACGGCGCGGACTCAGGCACGGCGAACACTTACGTGGTGACTCCGACCCACGCCCCATCCTCGCTCACTGCTCCGCTCATGGTGATCTTCAAGGTTGGAAATGCCAACACTGGGGCCAGCACGCTCAACATCAACGGCCTAGGCGCGAAGCCGCTCACCAAGAACGGCACAGCAGCCCTTGTGCTTGGAGACCTGCTTGCTGGGCAGATTGTCACCGCAGTGTACGATGGCACCGAGTTTCAGTTGCAGGGCGGCGCGGGGGGCAGTGGGAGCAGCTCCTCAGGGTGTGGTGTAGGGTATGCCCATTACACGATTTTGACCGTCCCCTCAGGACAAGTGACTGCCACCGAAACCGGCTTTATTGCCACCGTCGCGTTCAATGTGACCTTTGGGAATGGGGCAGTCGCTCCCACGCTGACAAATTTGGCGGCCACCAGCAGCGGCGGCCAAGTGAGCAACGGGCAAAACGATATTATTTTTTGCACCAATACATCTGGCGGAACCCAACTCGCGCACGACGTGCTGGTGTGGACCGGGGCTACCGGGGCTTTCGTTGCGAACACACAACTCATGCCAACTACTGCGGGGACGAGCACGGCAATCGTAATGTTCTGGGGAAATAGCAGCGCCTCTAGCACCCAGCAGCCAGCAACACTGTATAGCGGCTACGGATCTGTTCACCACCTGATTACTCTGCTCGATTCCGCAGGCAACGGAAATACGCTCACCACGAACGCTGGCCCATCGACGGCATCGGGCATGTTCGGCGGCGGATACACGTTGAACGGCACAACGCAATATCTGAATCGCACGGCCACGCTTACCGGCCTGCCGTCTGGATCGACCAGCCGCTCGATGGATGTGTGGTTCAAGATGAGTTCCCTGGCGACGTGTAACTCACCGCTCGGCTACGGTGTGAATGCCACAGGCCAGCGCGTCGAATTGGGACACTGCCAGACCGGCACTTATTTGTTTGCTGATCCCAATATAGCCAGCAACGACACGAAATCAACTTGGGCTGGCGACACTACCACCTGGCACAAGCTGACGTGGAACATGGCCGGCTCGAATATGTCGTCCGCGACTCTTTACCTGGACGGCGTGGCGCTGACCAACCTCGACGGCGGAGCGACCGCACTCAATACGACTCTTTCCGGTGGCGAATTGACGATGGGCAAAGGCCCAGGATTCGCGGGCGATTATTTCCACGGCACAATATCCGAAGCCCGCATCGGTCCGTCCCATGACGCTGGCTGGATCGCAATGGAATACGCCAATCAGTCCGCGCCCGCGACGTTTTGGAGCGTGGGAACGATTCACTAGCCCCCCATATTTAAAGCACGACAGCCGCTCTTCGGGCGGTAGGAGCGGGTTAATTATGCGCTGGATTCTCTCAGTTGGACTGACCATCATCCTCAGTTTGATCCTGTTCACCGACCGCCAAGCGTGGGCGCAGGGGCAGAATGTATTCAAGCAGTGCTCGTGTACGATGAGCGCTTTCCCATCGTGTGTCTGTACCAATCTACCATCGCTCGATAGCCTCACGTCCGCCCCAGGTGGATCGGGCGGAATATCTCCAGCCCGCGAGAATGTCGAGACCAAGCCGTGGCGGGACAGTTGCACCAAGCACGACGACTGCGACCCCGAGCGCCACACTTGCACGGCGACCTGTACAGCCGATGTGATCCACACCTGGAGCTGCGACGACCCGCAAGCCACGCTGGTGCGCGATGAGGCCGGCAAGCACTGGTGCGTGCTGCCTACGAAGGAGGCACAGCCATGAGGGTGTCGAAGATGAAGAAGTTTATCGTGAGTGTCGCAGTGACTCCGATTCTTGGCGAGCCGCCCACTGAGGGGGCTACCGTTATCGCGGAACTTGCGATGTGGGCTGACAACACAGAGCAGGCGATTTTTGCGGCGCGGCTATTGTTCGGCGAGGCTGGGCCGTCAAAACGCGAGTACTCGGCGCAGGTGCGCTGATACCCGTACCCCTGAGCAGTGCTTGTACGTATTCCGGCGGTGGAGCGCAAATGCAGATTCATCCCGATCAGGGCTTGATGGTGGCGGTGGAGCGCCAGTGCAGCGGGGCCAACGTTCATAAGGCAAACCAGGTGCTGCAGCGCTACCTTGACGACTGCTTCATGAAGCGTAGAGCCGAAGTGGCGAAGGACGAGCGGGAACTGCGTCTCGTGGCGGGCCTTCATCTCGTCCGGCCTGGCCAGAGAAAGAAGGTCAAGTAACCCACCGGAGGACACCCTTCCGGCCAACTTTCCAAGGAGGCAACACGACATGGCAAACGTACTCACGATTCTCCCCAATGGTGCTCGCATCGGTGACCGCACCAAAACCATCCGCTACGGCGTCACCCTCTCGGGCAGCTATGCGCAGCACACCCGCGGGCAGAATGTCGGCGAAGTGCTCGACCTCAACGCCGCTCTCAACCCTGGCTTTCAGCAGGATGCGAAGTGGGGAAACAAGGGCCCGGACCTCACCTACATCATCAACATTGGCAACGGTTACAACCTGCAGATCGTCCCCGGCGCAGATGCCCGGCATCCTGTACTTGTGCTTTATTCGTCGGCTGGCACTGAACAGGCTGCGGCAACCTATGCCTCGCTTGGACTGAACACTGATCTGGACATCATCATCGAGGCAACCGGCCGGAACTGCGACTAAGCCATGGCGAACATGGACGGATTCACCTGCATTTCAGTGGATCGCTTCAGTTCTCTTGTCGAGCAGTCTTCCGCAGACGTGATCCCCATCGGGACGTCGCCTAATGCGCGCAACTGCAGGTTTGTCCTGACGGAAGTGGCGACCCGTTACGGCCTGCAGTCACAGCATGGCTTTACACTCCCGAGCGGCCTGCCTGTTACCGGGCTGGCCGTTCTAAAAACCTCCATCACCAGCACGGTCAACGAATAGCCCATGCCAACGACACAAACCACAGACCTGCAGGTGCCGATCGCCTTCGATGCGGGCGGAAACCTCTACGTTGAATCCCCGGTAGGGAGCCGTCTGCTCAAGGCGGTCACCAGCCCGCAGGTCGCGTTGCCAGAGAATGCATCGATGATCGGCGCTGCGGCATTCGGCAAGCTGTTCATGGCCTTCACCGATTTAAAGCACTCGAAGGCCTCCCTAGCGGTCTACAACCCAGCGCTCGGCAAGCTCGACCCCTTGAGCCTTCGCCCCGTAGGCGATTATTGGGCTGCGAAGACGAAGTACGCGACGGGCGAAGTGGTCTGTCCAGCGGCTCCGATTGGCGGCAATGGGCATTTGTATCAGTGCATCGTGGCTGGCACCAGCGGGGCGGCGCAGCCGGTCTTCCCGACCAATGCCGGCGGCACGGTGGTCGACGGCGGAGCCACCTGGAAAGAAGTCACTCCGGAGATGGCATTGTCGGCTACGCCCGGCAATATCGCCTACGGCCTGCGCTACATGGTGACGCTGTTCATCAACCGCAACGGGTGCATCAGTGGCATGACGCAAAACTCGGTGGTCGAGGCCAACATCCCGGCGCCGCCCTCAACCAAGCCGGAGTACACCGCTACGCAGGTCTCGCTGGTGGGCAACGTCACCGCCTACTACTGGGGAGACTCGCCGCACTCCGGAGACGTGGGCAAGTACATCTGGTGCAACCCTGGCGACGCGGCCGCGATTGCAGCCGGAGCGATTGCTCGGCCATTGACCGCCGCAGTCGGGTCAACCGAGGGCAGTTCGTTGCTGTTCGACGTGGGCGGCAGCAATGGCGCGCTGCCGGTGCAGTGGGTCGAGTTCGATGCCTTCGGCAACCAGACCGGAACGCAACCGCTGTTTGCCACCAAGATGGAGCCGGAGGGCTTTCAGGACTTCAATGCGGTGATCATGGGCACCCTCTACGTTCCAGCGGCGGGTTCCTACACCTTCAACATCGCCAACAAGGACGAGATCATCTGGGGCATCGGCGGCGGCGCCACCTGGACTGGCTACGGCACGATCACTGGACCAAAAGGCCAGACGAAGACGGTTGGCGGCGGGTATCCACTTCTCCCAACCAACCAAGTGAGCGACGGAGGCGGCTATCACGAGAGCCCGTCGCCAAAGCCGGTGGTGGTGACCTTCCCGGCAGCAGGCCTGTATCCGATCGAGTTTGGCTGGGACTATTGGTATCACTCTGGCAGGACGCTGACGGTGACTTGCACGGCGACCGGCTCGACCGTAGCAGCCAACATCACCCCGACCAGCCTGCAGAGCGTGACGGTCAACACCTCGCAGTATCGGCTTGCGGTGACCAACATCCCGACCGGACCGCCGAACACAATTGCGCGCATCTGTTGCTTCACGCCAGCCGGGCAGCTTGACCTGACGGCGGGCAACGGAATCTCGAACGCCGGTCCCTACTTTTGGATTCCGCCGGCGAGCCAGTATTTCCGCGACGTCTTCGATCTCTCGCTGGTTCCCGGCGGGCTCACCGTGGCCGATGTGGTCAATGGCGTGACCATGCACTCGACGCTGATCAACGACAACGCTACGACTGCTGCGACCTTCAACTTCACCGACGACTACCTGAAGGCCACGCTGAACGACGTGAGCTCGTACTTCAACAAGATTCAGGTTCCGCCGTGCTCCGACCTCTACTACTCGGAGTCGATGCGGCGCATGTTCTACAAGCCCGACAGCCTGCCCTCGGGCTGGTACGTCTCGCTGGCTGATGACCCGGAGAGCGTGCTGAATGGCACCGGCATCGTGCAGTGCGCGGAGAACAATGGCGAGAACGCCATCACCGTGCGCGAGTTCAAGGGCGTAACCTACCTACTGAAAGAACGCTCGGGCCACGCACTGAACCCGGACACCATCAACCCGTCTGACTGGAAGCCGACGCAACACTGGAAGGGCTCCGGTCCCTGCGGCCCGCGCGCGGTCGACGTCTGCACCAGTTTCATGATCTACGTGCACCGCTCCGGAGTATGGCACTTCGACGGCGGCACGCCGAAGCGCATCTCTAAAGAACTTCCGCTCTCATGGAAAAGCATCAATTGGGCCTACGCGCACACCACTTCTCGTCATTCGTCGGGCGGGAGATCGCCTCTGGAGCCTGCTACAAGTGGTCCGTGTCTGACATCGAGGCCAACATCGCGATTCGCGCCGAGCGCCCGCTGCTGAACCCTCCGGCCTGGATGGACACGGCCACGGCGCAATCGCAGGTGCTATTCGGCTCTTCGGCTGGCGGCAACGTGGATGCGGTGATTCCCGGGGTCTACAACGACAACGGCGAAGGCATTGATTTTGTGTATGAGACCTCGGCGCATGAGAACCCAGCCGACCCGCCGGGAGTCAGCGCGTTGAGAGAATGCGCACTGGGCGGCGTGCAGGCCAACATCGACGGTCAGGGCCAGCTATGGCTGGACGTGCTCGCCCTGCGCGCGCCAACCAACAAGAAGCTGATCCCGCCCAACACCAAGAGCAAGGCGGGCGACGGGCAGATCATTCCCATCAAGAAGCCGGTGATTGCCGGAGTGCCGTTTTCCAGCGGCGCCCGTGGACAGAATGAGCGCTTCCGGGTGCGCATCTCCAACCACAAGCAGCCGGACAACTGGGGTTCGGTGAAGTATGTTGGCTTGTTCCTCAGGCCGATCTCCACCGGAAGGCCGGGCAAGTAATGTCGAGTATCCGGAGGTTTGCAGAGGCTTTTCAGCGGGGCGATCGCAGCCTTGATTCGATCTCGACGCGCGCCGGCGGAACCCAGCTCAAGAAGGCCGACGTGCCAACGAACAACCCGCAGATTGTCTCGGCGCCGCCTTCGGCGCAGTTCTCCGTGCAGGGCCAAGGCTCGAATTACCTGGTGCGCGTCACCAACCCGCAGAACCTGTCGGCACTGAGCGCAAGCCAGAGCGTTGGGCAGGGTGCGGCACCGATGAATGCCGCTGGCACGCCGATCTATCACAACCTGCAGTCGGCCTCAGACTTGACGTTTACCGCCAACGTGAACCTGATCGACTACGGCACCAGCCCGCAGACCTCGTTCCTGATTCCCTCGACGGGCAAGAACCTCTGCTGGCGGCTGCGCAGTTCCTACGATGGCAAGACTTGGAACGGCTGGCAGACGCTGACCGCCTCAGGCGCGACCTCTGCGCTGAGCACGGCAACCGGCAGCAGCGCAGCGCTGGCGGGAAGTGCGCGGTATCTTACGCTTCCCTTCTCGGCGACCCCGGTATTCGATGCTTCCAAAGCCGATGCGTTCGAGATGACGCTGACGGGCGATGTCACCGCATCGGCCTGCCCAAATGTGGCGACCGGCCAGGTAGTGACCTTTGTTCTGATTCAGGACTCAGTGGGGGCCCACACCTTTGCGTGGCCCGCAAGCGTGAGTGGGGCGATCACCATCGATTCGACCGCGCTGGCGATCACCGTACAGAGTTTCGAGGGTCGCTCGGATGGCAAGCTGTACGCGATCTATGGCAAGCCAATCTCCTACGCGCAGTTGATCGGGGCGGTCCCGAC
>WNFY01009222.1_pt1 | contig 11023 bp, 9 predicted proteins | sample 5400091 | NCBI WGS metagenome assembly WNFY01 (sample SAMN13153364, study PRJNA577476) | soil metagenome | isolation source: 60 cm soil or saprolite under grassland replicate 1 | place: USA:California | collected 2016-06-15
CGTGGGCATCGCGCTCGACTTCGCGGACGTCAATCCAGTCAAGGCACTTTACTGGACGGCGATCGTGAACGGGTTGCTCGCCCCGTTCCTGTTGATCGGAGTTCTGCTCGTCGCCGGCGACCGCAACCTGATGAAAGGACAACCCAGCTCCGGGCTCGGTCTCGCAGTCGTGTCCCTCGTGACGCTCGTCATGTTCGCGGCCGCGGTCGGCATGTTCGTGTTCTGATCGTCCGCCGTCCGGGCGATCCCGCGTGTTCCCCGTTAGAATCCCGCGGTGATTTCCGGCCCCGAGCCTCGATGCGCCCCCGTTCGATGACGGGCCGGCGCCGCTCGACGTCGGCTCGCTTCTCCTTCCTCTTTCTCGCCGCAGTTTCTCGGAGCGCCGCTGCGATCGCAGCCGAGGAGCCCGTGAACGTCCCGGGCGGCCCGGCGTCGGTCCGTCGCCTTCTCCGGCTTGACCCCGGGCGTCCGCCGGCCACGTTCCTCCGGGACGTCCACGAAGTCCTGCTCTTCGAAGGAGAGGCACAGGCGGGCTGGCCCGAGGTCGAAGGCCGCAGGGCGGTCGTCGAGTTCTCGGAAGATCTCGTGCTGTGGCGGCGCGAGTTCGGCGCGAGCGCCGTTTTTTCTGCGTCCTCGAAGGAAGGCGAGAAGGACGCCCGGCGTGCCCTGGCCTGGCTCGGAATAAAAGTGGAAGGCGCGCCCGGTTCGTGGACGGTGGAGAGCCGAAACGACCGCGAGTCGCTGTCCCGCCGCCGGTTCTTCGATGCGATCGGGACTCCGATCCCCGTCTTTCTCTCGAGGCTCCGCGCCGGGGAACAGGTGGTCGTCGCGCCCCGCGACGAGCCGGCTCTGCTGCCGTTCGGCCTCCCCGCGTGGCGGCAGATCCTTCGCGAGCCCAACCTGACCGCCGGCGATGCGTTTCTGTACTTCGTCAAGAACGTCAGAGCTTCGCGCATGCTCTCCGCCGTCGACTCCCTGGATGCGGAAACCCTCGAAGAGCTCGGGGCGGTCGCGGGCGGCGGCGGAGGGAGCGTGGCCGCCCTGCGAGTCCTCTACGAGAGAGCGCTCGAACCCTTCGCCCGCTTTCCCGAAGCGATCTCGCTCCACGCAGGACGGTTCGAGCTGCCCGGCGGCCGCGAGGCGGATCCGATCTGGGCGGACGTCTTCGGGGTTTCTCCCTCGGAGCCGGGCCGCTTCCTCTTGGCGCTCTACGAGAAAGACTCGGGGATGGGCGCGTACGTCGTCGATGTCCTGCAGCAGCTTCCCGACGCGGTCGCGCGCGCCCTGGTGCTCTCTCCCGAAGGCTTCGGGCCGAGGTCGCTCGAGCGTTTCCGGCGGCTGTATCGCTCGATCGAGAAGGCGGGAGAGGGTATCGCGCTCGCGCGCCGGGATCCCGACGACTTCGGGCACCTCGCCCGGTTCCTGCGCCTTTCCGCGGAGGGCGACCTGGCGCTCTCCGGAGCCGACCTGGACGGAGAGACCTTTCCGCGGAGCGAGGCCGAGCTCCAGGAAATCGTGGCGCCCGGCCGCCGGCTTCCCGCGCAAACCGGGGACGTCCTGGCGCGGCTCTTTCGCGCGGAGCCGGGAAGGCAGGGCGGGCCGACGGCCGGGCGGCGTTTTCTCTTCGTCTCGAGCCTGATCGAGATCCGCCCCGACCTCCAGGAGCCCGGCCTCGTCGCTCTTCTCTTGCGAGGGGTCGACCGATTCTTTCCGGCGTACGCGGTGCTGCAGGACGTTCCCGTCGACCCCGCACTGGCGCGACGCTACCTGTTTGCTCTGGATCGCCTCGACCGCCGCAGGGACTCGCGCGCATCGGAAGTCGCCTGCGGCCTCTTCCAGACGGGTGCAGAGATCCTCGCGCAGCTCGCGAGGTCGAACGCCCTCGCGCCCGCCGAGATCCGGGACCTCTTTTCCGCATATCTCGACCTGCCTCTCTTCGCGGAGGAATCGGTCGGCCCTGCGGAGGGAGCGAGAGACCTCCTCGCGTGGCTTTCGGATCGGCTGCTCCCGGCGTTGCGCGCGGCCGAGCGCCGCTCGATCGACGCTCGCCGGGCGGAGAACGCGCGCCGCGAGGAGGCGTATCGCTCGACTCTTCGCGCGCACGGGTCCGCCGGGCGAGCCGGACAGGCGGAAGCCGTTCGATGGCTCCTCGAACCGATCTGCGCAGCCGACGACGAGTTCATCGGCCCGATGCCGGCCCGGATCGTCGAGGAGCGGCGACGGCTCGCAGACACCGAGGAGCGGGCGGAGCAGTGGATCGAGGAGGCCCTGGCGATCGAGAGCGTTTCACACAGGCGGGTTCCGGCGCCCCTCCGGCTCGAGATTCCCGAGGAGAGCGCTACGGCGGACGAGCTGCTCGCACGGGCCCTCGTCGGTCCTCTCGCCCCTGCCCGCGTCGAGTGGCGCGGCGGGCTATACCTCTTCGATCCCGCGACGGACGAGCTCTTCCGGCGGCGGGAGTTCCGGGAAAGGCAGCGCATCGTCTCCCTCGAAGACGTCGAAGAGATCCGTCGAGCACGCGAGCTCCTCGCGGCGACTGCGAAAGGTGACGCGAACGCCGCGCGAAAGGCAATCGCGGATCTCGCGACCCGGCTGCAGGTCGCCCAATCCCCGGATTCGGCGCCGCCCGATCGTCGGCCGAGCGAAGAGGAAGGGGCGGCGCGCGAATTCGTCGCGGACGCGCTCCGCGTTCCGGACGGCGCGGCGGGAGCACTTCCGAAAGACGTGCGCGCTCTCGACGCCGTGGCAGCCGTGCGCGCGCTCGAGGCGATGCTCGGCCACGTGTACGCGCCGAGAGAGTCGGGCGGGGGCTCCCGGGTGAGCGGTTCCGTCTTCGGTCTCCCCGACGTCCTCGGCCTCCTGCACGCCGAGCAGATCTCGTACAACCCCGGGGCCTTCATCGGGAACGAGCAGATCCGCTCGGGCCTCGTCGGGCCGGTCCGCCGGATGTCGCCGGCCCGGCTCGACGACGATGCGATGGCGTTCGTCGCGGCGGCCTGCCGCGCGGCGGAAGAGCTCGCGGTCACCCTCGCGCAGAAGGACGAGCGTGAGCGGTTCCGGTCGTGGCGGGACCTCGCGCGGGATCTCGTTCCCCGTTCGCGTCTTGCGCGCCTCGCGAAGCTCGGGCCGGGAGAAGCTTCCGGAGAAGCGCTGGCGGGGGAGCTCTCGCCGACCGACCTCTATCGGATCGGGAGGCGAATCGCTCTCGGCAGCGCGACGTCGTCCGCGTCCGGCGCGGCGCGGGACGCGAAAGCGGCGCTCCTCCGGCTCCGGGAGAAGTTCGGAGAGGCGGGGGCGCGCGAGAGGCTCGCCGAATTCGGTCCCCAGGCGGTCGCATACGCAGGTCGTCTCCGTCTGACGGACCTGGATCTCCCTTCCTACGAGAGACTTGCCGACTACCGGACTCCGCAGCTCTTCAGCGACCGGCTCTACGACCTGAAGATCGCGGCGGTGCGCGCGGTGTCGGAGGCGGGGCTCCCGGTCGCCGTCCTGCCGGCGGTCCTCCCGGAGGCGGTCGATAAAATGCTGGCCGACGTGAAGATGGCTTTTGCCTTCGACTGGAGATCGCTCGTTCGAAGAGCTCAGGGCTTCGATGCGCGGGAGCTCGACTTGCACCTGGAGGGAGCGTTGAGGACGGGCCGCCTCGTTCGTGACCAGAACGCCGATCCGCTCGAAAAAAGGCAGTGACCGCCTCCCGGCTCTTCGCGGCCGGTCTCGTCACTTTCTCCCTTGCGGCCGCGGGCAGCGCGCGGGGAGAGGACCTTTCGCGGGAGGGGCCCCGCGTTCGGATCGTCTCGCCGGCTTCCGTCGACATCCCGGTGGGAAACTCGAGGATCGTCGCGTCGGTCGAGGGCTACGTCGCCGGTGACGAGCTCGACGTGTTCGTCGACGGCCGCAAGCTGGGAACCGTCCTGCAGCCTCCCTGGCAGCTCTCCTGGCAGGCGGGAGACGCGCTCCGTGCGCACGACATCTCGGCCGCTCTTCGCCGCGGGGGCCGCGAGGTCGCGTCCGCCCGGATTCGGACGCATTCCGCCGGGTTCAGCTCGCGGGCCAGCGCGGACGTGGTGACCATCGCACCGATCGTCACCGACCGGCGCGGCCGCTACATTGCTGGACTCACCGCGAAGAACTTCACCGTGCTCGACGACGGGCAGCCCCGGAAGATCGAGACTTTCGACGCGACCGATTCTCCTCTGGCGGTCGTGCTCGTGCTCGACGTCTCCGGCTCGATGCTTCTCAAGATCGACGAGGCGCGCCGGTCGGCGCACGCCTTCGTGGAAGCCCTGAAGCGGGAGGACGAAGTCGGGTTAATCACGTTCTCGACGACTGTCGTGGGCTCGATCGACTTCACAAGAGAGCGTGGCCCGCTGCACGCCGCGATCGATGCGGCGCAGACGAACGGGGAGACCGCTCTGTACGACGTCACGGCGATGGCGCTGAAGCGGTTGCGCCCGCTGAAGCGTCGAAAGGCCGTCATCCTGTTCACCGATGGCGACGACAACCGGAGCCGTCTGTCGGTCGACCAGGTGATCCGGATGGCGCGAGCCTCCGAGGTGTCGATCTACTCGGTCGCACAGGGGGCGAGCGAGTCCGACACCCTCAAGGTGTTTCTCGACCGGCTCGCGGAAGACACCGGAGGGCGCTCGTACTTCATCGGCTCGATCCGCAAGCTGTCCGAAACCTTCCGCCAGATCCTCACGGAGTTGAAGAGCCAGTACTTCCTGACGTACACGCCTCCTGCCGGACTGAAGCCCCGGACCTGGCACTCGATCGACGTACGGGTCGACCGGCCGGAGCTCGTCGTGCGGGCGCGGAAGGAGTACTTCGTCGAATAGGAACGGAATGGGGCGGCGTCTTTACGTCCCCGCCGTCGACTCTCTTCTTCCAAGGAGTCCCCGCAGCCCTGCGAGAAAGATCAACGCGGCCCCCAGGCTCGTCACGATCGTGGCGCCCGTCGGCAGGTCGAAGATGTAGGAGAAATAGACGCCAATTGCCGTCACGATCGCGCCCATGCTCCAGCCGATTGCGAGGCGGGGTCCGAGCCGGTTCGAAAAGAACATTGCCGACACAGCAGGCACGATCAGATACGAGAAGACGAGAAGAACTCCCGCGATCGGCACGGACGACGTGACTACGAAGCCGAAAGTGACATAGAAAACGAAGTCCCAGAAGCGGATCGACAGCCCTTGTCGCTCCGCCTCCGGCTCGTCGAGGGAGATGAGCAGGAACTTCTTCCGGAGCAGCCAGTGAACGACGCCGATCACGACATAGAGAGCCGCCGTCCGGGCGAGCTCCGGCCAGGAGACCGACAAGATGTTGCCGACCAGCATCTCTTTCAGGTGTTCGGTCTCGCCGCTCACCTTCGACATGGCGAGGATTGCGGAGGCCGCCGCGACCGCATACGCGATTCCGATGATTGCCTCCTGCGGAATCCGGGTCTTTCGATGCACTCGGGAGAATGCGAAGATGGCGGCACCGAGAAAGGTGAACCCGAGCGAGAAGAGATAAGCCGACGTCGAATGGATGTCGTGTCCGAAGAGCACGCCGATCGTGGCCCCCAGCGCGGCGATCTGGGCGAGCGAGAGGTCGACGAAGATGACCCCCCGTTCGACGACGTGCAGGCCGAGATAGGAAAGCATTCCCGTCAGGACCAGGCCCGCGGCGAAGGCAGGCAGCAGCAGCTGCAGAACGCTCATCAACGCCCTGCCTTCTTTGCCGCGAGCGCGTCGGCGAGAAGCTTGACGTCGTATTCGAAGAGCGAGATGTAATCCTTCGCCTCCGGAACTCCTCCCACCGAGGGGATGAAGCGCAGGAGAGTCGCCCCGGTCTTTCGCGCCACGGCACGCGGGGTCCGCTCGTCGAAATAAGGCTCCATCAGGATCACGGGGACTTTCCTTGCAACCATCAGATTAATCAACTCGACGGTGTGCGACGGCGTGGGAGGGATCCCCGGCTTTGGTTCGATGTAGCCGGCGGCCTTGAGTCCGAATCGCTTCAGGAAATTCGGCCAGGAGTTGTGGTACGTCACGACCTCTGTGCCGGCGTATGGGGCGAGCATGGCTTCCCACTTCTTTTCCCTCTCCGCGAGAGTGGTTTCGAACGTGGCGAGGTTGGATTTGTACTCCGATGCGCCTGCCGGATCGATTTCAGAAAGCTTCGCGGCGATCGCCCGAGCGATGACTCGGCCGTTGGAGGGATCGAGCCAGTAGTGAGGATTCCCGAACGGATGGACGTCGCCCATGGCGCGCGTGACGACACCGGTAGGCCGTTCGAGAATGTCGCACCCCACCGAGGCATCGAGATAGCCTGGCGAGCCTGGGCGAATCTTTCCGTTACGGCTCTGGTCGAGTAACGGAGGCAAGTAACCCACCTCGAGCTCGAGACCCGCGACGATCAGAAGGTCGGCGCGCGAGAGTTTCAAGATGAAGGACGGCTTCGGCTCGACGAAGTGCGGGTCCTGGTATCCCCGGGACAGGGCGAAGGTCTCGACTCTCTTGCCGCCAACCGAGTCGGCGATCGAAGCGAAGTCCTGGATGCTCGACACGACTTTGACGACGCCGAAGGCGGGTCTGGCTGCGACGAGTACGAGCGCTGCGAGAAAGAGGGCTTTTTTCATTTTTCCTCCGAACGATCAGAACGGATGAGCGCCGTGAGCGCCGATCGCAAATTGGATTTGAAGAAGAGCTTCGTTCGCGATGATCCCGCCCGCATAGCGCCGGCGGCGCAGCTCTCCGCGAACCTGTGAGAATTCACTCGGCCAGAAGGTCAGCGTGACCGCCTCCCCGCGGTCCCGCTTCGTTTCGTCGTTGGCATGGTCGGAGAACTCGTACCGCGCGCCGCCGAACCAGCGCCGCGCCAGTTGGTAGTCCCCGGCGACGAAGAACCCGCGAGACGACTGCTTCCCGTCCGGCTGCTCGCGCCGGCTTCGAAAGAGCTCGCTCCTCAAGACGAAGGAACGGTACGGCCGACCCGAGAGCGGTTTCCAGCGGTAAACGAGGTGAAAGTTCTCGAGCGTCGTTTTCGCCGTGTCCGTTGTCCCGTTCGACCCGCGACCCCAGGTCGCGCCGAGCTCGATGTTGTGGTCGTCGCCGAAGTCCCGGTAGGCGCGGTATTGACCGAGATAAGACAGATCGCTGCGCGAGGGCGCGTGGAAGAGGCCTGCCGTCTCACCGCGAAAGACCTGGAGGGTGAGCTCGGAAAAAGTGTCGCCGGGAAACGGCAGAAGGCGAGACACGGACACGCCCGCATCGCTCCAGCCCTCCTCGCTTCCGAGCAGGTTGACGATCGGAAGCGGCTCGTCGGGCCACGGAAGCGTGTGGAGATGCTGCGTGTTGACCTTGCCGATCTGGGCCTTGAACTTCCCGACCTTGACCAGAAGGTCCGCCGGCAGGTGAGTAAACGTGACGAATCCCTCCTCGAGCTCCACCCCGTCATTCGAGATCGACACGAAGAAGTCCGCCTTGGCGTACGGGTCGACGATCGCCTGGAAAGAGACCTCCGACTCGCGCATCTCGAGCGACGGCCGGTCTTCCGCCCGGTTCTTCCCGGCGATGGCGAGGAAGTTTCCGATGACGGCGATCGCCGGATTGAAATAGGTGGGACTTCCCGCTGCGGCCGATGAAGGCGGCGCGGGCGTCGCTTCCGCGCCGGGCGGAGGAGAAGCCTCCGGGCCGGGCGGCGGGGAAGTCTCCGGGGAAGGAGCCGTCGGCGCGGGCGTCGGAGTCGGTTCGGGCGGGGGCTGCTGCGCGAGGGTCGCCGCGGCCAATGCCAGACCGAGACAGACGACGAGGAGAAGTTTTCCGAAGGGGCTCACGAAAACCTCCTGGAGAGCTGGAGAACCGCTCGCGGGCGACGCGCCCCCGGGGTGAGAAACGCTCTAGGAGGCGATGGGAGGAGATCGGCCGTTGCGCGAGAGGAGGGGGAAGACGCGGACTGCGAGAGGGCTCGGTGCAACCGGGCGGATGGCGGAAGCCTGCGGTCCGGAGACGTCGGCCGCCGCTGAAGCGAACACTAGGTTCTGGTAGGCGCGGCAGGCGAGACAATCGTGGCTCGCCGGCGCATCCACCGCGGCCATCGCGTTGCGAACGCCCAGGGCCTGATTGCTCGGGGCCGAGGCCGGCTCGGGGTGGAGCCCGAAGGCCGCGGAAGCAGCGAGACATGCCGCGACGAGCATCGCGACACGGATGCTCCGAAGGCGGCGGACTTTCTCCATCGACACGAGCATCTTACCGGCAAACGGGAGGCACGCCTTTCCCATTCCTGCCGCACCTTTCCGGGCAACTCGGAGCGCCTAGAATGTCGCGGTGCCGGACCACGCCGCCGCCGCTCCTTTCCCCTCCGGCACCCCGGCGGAAGCGGCCCATCTCAAGCGGCGGATGTACTGGCTGCTGGGGCTCACGTTCATCCACGTCGTGGGCGAAGGCGGCCTGGGATTCGTCGAGGCGCTCCGCACCGGAAGTCTCGCGCTCCTCGCGTTCGCGCTCGAGAGCGTCATCGAAGGCGGCGCCGCGTTCCTGGCCGTACGGCACCTGCGGCTACTCGCCGACCGGGAGCAGGATCACGCGCGGCGGGACCGCACGCTCGCGCGCTGGATCGGCATCTCGTTTCTCGTGCTCGGGGCCTACGTAGTGGCGCGCGCCCTGTACGAGCTGACCCATGGCTCCCATGCAGACAAGAGCGTGCTCGGTCTCTTGCTCACGCTCTTCGCGTCCTTCGGCATGCCGTTCGTGGGTTACGGGAAATGGAAGACCGCACGACGCCTCGGCAGCGAAGGGCTGGCCGCCGAGGCGAAGGAATCGATCGCCTGCTCGATCGACTCCTCTCTCACCCTTCTCGCGATGATCGGGGGAGTCCTGGGAGCGCCCGGCTGGGTCGATCCGGCGCTCTCTCTGCTCATGGTCCCGTGGTTTCTGCGCGAAGGCCTCGCGCACGTGCGCGGGAAAGTCCACGCGCACGTGCACTGATTTCGCCCTTGAATCCGCTGGCCGTGATCCTGCATATTTCTGGATCGGAGGGACACAGATGGCCAACAACCCCAACGTCCAGGAGGTCTCCGACACGAGCTTCGAGGGCGACATCCTGAAGAGCACCGTGCCCGTCCTCGTGGACTTCTGGGCGCCGTGGTGCGGGCCGTGCCGGACCGTCGGACCGATCGTCGACGACCTTGCGAACCAGTACGCGGGCAAGCTCAAAGTGGCGAAGGTCAACGTGGACGAGTCCCAGCAGGTTGCCTTCCAGTACCAGGTCACGTCGATCCCCACGTTCATTCTCTTCAAAGCCGGCCGGGTGGCCGACCGGGTCCTGGGCGCGCTGCCGCGCAGCGAGTTCGTCAAGTTCATCGACCGCAACATTTCCTGAAGGAACAACCCGCCGCTACGCGGCGTCGTAAGATGCCGGAGATGGCGGAGCCTCTTCTCGTTCTCTTCGCTCGTGAGCCCCGCCGGCAGGCGCTCGAAAAGGGTCTTGCCGGCAGAGCAGGAGAGCAACTCTTCGCCGCGTTCGCTCACGGCTGGGTCGACGCGGTCCGGCGCCTCGGAGCGCGACTCGCCATCGCGGCTCCCCGCGGGGACCGCGCCGGCTGGCAGCGTTGTCTGCCCGAAACCAGCGTCGCATTTCTGGAGCAGCGCGGCGACTCTTTCGGAGAGCGGCTGGAGGACTCGGCGCGGCAGGCCGCGGATCTCGGCGGTACCGTGGTCCTCGTCGGGGGAGACGTCGCGCCCTCTTCGGAAATTCTGGCCGCGGCGTTCGACCTTCTGGAAGAGGGAGCCGACGCCGTTCTCGCCCCCGCGCCCGACGGCGGAGTTTCGCTCGTGGCCCTGCCCGCCGAAGACATGGATCTCCTTCGTCGCATCGCGCCGAGGCGTTTCGACGTCTTCTTCCGTCTCTCGGAAAGCCTTCGCGCGCGCGGCCGGCGCGTCCGCCTCGTCGCGGCCGCCCCGGACGTGGACGGCCGTCGCCAGCTCGGCCGGCTCCTGCGCACGCTGCCCGCCTCGCTGCGTGAAACCGCACGGCAGGCGCTCTCCCCGCTCCGTTGTCGGTTCCGCGAGCCACACCTCCTGTCGCTTCTTCCCGAACGCACCCGCCCCTCCGGACTTCGCGCCCCGCCCACGGCCGCCTGATCGCCGTCCGGAACCTTCCGGGCTCCCAACGCTGTTCGAACCCCTCGGAGATCGGGGAGGAGTCAGTCATGCCGCACATTTCGGAGAAGTCCGTCCTTCACGCTCCTCCTCTCTACGCGTTCCGCGAGGGGGAGATTGACTACTTCTTGGACTCGGAAGCGCCGCACTGGATCGCGGTCGACGAGCGCGGGGCGGAGATCCTCCGATGGCTCGACGGCCGGAAGGCTTTCGGCGATCTCGTCGCGCGCTACGCATCGCTGAAGGGGCTGGAGGCCGGGAAGGCGTGGCTTCACGTCCACGACTTTCTCCAGAGCTGCCTGCGCGCCGGGTTCCTCTCCGAGTCACCGCTCGAGCGGCCGCCTTACGTCGGCCGCCGCCGCTATACGGCACCGACGGGACTCCATGAGCTCTGGCTGCACACCAACAACTCCTGCAATCTCGCGTGCACTCATTGTCTCGTCAGTTCCGGGCCGGGCGAGATTCCAGGCCTTTCTCCCGAGCTGCTCCGGGGGATCGTGCGCGAGGCGCTCGCGCTCGGCGTCGAGCGCTTCTACCTGACGGGAGGAGAGCCCTTCCTCCGGCCCGACATCGAGGAGATTCTCCGTACGATCAGCGAAGAGGGGGGCCGTCAAGTGATCGTGCTCACGAACGCCACGCTTTTCGGGGGACCGCGAGGCGACTTCCTGTCGGCGCTCTCCCGCGAGCGCGTCAAGTTTCAGGTCTCGATCGATGGCGCGCGGCCCGAGACGAACGATCCGATCCGAGGAGCGGGCACGTTCGCCAAGGCGCTCGCGGGCGCGAAGTTCCTTGCCGATCTCGGATTTGACGTCTCGCTCACCACGGTCGTCACTCGTCAGAACCTCGCGGAGCTCCCGGAACTCACGCGGCACGCGGCGAATGCCGGA
>WNFY01017688.1_pt1 | contig 11023 bp, 9 predicted proteins | sample 5400091 | NCBI WGS metagenome assembly WNFY01 (sample SAMN13153364, study PRJNA577476) | soil metagenome | isolation source: 60 cm soil or saprolite under grassland replicate 1 | place: USA:California | collected 2016-06-15
CCGCCTTGCCGAGCCCGGCGAATTTACCATGCGCGCCTTTCTCAACGGACGCATTGATCTCACCCAGGCCGAAGCCGTCCGCGATCTGATCGAGTCCCAGACGCTATATCAGGCCAAGGTTGCCGCCCAGCAGCTCGAAGGAGCCCTCTCCAGACGCCTGCAGCCGATCAAACAAAAGCTCGTGGAGTTGATCGCGGTGCTCGAAGCGGGAATTGATTTTGCGGAGGACGATGTCTCCGTACTTCCGCCGGCGCAAATCTTGCAGCACATCTCCTTCATCCGGGAGCCCCTGAAAGAGCTGGCACAATCATTCGCTTACGGAAAGATCGTTCACGAGGGCCTGACGTTGGCCATCGTCGGCCGCCCGAACGTTGGAAAGTCAAGTTTATTCAACCGCCTAGTCGAACGCGACCGCGCCATCGTGACCGCCACGCCCGGAACCACGCGCGACCTCGTCACCGAGACTGTCTCCATCGGCGGCATTCCCATAAACCTGGTGGACACTGCCGGAATTCGCAGCGCTCTCGATGAAGCCGAGAGTATCGGAATACAAAAATCCATGGAAGCCATGGCCGATGCAGAGCTCGTGCTGGTGGTCCTGGACGCATCACAAAACATCAGCGATGAAGATTTAGAACTACTCAGGCAAGTTATGCAACGGCGAGCAATCATAATCGAGAACAAGGCAGATTTGATCGGGAATGAACGAGACTGGCAGGTCAGACGCAGTTTCTTGGACCAACCACACAACAGCCCCGTAGGTGCGGGATATGTTAACCCAGGGCATAAGCCCTGGGTATCCGGCATTGACGACCAGAGTCCCGCAGGGACGGCAGAAACACGGTCAACCCCGCCGGAGCACGAACTGAATAACGGCACAGCCTTCCTGCGCACCTCCGCCCTCACCGGGGAAGGCATCGCCGAAGTTCGCGCCGCAATTCTCCGCCAGGCAACCGGTGGTGCGGGTTCAGGCGCTGAATCCGGATTCCTTACCAACGCTCGCCATCAATCACTAGTGCGCGATTCCCTCGGCGCACTCAATGCCGCCAACAACGCCGTCCACAATCGTATTCCGCACGAAATGCTTCTGCTGGATCTCTACAATGCGCTTCGTCCTCTCGACGAAATCACCGGCGCGACCACCAACGACGACATCCTCAACCTAATCTTCAGCCGTTTCTGTATTGGAAAGTAACCAGGCAATCGGCGTTCGTCGGTAAGCGCCGGGGTGGCTCTCAGGTTCAGTGACGCACTTCTGACATCAAGCACATTAGATTGCTCTCGGAGTCGCGAAACGATGCGAGCCATAGATCGTGGTCCGGCATCTTCGCGACCATATGCGGCTTGTCTTCTGTCTTGACGCCCTTCTGCATTAGTCGATCATATGTGGCCTGAATGTCCTCAACCTTAAAGTAGAGAATTGAAGAAAGATGATCGAATTCCGGCTTTTCCGGCGGGCTCAGCATTAGGCGGATTCCGCCGCAATCGAAAAAGGCGAGACGCCCCGCTGTAAACAGGTGTTGGAGTCCGAGACTATCGCGGTAAAACTCGACTGCGCGACTCGTGTCATGAACGTTGATTGCGATTTGGCCAATCTGGTTGAGTACGCTTTCCGGACTGGATGCTGGACGGGTTGTCATTTTTTTTGCCTCCAATTTATCAGCGCTGATATAGTTAGCATAGCTAACTAATTTATGCAAGTTCACCCTAAGTCGAGAAGTATCCCAACACACGCGTTCGATGCCGCCGATCGCGTGCATTCCGCCGCCATCCATCTGTTGCGAGGTCTGCGGATCCGTGATCGCCAAAGCGGCATCGGCCCGGCGCAGCTTTCTGCCTTGTCCGTGCTTGTCTATGGCGGACCGAGGTCACTCGCCGAATTGGCGCACGCCGAGCAGGTGAAGCCCCCCACCATGAGTCGAGTCGTTGCAGGCCTGGTGCGTACGAAGCTCGTTCACATGACAGCCAGCAGAGCTGATCGCCGCGCCGTTGTGATCATTGCGACTGAAAAAGGCGTCCGCCTCATGCAGCAAGCACGCGTACGGCGGGTGGAATCATTGGCCCGGGCTGTTTCTGGCTTGACCGAACTCGATGTTGCTCGGCTACAGAAAGCCGCGGACCTGATTGAGAGGCTGAGCCGGGCAGTATCAGCCTGACGAGTGCATGCGATCCAATAATGTTGCGAAAAGAGCGGTAATACGGGCGCGCGCGATCCAACAATGTTGCGAAAAGAGCGGTAATACGGGAGCGCGAAGGACTCACGCACCGAAATCTCCCGCTGCGGTTTTCTGTGTCTCGTGGAGATAGAGGAATGAGCCCTGAGGTGGCATCGCGTTTCCCTGAGAAACCCGGGAAGCAGGGAACGCCTCGGGTATTGCGATTCCTAGACTCGTTGCCAGACCGACAAAATGACTTAACCATTCCCCACTCAGTTCGGCCGGGTTTAAGGCAGAGATCGCTGTCATGAGCTCATAAAAAATGTTCTGAGCTTTCCATAGATCGGCCTCGAATGCCGGATCTCGCATCAACGAGGCTAATGCATCCAGTTGAGCCAAGACATCGAGTTTCAATGGATTCTTCGCCCAGTGTTCCATTAAAGGGTTTAGCCGTTCGCGAAGAGCTGACCTGATCGAAGCGTCAATCGTAATGCCGTTCCGCATCGCGGTATTCAGCAGGGTTTGCGCACGGCCCAGGTCGTCGTCTTCGCGAAGGCAACGCTGCATCGCGTTGCTTAGCGCGAACTCGCAGGAAACTCGCAGAATAGAAGGCAAAGGCATGTCCAACTCTCTCAGGAACCCAATCAGGGCCGTGTTTTGTTCGCAAACGTCGGCGAAAAGTTGGTCAATATTCGTGAGGGTTGAATCCACAAGCTGGCCTACAATCCGCCGGCGCTCGTCGAAAAAGAGCGACTTTAACGAATAGATATCCTTCCCGAAATACTCGTCGAACTGGTGAGAGCATTCGCTGAACTCACCGCGAGGCATTGAGCACCGAACCTGATCGAGGAAGTGGGGGAAGTTCTCGTCCACCTGGCATATTCCCGCACGCAGATTGTGACCTCCGCCGTGCAGCACCGCGAAGTTGAAATCCAGTTGTGCGCGGGTGACTCGCGAAGTAATACGCGCACTTCCCGCGGCAAGCCTGCACTTTCCAGCATCGAAAATCGCTACGTGGTGGAGATCAGCCTCATACGAATAGATCGAAGCAGACTCCCGATACCCGTCAAAGAAAGAACTGATCGCATAGTGCGCTGCGCCTCCCGGTAAATCCAACATGGCGGAGGTAACAAACCTCTCATAGATCTGCCGGCCGTTGCCGAATTCAGGGATGTTACTGCGGACGGCGTCCATGCGATTAAGAAACTCATCTTCGCGCGGTCCGCCAAACAGTTGCTGCCCCAGCTGCACCGCACGCCCCGCATATTGCAGAATCTGCACTGTCTCTGGACCGGTCGGCTCGTCGAAGAACCAACCGCAACTCGTGTACATCAGCATCAGGTGACGTTGCATTTCGAGAAGCCGCAATGCGCGGACCTCTTCATCGCCTGAGAGCTGATGCCTGCGATGGCGGACGAGGAATTGCTCTACACTTGCCGCGGACCTGTCGCATACGACGTCAATGTACTCATCGCGCGCCGACCTTGGATCAATCAGCAACTTCCTTGCTTCGAGCTCGTAAGGGACGCCCAGGTCATCACGCAACCAGTCCAACGCGTCTCGCAACGGTTGCCGCCAATTCTGGCTCCACTGGGGCCGCCCTCCGGAGTTGCATCCACAACTGCTCGTCCACCGGCCCACTCCATGGGCACAGCTCCATGCAGTGTTTTCCTTGACGCGCGCTTCGTGAGTCGGCGGATGCAGCACCAGATATTCGCCGTAATTCGTTAGTCGCGCCAATTTGTTTTCTTCGATGTAGTGCAGTGCATACGCCAGAGCCATATCGCCATGCGCATGGTGATGGCCGTACGTCTCACCGTCGGTCGCCACGTGCATGAGCTGTCCCGAATCGCCTTCCGAATCGAAGCGGCTAAGGAGCGTCCTGGCAAAATTTTCCCCACTCAGGAGGAGCCGCTCAAACGCGACCGCACTCGAAATCGCTCCGTCGTAGAAAAACAAAGCGATCTCGCGGCCTGAAGGCAGGCTGCAGGCATACGGGCGCCGCGAATCAATCCCGTATTCCAGGTCAATCCACGGCGTCTCTTTTCCAGTCCGCAATTGAGCGGCCTGACTCGGGGCGAGAATAGTAAACTTAATTCCCTCGGCGCTCAGAAAATCCAAAGTTTCCAAGTCCACGGCAGTTTCCGGCAACCACATGCCCTCGGGATCGCGTTTGAAACGGTTCCGGAAGTCCCGTATTCCCCAACGGATTTGCGTGCGCTTGTCACGGCTATTTGAAAGCGGCAAAATCGTGTGATTGTAAGCCTGTGCCAAGGCCGCGCCGTGCCCGGAAAACGTCTGCTGGCTATCGCGGTCCCCTTCGAGAATTCGCTGATAACCTTCCGGTTCGCGTTCCTCCATCCATGACAGCAGCGTAGGACCAAAATTGAAGCTGATGCGCGCGTAATTGTTGACGATCTGTGCAATCCGCCCCTGCCCATCAAGTATGCGGGCAGCGCCGTTCGCTAAGTAACACTCGCGTGCAATGCGCGCGTTCCAATCGTGATCAGGACTGGCCGACTCCTGCGCTTCAACCGCTTCCAGCCAGGGATTCTCGCGCGGCGGCTGATAAAAATGACAATGAATGCAAACCAAACACTCCATGCACTACTCCCGAAGGCGCAATATAAATTGGTTGGTTAGATGATTTGCGCAAAACTGCCTCCCACCTGCGCTTCAAACGAACGATCTAAACATATCTTGCTCTCGCCCAGGAAGGAAGATGCAGAAAGGTTCTTTCAGGAAAATCTGGACTGAGCGAATCGAAAAAACGATTATCTCGTCAGCAGGCAACAGGGGAATAGAAAATTTATTTAGCCATCGAAGCCAGAGCGGCACGGAACATACCATCAAACGTGCTGTCCTTAGCCACCGCAGACAACGCCTTTTCGGCGGACAATCTCTGGTAACCCAGATTCAGTAGCGCAGAAAGAACATCTTCCTGGGTCGCGCTGAGCGACGGAATCACGCGTACTTGGTCCGTACCCGCAGGCGGTAGCTTGTCTCTCAATTCCAGCACCATGCGCTCAGCGGTCTTCCGTCCGACGCCGGGAATCTTGGTCAACCTGACCACATCATTGCCGCGGATGGAGTTCACCATCTCATCCACCGGCATTCCACTTAGAATCGTGATCGCGAGCTTCGGCCCGATTCCGCTAACCGTTATCAGCTTCTCGAAAACCTGCTTTTCCTCCGGCCGCAAGAAGCCATAGAGCGCAAGTTGGTCTTCGCGCACGTGAGTATGAATGTGGAAAGCAACTTCGCCTCCTAATGGGGGCAGTTCGGAAAACGCCGGCACCGAGATGGTCACGTCATAGCCGACACCGCCAGTCTCAACAATGACTAGATTCGGCCTTCGCGAAATCAGCTTGCCACGCAGATGGGCAATCATGGAGTCTCAAACAGTGAACGCGGCAATTGTGCCTGTCGGACAATCGATGCGAGTGTCCCGATTCGGAGTTCGCTATGGTCTGGCACTGGAATTGTAATGGTTGATCCCGTAATGCGCCTCTGCATTACGATATGGCTGCCCTTGCGGCGAACTTCCGAAAAACCGTGTTGAGCAAGAATCTTGCATACCTCGCGTCCCGAGAGAACGCGTAGCCTACCCAATCTCTACCTCAAGGTGCGTGATAAAAACTTCGGAATGCCTACGACGCTCGATTTCACTCGGATGCGCGTTCTCAAAAAACAGTTCGACAGCTTCTTGCAGGTTCTTGCGGGCAGTCTCAATCGTGACGCCTTGGCTTGCCACATCCAGCTCGGGGCAAAGCGCGACATAACCATTCCCCTCGCGCTCAATGATGGCAGTGATCCGTTGGACGCGCTTCATGCTCCCTATTCTAGAACACATCGGGCCGTGAACCGACAGTGATAGCTAGAACAACGAACTCTGCCTGCGGTTTGGCGTAATCCCGAAATGTTCATACGCCAATTGTGTTGCCACGCGCCCACGCGGGGTGCGATTGAGGAACCCGATCTGAATCAGAAATGGCTCGTAGATTTCCTCGATCGCATCCGGCTCTTCGGCCAGCGCGGCCGCTAGAGTGTTTACTCCCACTGGCCCACCCTGATATTTCTCGATTATCGCCAGCAGCAGCTTGCGATCAACTTCGTCGAAGCCATAACGGTCCACTTCCAGCATCTGCAGTGCAGCTTGCGCCGTGGGCAGATCAATCTTTCCCGCGCCGCGGACCTGCGCATAGTCCCGCACCCGGCGTAACAGCCGGTTCGCAATTCGTGGAGTGCCGCGCGAGCGACTTGCGATTTCGAGCGATCCTTCGCGATTGATCTCTACACCCAGAATTTCCGCCGACCTCTCCACGATGATTCGCAAATCCTCGTGGCTGTAAAATTCCAGGCGTAGCACGATTCCAAAACGCGACCGCAGCGGCGCAGAAAGCAATCCGGCTCGGGTGGTCGCGCCCACAAACGTAAACGGCTTCACATCCATGGTGTGGGTGCGCGCGGACGGGCCTTGGCCAATCAGAATGTCGAGCTTGTAATCTTCGAGTGCGGAATACAGAATTTCTTCAAGCGTCGGTTGCAGGCGGTGGACTTCATCAATGAATAAGACCTGCTTGTCCCGCAGGTTGGTCAGGATAGCGGTTAGATCGCCCTTGATCTGCAGCGTCGGCCCAGAAGTCTGCTGGAAGGCCACGCCGAGTTCATTCGCAATGATCGTGGCCAGTGTGGTCTTGCCCAGTCCTGGCGGCCCATACAAAAGGACATGATCTAGCGCTTCGCCGCGAGTCCGTGTGGCCTCAATCGCGACCGCAAGGTTCTCTTTGACTTTAGCCTGCCCAATAAATTCTCCCAGCCGCTGCGGCCTCAGTTTCAGCTCAAAAGACGAATCGTCTTCCACCGGTGCCGCCGAGACTAGCCGCTCGCGCTCGTTGGGGAGATCGGGTGTATTCCTGACCGTGGCCACTGGCCGGATAGTACCACGACGGGCCTTAGCAAAAGTTGATTCTGGAGCAACGTGCATCCTCCCCCTTCCAAGCCAAAGTATGACCAACGCATATGCAGCGACGGGCGTCCCCGCCCGTCCGGCCCCGCTCCCACGATCACGGAACTTTCCCCCGTTCTCTTGCGTAGCTCTATCCAGACAAAGATGCCTTATTGCTGTTCGATTTTTGCGAAACCTTGTATTTCTGGGTCCGACCGGGGAATGACTTCGAAATACAGATCAAGAGGACTTCCTATGAAAAGAATGCTTCCGCTGCTCGTTCTACTCCTGGCCGCAAATGTTGTTTGGGCTGCTTCCGCAGACCGCTACCTACACGTGAAAGTAACTAACCCAACCACTCACGAACTGGTTCGCGTCAATATCCCTCTTTCTCTTGCTGAAGCGGTGGTCCCGGCCATCAATCACGGCGAGTTGCGCAATGGCAAAATCCGCTGCGGCCACTTCACCGCCGATGTCAACATCAGGGTCATTCTCGACGCACTCAAGACCGCCCCCGAAGGCGAGTTCGTCACCGTGCAGGAGCCCGGCAACGATGTTCGGGTCGCGAAAGAGCACGGCCAGCTGGTCGTTCACGTCATTGATAAAGGCAGCAAGGAAAACGTCGATGTCACGATTCCGTGGGACGTGGCGCAAGCGCTGATTTCGAACACTAAGAATGACGAGCTCGATATAGAAGCTGCCATCAAGGCGCTCGCCAAGACAATATCAGCCTCATCGTGCCCGCCGCTGTCGTGCCAGTCGCGCTGCATTTCGTCTCACGCCAGCACCTCGCCGATGCCTCGGAAAACTTGTGGCAATATCTGCCTGCCATCGATGCCGCCGTTCCCGTTCTTGAAGAGTGTCCCGATGGCGTGTTGGTCGAAGTCGTTGATCCCGGCGAACACGTCCTAATCACCAAGTCCGGCAGCTCCGTCATCATAGACGTGAATGATCCCGGCGAGACGGTGCACGTTTCTGTCCCCTTGCGAGCAGCCCAGAGCTCAATCCACCAGATCGCCGCGGCGAACGAACCAACGGATTGAATCGTGTGGCGCGGACGCCCTCGTCCGCGAAGAATACTCGTGTGACTCCAACGTGTGCCGCACAAACTCTTGCAACGTACACGCCCAACTCTGCGCACCTGTGTCTCGGTACCTGGTACTTGGAGTACAAGTGACTCGGACATTACTGTCCGACACGGCGAAGACAACGACCGAAGCAACTCTCGCCGATTTATACTCACAACGCAAATAGTAAAGAACGTGAAACTTTACAAAACCAACTCCGGACCACGGCTGGAACAGGAAGGCCACTGGTACTCTCTCGCCGCGCCTTGGGACGACCTCATCACTCGCGACGATCTCCAGCAATTTCTCGAAAACTCCGTCAGCCAATTGCCCGCTGCGGATCCCGCATCGCCAGACTTCCTTCTCGCTCCCATCGGGAGTCAGGAAGTGTGGGCCGCCGGAGTGACCTATGTTCGGAGTCGCGACGCCCGAATTCAGGAATCCGAGTCTGCCGGTGGCGGCGATTTCTACGACCGTGTTTACGACGCCGAGCGGCCTGAATTGTTCTTCAAAGCCACTCCGCATCGGGTCGTCGGGCCTGACGCCAACGTTGCTATTCGAAGCGACGCAAAGTGGTCGGTCCCCGAGCCCGAACTCGCGCTGCTAGTCAGCCCCATGGGAAAGCTTCTTGGCTACACCATTGGCAATGACATGAGCTCGCGCGACATCGAAGGCGAAAATCCTCTATACCTTCCCCAAGCCAAAGTTTACGACCGCAGCTGCGCCCTCGGCCCATGCATTCTGGTGTCGTCAGGTCCGATGCCGCGTTCGACCGAGATAACCCTCGACATTCGGCGCCAGGGCCAGACCGTATTCAACAGCTCGACGACGTTGAACTCCCTGAAGCGCGATCCCGCAATTCTGATTGAATACCTCTATCGCGACAATTCTTTTCCCCACGGCTGCTTTTTGCTGACCGGCACCGGTATCGTCCCGCCAGATTCTTTCACTCTCGAGCAGCGCGACGAAATCCGCATCGCGATTGACGGTATCGGAACGTTGGTCAACGTGGTCGGCTGATCCCCACATCGTGAAAGCTCCGGTATGTGAGCATCTCCAATGGCCGACGTCGCCGGGCCAATCATAAGTCGGCAGCTGTCTCGGTGAGTCTTCTGTCCACGTCATGAATCTAAGTCAGCAAGCATGGCCGTCACTTACGTCATTGACACAAAGGAAAAACTGATTCGCACGAAATGCGTTGGGAACGTCACGCTGCCCGAGGTGATTGGCCATTTCCGCGAATTAGAGCACGACCCTAATTGCGCCCAACGCTTGGACGTGTTTTTGGACCTCAGCGAAACCAATTCGTTGCCTTCGACGCGCGAAATTGGCGCCGTCGCTGCAGAAATTGCCAGAATCAAAAAGAAGGTCCGGTTCAATGCTTGCGCCGTCGTGGCCACCAGGACTGCTCTATTTGGAATGCTGAGGATGCTCGAAGTAATGGCCGGATCTTATTTTGGCGCCTTCCGCGTTTTCCGTGGGGCAAGCCAGGCGGAAGAATGGCTCGCCTCTCAACGATCGCTGGCGAGATAAATCGCGCTCAACTGCTGGAGAACTGCCAGGAGTTGTCCTCGGCACGGTGGAGATGCGGCAGCTGGCAAGATTGAACGTCCGCTTCAGTTGCAGAGTACCTTTTTTTGGGGCGGCCCTGCTCGGATGTTGCCTTCACTCTAAACACGAGCAACCGCTTTCGCGGGTGTACAATTCCCCATTGGGTAGCCCATCTGTATCGTAAGACCGCAGGCCAAGCCCGGTTCACGGCGTCGTTCGTGATGTTCTCCGTGCAATGAAGCACGTACGACCAAGGACAATCATGAGAATTCTGCTGTATAACCCGGACAACGGAGTTACGCGTAATTTCATGCCCCACCTGTGGATGTTCCTCCTGCAGGCACTCACGCCTTCTGAACATGAAGTAGTGCTGATTGACGGCAATGCCCAGCCCATGGACGAAGCGCAGATTGCGCAATTTGTCCGCGAACAGAACATTGGACTGGTCGGCATCGGCGCCATGACTCGAATGGTCGCCAAGGCATACCGGATGGCCGACGCCATTCGTGCGGTCGGAGTGCCGGTGGTCATGGGCGGCCCACACGTCACCGAAGAATCTGCAGAAGCTCTCGGCCGAGATGGGGGCCCCCGCCACGCCGACGCTGTCGCCCTCGGGGAAGCTGATGAAACCTGGCCCCAGATCGTCAACGATGCCGCGCACGGCGAACTCAAAGACATTTACGAGCCAGTGGATAGCGCCGGAAAAGAGCGCAAGCCTCCGCTAAAACCGTATCCCGTGATTCCCTGGGACACGATTGATCTCCACCAATTCAATCTCGTCCCCAAGTCCGTGTTCCCGCTGCTCAAGAGAGTCGGCGAGGGTTGGGGAACGTTCCGCATCATTCCGGTCGAATCCGGGCGAGGCTGTCCCTATGGCTGCGAGTTCTGCACGGTCACCGGATTCTTCGGCGACTCCATTCGTTTTCGCAGCAACGAAAGCGTAGTCAACGAACTGCTTCTGCTGAAAGCCCGTGCGCGAAAGGAAAAAGGCCAGATAGCGGTGTTTTTCATTGATGACAACTTCGCCATCAATGTGAAGCGCACCAAATCTCTGCTTCGCGACATAATCGCGGCCAAGGCCCAGGTCCATTGGGTGGCGCAGATCAGCGCCAACCTATTACGCGACGAAGAACTGGTTGATCTGATCGCCGCATCGGGCGGCAAGTGGGTGTTCATCGGCATGGAGTCCATTGACCCCACCAACCTTAAAGACGTCAACAAAGGATTCAACAAGCCTGGCGAGTATTCCGCGGTGCTTGAACGCCTCGCCAAACGCAATGTGTATGCGATCACATCGTTCA
>WNFY01005879.1_pt1 | contig 11022 bp, 7 predicted proteins | sample 5400091 | NCBI WGS metagenome assembly WNFY01 (sample SAMN13153364, study PRJNA577476) | soil metagenome | isolation source: 60 cm soil or saprolite under grassland replicate 1 | place: USA:California | collected 2016-06-15
GGCGCTAAACGGCGCGACCGTGCTCACCCTGCTCGGCGACGAGTACGAAGCCAACCCCGCCAACGTCGGCTTTTACGGCGAGAAATGGGTACGCGAGCCCAGGCATTGATCTGAGCTCACCTTATCGAGATTAATCCACGTCGCTAAGACACTTTCAGCCTTTGAAAACCGCCGCAGGGGCTTGCAGGTTTGAGTCCCGTCCCTCCGCCATTTTTTCCAACGACTTCCCGCGAGTCATACGTAACAGCTCAATCCAATTTCATAACGACCGAGCTGGTGAGAAAAGGATTATTGAATTCGGCCCGCTCGCCAGCCTTCTTCCCAGGGACGGGAAAAAGACGAGCTGAAAGAGGCTTGTGAAGTTTAGTCGAAAGCGCCGCCACATCCCGAATCAACGCCGCGAGTTCATTTGCCGCGTATCACCAGCCAACGGGACGACGTCAAGGCCAGTGCCGCAGACGCTGGAATAGAGTAGCAGTTCACGAACACTGTATCGCCCTTCGGCGGCGCGTCGAGCCAGGATCGGGTCTTCGAGCACTGGCAGCATCAGTCCAGAGTAGCCGCATGTTTTGATGCTCAGGCTGTGCAGCACATCCGTAATCGCAGCGCAGGCAGCCAAACAGTGAGCAGAGCAAATGCTTTCGCTCCTTCAGGAGTGAAATATTTATGGTAACCGGCGGAAGAAGGTAATCGAGCCCTTTAAGAGCGCAATATCGGCTCAAAAAACATTGCGCTCCTCACGGAGCTCAAATATTTGAATAGCCTCGGGAGCTATAAACATTCAGCCCCTAACGGGGCAGTTCGCCGAGCCTCAAAATTACTTCCCTATAGACTTATATTGAAAGGTGATTCTCGTCTCCTCATCCAACACCAGTGGCCGCACAAAGCGATATGACTTTCCGATGCGCGGAACGTCAACATGAACCGGCAGGATGCCGGCGACTCGACGCTGCAAATTAAACACGTTTGCTGACGGAGCGTTGAGTTGCGCTTGCTGCTGCTTCCGGGCTTGATCCTCGAGCCTGCGACTGTCGGTTTCTCCACTTGTTATGGTTACCGTCTCAGAAACTGCACCGGCTTCAAGTGCTGTTCCCAGCCGAACAGCTCGTGAACCGTTCATCGCAAGTTCCTGCTGAAAAGACTTGAATCCCGGTCTATCGATCCGCACTGTCGTGGCACCCGGCTGCACGTTTGACACCACCCAGTGTCCTTCGCCGTCCGATTCAACGGTCTGACTCGCACCGGTTTGCCTGTTTATGACGGTGACTCTTGCGCCGGGAATCACGGCACCCTGAGGATCGACGACGATGCCGCCAATTTGTCCCGCAGCCAGCTTGTCCATCTCGACTTCGGTCTCGGACCAACCAATCGAATCCTTTGCGCTGTAATCGTCCGTTCCGTCCACGATAACGTTCTGGACAGCAGCCGGAAAAAGCTCTGCGGCGAGCGCATTGCCCCCAAATTGTTTTACTTCAAGACGATCTGGCAGCGAGACTTCCCACGTCAACAGATTCACCGGAATGTCGAGCTTCGGCAAAGTCATCTCGTAGGCGCCATTCTTCGCGAAGCGCGCTCCTGAGCTGAGATAAACAAACGAAACTGTGTAAGCGCCCGAAGCATTCAATCCCGGCCGCAGCAATGGCACGCGGTTACCATCCGTTCCTGTGACTGGTCTGACTCGTTCGCCTTCGACTTCCGCTGAAAGCAATTGCGCGCCAGTTGGCAAGTCAACTTTAACGAAGAGCTGAGAATGGTTTCGCACTCGCAGCGTCACTTCAGTCAGCGATTTTCCTTCAACATTAGTCAGTGTCGTGATCGTCGCGCGCTCGGCCACTGCAGAGAGCACCGCGCCGTCGGGAAACTGCGTCCATTCGAGTTTCAGCTTTGGTGCATCGCCCGCATGACGGTTGTAACGAAATGCCGCTTGTAATGGAAAACGCACGAGCGATTTGGCAATGGCCCCAACTTCACGCACGTCCATACGCCGCAGCCCGCCACTTTCGGTCGGTGTTAACTCCATCGAGCCGACGCCTTCCACCAACAGTTCACCGGTCTCGCGCTGCGCTCCCGTGAAAGCGAGCAACGGCGGCTCGACCTTCGTTTCCTGGTTGGCCCGTTCAAAGGCAATCAGGAATTGATGATTGCGTCGCGCGGGTTCGCGAACTTTCAGAACCAGAAAACCGGCATCCTCGGCAAAGGAATCGAGCGTGGTGCCGTTCACTTCCGTCAGCTCAAATCCAGGGGGTAACGGCATTCGAAATTCGGCAGCTTCGCCCTGAATGACGGTCACGTCACAAAGCGCGGTAATTCTTAGCTGCGAGTCGCCGATTGAAACAACGCTCTTGATGTCTGAAAGAAAGCGCACTTCGCGCTGCGCGACAGGCGCAGCAATCTCCCTCGTGGTCCACCAAACGCGGGCCGGCTTTCCGGGTTCGAGGGTCGCCTCGACAATCGTATGGCCATTCGAAGTCGTGCGGCTGGTCACTAATCCGGGTTCGACACGAACGTTCGCGTGGTTGCCGGGCAGATCCAGAGTAAGCAGCGAAGTACTGGACGCCGGAACCGGCACGATGAAAGATGCGCGTCCGGCTTCGACGGTAAGCGGCGAGGCAATATCCAGGGAAACCGAGAACGGACCCGGCCCATTTAGAATTGCCGCATGACTTTGTCCCTGCTGCGCGAGCGGCAAGGCATTACCCGAGTGTTTCGCTTCAAGAATCGTCAAGCCAGTCGTTAGCGGAACAACTACCGATCCTTTCTCCAAAACCGCACCATCGATATCGACGGCGCCGAGGAGCGATTGATCTTCCACCCGCAGCTTGAAGGCAGTGCGCGATAAAACGAACGGCAGCGGGACTGCTTCGTCGGTCTTTGGCTGGTGTGAAGCCAGCTCTGTCAGGCGGTTGTACTCAGCCAGGGAAAGCGTGACTGTGCCCGTTGAACCAGGCGCCGGAAGCGCCGCCATGGATCGCGAGTTTCGTTGGCTATAAGCGGCCGTCGCTAACATCAGCATTAGAATGATTGTTCTTTTCATCGTTCGCCTCTCTTTCTGTCACGTTGAAAATCAAGTTCGACAACCGGTGTCTGATTTTCACTGGTCAATTCAGATTTTAAAAAGATGGAGGGACCAAAGTGCGGGAAAGCAACGCGCAGTGGCAGATTGCGCGCCGGCGTCGCCGCGCGTTTCGTATCGCGCAGTTTTGAAACCAGCTGCCTGGCCGACTCAGCGATCGCATCGGTTTGAACTGAGCTTTCAGCCATGGTTGGCGAGGCGGCGGGCATGCCAGTTGTCAGCGCGTTGGATTCCGGAGCTTCATAAGGTACAACGCGGAACGTGCCGGACATTCCTGGCGGAGCCGTCAAACGAAAAAGCGGCGGGTGATGCAACAACAAATGGGATCTCGAGATGGGCAGGTCAACCGCGACCAGCGACAGTCGAAGGCGGCCTTTGTCATTCCACGCTGGAGTATGGTCCAGATATGAAACTTCGACGACAAACGCCGGCGCGTCCTCTCCTGATTTTGTCTTCTCAAGTGGCAACAGCAGCGAACCATCAGGCGCGCGTCCCGGCCTGATCGGCCGGCCGGCTACTGAGGCACTCCACAGCGTCGCCGTCGGAGGCAGGTTGAGCTTGAGGAAATTTCGCTGATTGTTACGCACTGCAAAACGAGATTGCACCAGCATCTTTCCGTCAGCCGTAATGAGTGCGTTATAGTCGGCTTCTTCAACGTTGGCAGTCAGCACGGCCTGTGGCGTGTAGCGAGCAATATTCAGCGAAAGTGATCGTTGCGAGCTTCCCTCCGCGGGCTGAAGCCGAAAGGCGATCAATGACGGCGATTGACGGCCCGCAATAAGTTGGCCTAACTCTGCGGCTTCGGCTTCCTCCATGCCGCTCGCTCTTCGATCTTTTATTTCGCCGGCGCCTAATACTTCGACCGCGAGGCCGCCTGTCTCACGTTCAGCGGCGGGCAGTCGCAGCAAAGGGACGTCGAGATTTCCCGTTTTCGGAAGACGTAACTCGCCGATCACGATAAACCGCGCATTGGTTTGGATCGGGTCGATGAAACTCACCGTCAGCTCGCGAGCCGACGCGTCCCAATCTGCAACCATCGCCCCCGAAACCTGGTTGACAGTGAATTGCTCCGGCAGTTGCACATGGATTTCCTGGGCCAGCCCTTGCAGGACTTCGAATTGAACTTCCGCATTTACCTGGGTCGAGTCTTCGCCGAGGCCTACCAGCTCAGTGACTGCACCGCGGAGCCTCAGCGGTTGTACGGCTTTCTGATCGTCTACTTTGCGTCGCCAGGCAAATGTCAGTGGTTCATTTCCGCGGCCGTTCGCAACCCAACGACTGCCGGACGTCGATTCAGAATGTTCCAATAGCAGGCCGCCGGTGATGTGCACATCAACGCCTTGCCGCGTCAATTCGATCGCCGCATGCGAGATCGCCGAGTTACTCACCGGAAGTTGAAGGATGTCTGTGCCCGCAACAGTTGAGACGGGCGCGTCGATTTTCAGACTCAAGACCGAGCGACCGGTCTTCGACAGTAATAGCTCGCTCGCGCCCGGTCCTTTGCCCGGCGTTTGGGTGACGAGGGTTACCTGCTTACCGTAGAGCCTCGCTTCGCGAATCATCAAACCCCGAGGCAGCGCCAAACGGACCCAACCTTGTTTGATTACATCGACGGTCAGGCGCGCCTCGCCCGAGGCCAGATCGCCATCGATTCTCAGCGCGTAATCAATGCGACTCAAGGTGGCTTCAACTGGTGGCGCGGCAGGCTCTGTCTCAGGAGGCGATCCCGCATGCCGCAGGGCAACGTACTCAGCAACAGGCAGCACCACCCAACCTTCCGGATTCGAAGTCGTACTTTGAGCCAGTGCTATAGAGACAGAAAAAACGACAACGAGGGTCGCGAGGATCGTCGATATTGCCTGAGCTGCCGGTTGCGCCGAAAAGGTAAGTGTTGTTGCGCGGTCATTCGGTAGTCTTCCGCGTAACAGGAATTCATCGAGTAGTTTCATGGTGCTTCTCCTACTGGAAAGTCTGTGTGTTTGGTTTAGAACGCAATTGAATCGGCGGCTTGCACTCCCTCTTTTAAAGAGCCCGAGCACACTTACAGGTGACACGGCTACTGCCAGAGTGCGCCGCTCGCTTTATTGCTCTCTTTGATTTCTGATCGAGACCGGCGATCGGCCCGTTGTTTGTAAAGCTGGTTAGACCATGCGGGGGAGACTGCGCGAGAATTCGCCAGGTCAGCGTTATGATGCGCGGAGTTTGCGCTCAGGTAGCCTCAGAGCTTTGGAATTGTCAGTAAACAGGCCAGAATATCTTCGGAAAATGATTCGCTTTGAAGGAGGTGAGCCCTGGTTTATATTGACTAGCTGTGTTGCTTCTTTTCCTTCAGAATCCGGAAGGCATCGCCTCGCGGGTCTGGTATTACCTGAATCACAAAGTCACTGTCGGCAGCATCGAAGTCTCAGTCAACTCGCTGGTTGAAGCCGTCCTCATTTTTGCGCTGGCGTTGATTCTATCGCGCACGCTCAGCCGGCTGCTGGAACGCCGCATCGCCAAACGCGCCTATCTGGATCCGGGTCTGCGCTATACGCTCGGGCGCCTGACGCAGTACGTTGTTGTTGGGCTCGGGACTTTGCTGGCGCTGAAAACGGGTCTCAGCCTTGACCTGACTTCGATTGCAGTTATTTTTACCGCGCTGTCGGTCGGCATCGGCTTTGGCTTGCAATACATTGCTGCCGACATCGCTTCCGGCTTCATCCTATTGTTTGAACGCCCGATCCGTGTCGGCGATCGTATCACCATTGGAAAAGAAGAGGGTGACGTTCAGAGCATCAATCTGCGCACGACGGTGATGACGACGAACGATCGCGTCTCAGTCATCGTGCCGAATTCAAAATTAATCCGCGACCACCTGATTAACTGGTCATACGGGGATCCGCGCGCGCGAATTTCGATTCCCGTAGGCGTGGCCTACGGTTCAGACGTTGACCTGGTAACCAGGACCCTTTTGCAGGCGGCCGACGGAGTAGACAACGTCTTGAAAGATCCGCCGCCAAAGGTGCAATTTTTGAAATTCGCAGATTGGTCGCTCGACTTTCGTTTATTGATCTGGACGAACCGGCCCCGCCTGCACACCCAAATCCGGAGCGACATCAACTTTCGGATTGAAAAACTTTTCCACGAAGCGGGAATCGAGATTCCGTTTCCGCAGACTGAATTGCGGCTGCGCAACGGCTCGTTTCACCTTAATTCCGCTGATGATCTCATCACCGCGGACTTGCCGGACGAACAATCCGAGGCCTAAGCGGCTGAATTTGCGATCGCGAATTCAAGCTGGAGCGCAACTTCCTCTTTGGCTTAAAGGTAACGTTAAGTTCTTATCTCCCTCTCCCTTTGGGAGTGTATGCACCGGAGAGATGGGTAACAGATGTCCGAAGACATAGGTAACACTTGTCCCCTTCTCTGTACAGTCCCAAGGTGAAGGGGAGAAGAAAACCAAATACCATTGAGCGAATCATGAACTGAAAATTCTGCCTTGTTGCTGCAACTCCGCCTTGAGCTGGAATCGAAAACCCAAAATCAAAAATCCCCCATCGGTCGTTGCAAACAGGTGACTCGCGGGTTTAGGCTACCTTTCTGAGTGAGGACTCATTCACTATGGCCCGAAGCTCCGCGCCGGCGCGCGGTTCATCACGAAATGTTTTGCCTGGCAAGCGCGAAGCGATTTTGCGGGCTGCCATCCGCGTCTTTGCGCGTAACGGCTATTTCAACTCGAAAGTTGCGGACATCGCGCGCGCGGCCGAGGTTGCCGACGGCACGGTCTATCTTTACTTCAAGAGCAAAGAAGAGATTCTCCATTCGATCTTCGACGCGTCGATGGACAAGGCGATCGCCGAAGCTCACAAACTCTTACAAGACGTAACCGATCCGCGCGAAAAGCTGCGCCTCGTGGCCACGATGCATCTGGAACGGCTCGGCGCCGATCGCGATCTCGCGGTCGTCTTCCAGGTTGAATTACGAGGATCGACAAAGTTCATGGAAGAGTTTTCGGCGGCCGGCTTCGCGGAATATCTGTCTTTGATTCGCACGACGTTTGAAGAGGGACAGCGCGCCGGAGTGTTTCGCAAAGATTTGAACGCGAAGGTCATGGCGAAAATTCTGTTTGGCGCGCTGGACGAAATGGCCACGAATTGGATTATTTCAAAACGGCGCTATCAGCTCGAGCCCATGGCTGGTTTGGTGATGGATGTTTTTCTAAATGGAGTCGGTGCGAAGTGAGCAGTGTTGTTAACATCGCAGCAGTGGAACCGCAGATCGCGAACGCTCGTGGGCTGCGTACGGCCGACGAACCGGCGACGCTTGTCGAAATATATGAGCGCGTGGCTCACGTTCATCCGAAATCCAACACTCTGAATTTCAAGAAGGACGGCGCCTGGCATTCGATTTCTGCGCCGGAAATGGTTGCGCGCGCGCGCCGCATCGCATTGGGCTTATATGCGCTGGGAATTCGCAAAGGTGATCGCGTGGCGTTACTCTCCGACAGTCGCGTCGAATGGGTGCTCGCCGATCAGGGTTGCATTTTCGCCGGAGCGATCACGGTTCCCATCTATCCAACGCTCACGCCGGCACAGGTGCAATACATTCTGAGTGACTCCGGTGCTAGCCTTTTGTTCGTCTCCTCCAGCTCGAAATACGAACAGATTGAACCTGAGGTGCGCGCCTGCCCGGCGATCGAACACGTCGTATTTTTCGATTTCGAAGGATTGAAGCAGGTAAATTGCCTGGGTCTGACCGAGCTTGAAGAGCGGGGCCGCAAACTCGGAGATGAGAGACGAGAACTTTCGGATGAGCTGGCCGCAGCCGTTACTCCGGATGATTTGGCCACGATAATTTATACGTCGGGAACCACCGGCGAACCCAAGGGCGTGATGCTGACGCATGCGAACATGGTTTCGAATGTGATTGACTCTCCGGCTGATCTCGATTTTGGAGAGAGCGATTCGGCGCTTTCGGTCTTGCCGCTATCTCATATCCTGGAACGGCAGGCGATGAACAATTACCTGCATTACGGCATGAGTGTTTATTTTGCGGAATCGCTCGACACCATCGGCCGGGATATTCGTGAAGTGAGACCAACGGTGCTGGTTGGCGTCCCGCGTCTTTACGAAAAGGTTTATGAGCGCGCCAAAGATCGCGCTACTGCCAAAGGAAGACTGAGCCGAGCACTATTTTCGTGGGCCATCGACATAGGCACCGGGTGGGCCCGGCGTTCGTTTAATCAGCGCAAAGTCTCGTCCCGGCTGGAGCTGAAGCACCGAGTTGCCGATCGCCTGGTGTTCCAAAAATGGCGCGGGGCAATGGGCGGGCGTATCCGCCTGCTCGTTTCCGGCGGCGCGCACCTGTCGAAAGAGATTGCCTATATCTACCTCGGCGCGGGCTTGCACATTTTGCAGGGCTATGGCCTGACAGAGACTTCACCAACCATCACGGCAGGACGACTGCACGAAGATCGGGTGGGAACAGCCGGCAAGGCAATTCGCAATGTCGAAGTGCGAACCGCGCGGGACGGCGAAATTGAAACCCGTGGACCGCACGTCATGCGCGGTTATTGGAACAAGCCGGAGGATACTCGAGCAGTGTTCACCGAAGACGGTTGGTTCAAGACTGGCGACATTGGATCGATCGACAGTGATGGGTTCCTGACGATCACCGATCGCAAGAAAGAATTGTTCAAGACATCGGGCGGCAAATACATCGCCCCCCAGCCAATCGAACAGTTGATTAAGAGCTCGCGCTTTGTGAGTCAGGTGGTTTTGATCGGCAATGAGCGCAAATTTCCTGCCGCGTTGATTGTGCCGGATTGGGAGCGAATTGAATCCTATTTAAAGCTGAAGGGAATCAAAAGCGAAACGCGGGCCGCGCTTTGTCATCACCCGCGCATAATCAATCTGTTTGAACGCCAGATTGCCGCGCGCACAAATAACCTGGCGCAATACGAGAAGGTAAAGCGCATCGCTCTATTGGATCATGAGCTGACCGTCGAAGGAGGCGAATTGACACCGACCTTGAAAGTAAAGCGCCGGGTCGTGAATGAAAAGTATCGCGACGTGATCGATCGTTTATATCGTGACGCAGACGCGAACAACTGAGAATTGTCACTTCTCAGTTAGATCAACCTCCCACAGCGCGATGTTCTTCTTGTCCTGGCTGGTAGTCGCCAACATCTTGCCATCAAAACTGAATTCGGCCGGTTCTCGCGCTTCTGGAAATTGGGCTATCTCGGTACCAGACTTACTGTCCCAAAACCTGACAATTTCCCGGTTGGATCCCATAAGGATTTGGCTACCAGGATGGAACGACAGCTTTTCCCAGTACTTCAAGTAGTCACTAATGAAATCAAAGCCCTTCTTCGCTTTGATCGGGATGTCCGCAATCACTTTGCCCGACGAAACATCAACCAGGGCAGCGCTATGACCATACAGTCCGCTGGCCTCAACGAAGAATCTATTATTCGGGCTGAAACTAGTCCACGTGCTGAAGTCATTTATGTTAAGACTCAATGGTATTTCTACATCCATCGCGTTCAAATTCAGCAACCCTTTTTTTCCTCCATACTCCACTAAGCCCAACCAATGTTCATCAGGACTAAACTCTGGTGCCGCCGATTTGAATTGAGCCTTCAGCTGCCCGGTCGCGGTCTCCCACAATTTTGCTTCATCGAGACTACGTGTTAACACATACCGCCCACTCGGGCTGAACTTTGCTGCAAAGACCCTTTCTCCGAGGTTGTTTTCGAGTCGACCCGTCTCCGCGTCCCAGACCTTCGCCGGCTGTTCATATAAGATCGTCAGAAGGTTTTTGCCATCAGGGCTGAAGGAGACTCGGACGTCGGTGGACAATTGAAAGAACCTGGAAATGATTCGCCAGCGTGGATATTGTTTTATGCGATAGGCTGTGATTGCATGCTTCAACTTTCCCGTTTCGGTATTCCACAAACTAACGCTTCCAAACCTGCCACCAATTGCCAAGGTCCTTCCATCAGGACTAAAGACCACCCAACTGAGTTCGTCGGATTTGGTCAAGACATGTTCCAAGCGTCCTGAGGCGGCGTCCCACAAATCTGCCTCTTTGCCGTCGATCGTTACCAGCATCCGACCGTCAGGACTGAATGCGTCGATCGGCGCAAAGTCAGAATAAGAATAAGGCTGAAACACTCGGCCGCGAATTGTTGCGATTAGTTCTCCTCGCTCCGTATTCCATAGCTCCGTTTTATTGTCCCAAGTGGCGACGGCCAACACTTTTGCACTGCGATTGAGAATGATCGCAATGGGTTCCTTTCCAGTCCGCTTAAGCGTGCTCTTCAATCGTAATGAGATTTTAGTCTCTGCAAGCAACGCAGAGGACGGGACGCCAGGATCACGATTTGGCGAAGCTGAATTAGTGTGCGAGGAAATTAGAAAACTTAAGGAGAGAAGACAACTGGCAACGATTTTCACAGCTTGATTACCTGTTCAGGACTGACGTTCAGTTCGCGATCACCTGGATACTCGTTCCTCCGGAGGAGTAACTTCAAATGCCCGCATCACCATATCCGCAGCTTCACGAGCAGCTTGCTTTAACGCATATTCCGAATAGATCGGATTGTTGCGCGAAGAGTTTGGCGCCGACATGCCGCCGCCGCTCATCCGATAGATACCCTGGTGAGTTCGGCCTTCGGCTTTCGGCTTTCCATCGCCTGGCTCGAAGATCGTAAAGCGCAGGTAAAGTTCGTCGGGCCCTTTCTTCGGTTGCCTGGTCCCAACCGGAATATCGCTGACGATCTGCAACCAGACCACATAAATTTCCTTTTCGGCTTTCGCTCGGTGAATCGCCTCTGCGCGGCTCATGCCGCGGGCTGATGAGCTCACACTGATTTCCGCGGCATCACGCAAACGATCAATGCAATTGTCCAGGGCGCTGTCGGCAAGGTAATACGGAATGTTGGAAAACTGATCGCGGTCTTCGAC
>WNFY01005880.1_pt1 | contig 11022 bp, 9 predicted proteins | sample 5400091 | NCBI WGS metagenome assembly WNFY01 (sample SAMN13153364, study PRJNA577476) | soil metagenome | isolation source: 60 cm soil or saprolite under grassland replicate 1 | place: USA:California | collected 2016-06-15
TCCGACGGGGCGAACCAGCCGACTGGCTACCGGAGGCACCTCGTGGCGATCCTGCGGCTGGAGCGGAACGGACAAGCTCATGGCTGACGCGGTAATCGTGGCCGCGGCCCGGTCGCCGATCGGCCGCGCATTCAAGGGGTCGCTGAAGGACCTGCGGCCGGACAACCTGACCGCCACCATCGTGCGCGCGGCGCTGGACAAGGTGCCGCAGCTCGACCCGTCGGACGTGGACGACCTGATGCTGGGCTGCGGCCTGCCCGGCGGCGAGGCCGGGTTCAACATGGCCCGGGTGGCCGCGGTGCTGCTCGGTTACGACCACCTTCCGGGCACCACGCTTACCCGCTACTGCGCCTCGTCCCTGCAGACTACGCGGATGGCCATGCACGCGACAAGGCCGGCGAGGGCGAGGTGTTCATCTCCGCCGGCGTGGAGACGGTGAGTCGGCACGTCAAGGGAAGCAGCGACTCGCTTCCTGACACCATGAACCCGCTGTTCGGCGACGCCCGCGCGCGCACCGCCACCGTGGCCAAGGGCGGCGCCGAGGGCTGGCACGACCCGCGGGAAGACGGCATGCTGCCCGACGCCTACATCGCCATGGGGCAGACCGCGGAGAACGTGGCGTCGATGTGCGGTATCAGCAGAGCCGAGCAGGACGAGTTCGCAGTCCGCTCGCAGAACCTCGCCGAGCAGGCGATCAAGAATGGCTTCTACTCGCGCGAGATCACCCCGGTCGAACTGCCGGACGGCACCACCGTGGACCGCGACGACGGCCCTCGCCCGGGTATTACCCTCGACGCCGTCGGCGCGCTCAAGCCCGTGTTCCGCCCAGACGGGACGGTGACCGCGGGCAACTGCTGCCCGCTCAACGACGGCGCGGCCGCGGTCGTGGTGATGAGCGACCGCAAGGCACGCGAACTCGGGATCACCCCGCTCGCCCGGATCGCTGCCACCGGGGTGAGCGCGCTGTCGCCGGAAATCATGGGCCTCGGCCCTGTCGAGGCGACCAGGCAGGCATTGCGGCGGGTCGGCATGACCATCGCCGACATCGACCTAGTCGAGATCAACGAGGCGTTCGCGGCGCAGGTGATTCCCGCCTACCGCGAGCTCGGCATCGACATCGACCGGCTCAACGTGCACGGCGGCGCCATCGCGCTGGGCCACCCGTTCGGCATGACCGGCGCCCGGATCACCGCCACCCTTCTCAACGGCCTGGTCACCAGGGACGAGACCGTCGGCCTGGAAACCATGTGCATCGGCGGCGGCCAGGGCATGGCGATGATCGTCGAGCGGCTCAACTAGTCAGGCGCACAGGGACTCGATGCTCGTCAGGCGCTCATCCAGACCGATGCCGCCTCAGCCTGGCCGCACGGTTCTGTGCTCAGTGTCGCCTTCTGGCTCGGCTCGGCGAGCCAGGCGAGCCATCCGGTCGCTCGGGCATTGTGGCAGGCTCGGACTTTCTGGGACGGCGTAGGCCCGCCGAGCGCCGCGTCCGCGCCGAGCGGTCATGTCCGGGAAACAGGCGAAGTACCGTTGGCGACGGTGACCTCCTGCCTCCAACTGCTCGTGCTCGACCTGGACGCTAACAGGACGTAACGAGCAGCGTGTGGCTAACTGCTTTAATTTGCACATCCTCCCTGCCGATTATTTTCGGCTGCCGCTAGAAGAGTCGTAGCGCAACTCCTGACGCATACGCTTTAGTTCTGTGCGGCCTCCTGGCCGAATGACGCGCTCATTACGGCAGACGAGCATGCCCTGATGCGGAAAGGGACGGTTGTGGTCGGCGGAGTTACACGGCATTATCAGAGCGTCTATCAGGCGCATCCTGACGAATGGCGTGCCTTCCGGAATCGCCGGGAGCCCGCCGGTGAGGATTTGGCTGCGGCGAGGTCGGTTTCGCAAGCGGCCCCGCTGGGCGCAAACGGAGCGGTGGCGAGGAGGTGCTCGATCGCATAGCGGCGGTTATCTTATGTCCATTTGGGATAAGCCCTGGTCATGATGGGTTTTTGCGTGGGAGACATGTCGCTGACGTGACGTTATGGGCGCGGCTCAGAACTCAAAGCGCAGCGACAAGGGGATAGACGCAGGTCACGTGGGTAACATCGCTTCCGGTGCGTCGTAGACACCACTTAAGATAACGCGTCCACCACGCAGCTCAAAGGCCCGTAAAGCTACATCGGAGACACCCCAAAGCGGACTTGAGACTACGGCGGGTACATGCGCGCTGCTAACGGGTGGTTGACCACGCTGTGTGATCTGCGTTCGAGCTAAGCCTTTCGCGTCGCCAGCCGTCCGGCGGCGAGGGCAGTTGTGTCGACGTCATCGAGTGTGGTGACTACCAGGTCCGCGCCGGCCGCGGCCAGCAGGTCGGCGTCGTCGGCTCGGGCGATGCCGATCGCGGCCATGTCGCCGGCCTTGGCGGCTTGGACCCCGGCGGACGCATCCTCGATCACCATCGCGTGGCGCGGCTCGACGCCGAGTTCGTGCGCGGCGGTCAGGAAGATCTCGGGGTCGGGTTTGCCGTGGGCGAAATCGCGTCCGGAGACGTCGACGTCGAAGTAGTCCAGCAGCGTCAGGCCGGGCCGAAGCGTCGGCGAGGAGATCCCTTGCTCCTCCGCGAAAGTGTCGAGCCGGATCTGGCGCAGGAACAATCCCGCGTTCTTGGACGACGACGCGTCCGCGATGAACATCCCAGCGTCCTTGGTGGCGATGACGAACCGCAGCGCGTCGGGATAGGCGGTGAAGTCACCGGCCTGGATGAGGCGCACGACCATCTCCTGCTTGAGCCGTGCGTAATCGGCGACGCGGTTTTCGGCGTCGGGCACGTGGAAGTAGTCGAGGGCGGCGCGAGCGCCGCTCATGCGCGGCTTGCCGGATACGTACTGCTGGTAGACGTGGGAGGTGAAGGCGTCCGGCGACCACGTCGTGCGGTCGCGGATGCCGCGCCAGTTGGACTCCATCAGCTCGCGCAGCGATTCGCGCCACGCCTTCTCGTGCGGAGAGTCGACTAGCACCCCGTCGACGTCGAAAATCGATCCCTGGAACTTCGGCATGCGGCCTTCTTTTCAGTCTCGGGCGGAGGGCCCAGTGGTCGGCGGGTTCCGGCTGAGCTCGAACACGGTCTGGTCACCCGGGCGCAGCTCACGGACATCGTCGCGGACTGCGGCTCTGACGGGCCGGCTCGCCCCCTCGGGGTGGACGGCCAGCGTCAGGTGATCGCCGGTGAGTGTCACCTGGATCGGGGTCTCCCGGAACTGCATAGAGAACGACAGGCTGTCGAGCCTGCCCGGGAGCTGGGGATTGAAGTGCAGGACATCGTCGTAGACATGGACGCCGGCGTAATTCCGCTGTACAAGGTCGAGCGTCCCGGACATGACACCCATGTGAATGCCTTCCTTCGTGGTCCCGCCCTGGATGTCATCGGCATCACTGTGCAGCGCGACCAGGAACCGGTCCCACGAGCTCTCGGGGTCGATGGTGGCGAGTACCCCGGCATGAGTGACAAAGCTCAACGTCGAGCCGTGGGAAGTCCGCCGGTCGTAGTATTCGACGTTCCGCGTCACCGTTTCGGCACGGTAGTCATACCCGAGTCGTCCGAAGATCTCGCGAAGCTCGTCCTGTCTGAACAGGAAGAACAGCATCACCGTGTCGGCCTGTTTGGTGACCTTATAGCGATTGGGGTCCTTGCCCTCCGCACGCAGGATCCGGTCGAGCCGCTGGATGTTGCCGTACTTCGCCCGGTATGCGTCCCAGTCCAGCTCCTCGAGGTCCTCGTATCCCTCGAACTGGCTGATGATCCCGTCGCCGAGGAATGGGACGAACATCCGTCGGCTCATGTCCTGCCACACCGCCAGCTCGTCGTCGCCAATGCCCAGCCGAATGCGCAGGGCCTCCGCGCGGCTGGCTGGGAGCAGCGGCAGCAGCTGGCCGGCGATGCCGCACAGCCACGCCACCAGGATGTTGGTGTAGGCGTTGTTGCGCAACCCGCCCTGCAGCGCACCCGGGTACTTGTCGTGGAACTCGTCCGGGCCCATCACACCGTGGATTTCGTAGCGCTCGCGCTCGGGATTGAAGTGGGCGATCGACGCCCAGAAGCGCGTGATCTCCAGCATCATCTCCGCGCCGTAGTCGCGCAGGAACGCCTGGTCATAGGTGGTCTGGAAGTAGTGCCAGATGTTGTAAAAGATCGCCGCGTTCACGTGCCGCTGGTTGCGGCTGAGGTCGGGCTCCCAGAGGCCCGAGACCGGGTTGAGGTGGACCAGCTGGGTCTCCTCGATTCCCTCGCTCCCGCTCTGCCACGGGAACATCGCACCACGGAATCCTGCTTCATGGGCAGCCGCCCTGGCCTCGCCCATCCGGCGGTAGCGGTACATCAGCAGCCCGCGCGTGACCTCGGGCAGCCGGACGTTGAAGAACGGGAACGCATAGATCTCATCCCAGAACACGTGCCCGCGATAGGCTTCCCCGTTAAGTCCGCGGGCGGGCATCCCAGCGTCGAGGTCGGCGGTATGACGGGAACAGACCTGGAGCACGTGCGCGATGTGCAGCCGCAGCAGCTGTTGCACGCTCTCGTCTCCCGACACCCGCATGTCGCATACCTGCCACAGTTCGTCCCATGCCGCGGTGTGGCGCTCGAATGCGGCGGCGAAGTCGGCGTGGCGGGCCGCCGACCTGGCCGCCCTCACCAGCGTGTCGCTGACCGCCGGATCCCGCGACGTGTAGAACGCCACCATCTTCTCGACCCGCGTCGCCGTGCCCTGTTGAACGCCGAAGGCGAGGACCTGCTGGATATAGTCCTCCACCTGGTAAAGCCTCCGCTCGACCTGAACGCATTGATCAGCGGCGAACACGCGCGTGCGGGCCGCGTGGCTGATGTACAGATTCGACTGCCGGGTCTCGGCCTTCAGCGCGACGACCTCGGGCCCGAACGTCCGCGGGGAAACGGGGTTCAGGTGGCGGCCCTCCAGCTGCCGGTAGCGGGCGACACCGCCATTGCTCACCCGGCCGTCGATCGCCGTGACCACCTCGACGCACCCCGACCAGTTCTCCGGAACCAGCGTCCACTCGATCCCCGCGTGGTGCGGGTCGCCCATGCTGACGAACCGGCGGCTGTGCAGCGTCGTCTCCCGGCCGCTGAGATCACGGAAACGAACGTGGCGGACGACAGTTGCGTACTGAATGTCCAGTTCGTGGCGGTAACCGAGCAGATCCACGTCGGCGAGCCTGATCGCATCCCCGCCTTCTATGCGCAGCTGGAGGACCAGCCAGTTCGGCATGTTAACAAGATCCTCGTTGAGCACGGGCACGCTGCTCAGGATCGTCGTCTCGCGGTTGTAACCGCCGTGTACGTAGGTGCCGGGATAATGCACACCGTCGGCTTCTTCCCACTCCGCCGCGCCGCGTGTGCACAGGTATCCGTTGCCCGTCGAGGTCAGCGCTTCGCGAAGCCCCTCAGACCCAGGCTCAAAGCCGTCATACGTGAGCAAGAAACCATCCACGGCACCTCCTCGCCGCCTCGGCACACCACCGCAGAATCACGCGCGGCATAGCACCGGACTTCCCCAGCACAATGCGCCAGATCCGGAGAACACCTCCTCCATCCCGTACCCGCGGGCCAGCTGCCGGGCCTCCCCACCAACGCCGGCGCCTCCCGGGCACGGGCCGGAGGCCGCCCGCGTCGATGGTGTACCCAGTCCACCCCGTCCGCACCGCCGCGCGAGGTAAACAATCCGTCGAGGTCAAAAGCACTGGAAACCGCTAGACCGTCACGCTGTGGCCCTTGACCCTGGTGACCCGCTCGCACCGCTTCGGCGCGATCCCGCCACGACCGGGATCTTCAGCGACTTCGACCGGACCCTGTCGCCCATCATTGAAGACCCCGAGCTCGCCGAGCCGGTGGCGGGAGTTCCCAGATTCCTCGCAGAGCTGGCCTGGCGCTACGCCGTCGTGGCTGTCGTCTCGGGTCGCCCGGTGCCTTCCTCGCGGCCCGTCTGCCCGCATCGGTTCTGCTGGCAGGGCTATACGGCCTGGAAGTGCAGCGCCACGGCGAACGGCAGATCGACCCCGAAGCGGAACGGTGGCGCGCGGCGGTCACCCGCCTCCGCGCAGTCGCACCATCTGGCGTGCTGCTCGAACCGAAGGATCTGTCAGTCACGTGTCACTACCGAACCACCCCGTCCCTCGAGCCGCAGGTGATGGCCCTGGCCCAGGAGGTGGCGGCAGCGACCGGCCTGATTTGCGCGCCGCGGTCGCAAGTCGATGGAACTGCTTCCCCCGATCCGGGCGGACAAGGGTAAGTCATACGGAAGCGGGCCGCGCCCCTTCGTTCTGTCGATTATCTCGGTGATGACCTCGGCGATCTGGCCGCCTTCCGCGCCCCTCGACCAGCTCGCCGCCCGGGGATCAGCACGGCACGGATCGCGGTTCGCAATGATGAGGCGCCCGCGGAACTGCGGCAGGCTGCGGACGTGATCATCGACGCACTTGAGGGCGCGGCCGGACTGTTGCGCACTCTGCTATAGCCGCCGGGCGGAGAGCGCGCCCTCCGTACGACCAGCCGCCACCATGACCTACACGACGCCAGAACCCCGCCATGAACGACCCCAGCGTTGCCCGCGCCGGAATGGTCACATGGGCCGCAACGAGCGCAGTGAGGTGACCGAGATGACCAGCTCGGCGGCGGCATCTTCAAGTCAAGCCGGGTTTAGGAAACAAGACGGCGATCCGCCCCGCCGGGTCGTCGGCGCGCAGAACGCCCACATCTGAGCGGCCGGCGCGGCGACGGGGCCACTAATGACATCCGCGCATAAGGCGGATCTGGGATATTTAGTTAACCGGAGTGGCCACAACATCTGGCGGTGGGCAGGATCTCCAACCTCTGCATGTTGTATCCCGATCACGTCCGCTCCGCTTACGTGAATATCCCAGAGGCGGATATTGAACTTGCTCGGGCCATCGCGGATGTTACGGTGCGTGAGGAAAGGCGATGGTGGGCTGGGTGCCGCTTTCTCCGATGCGCTCGGCATCCCCGGGCGGTCGCTTCAGCCCGCTCCGGCCAGCTCGATGACGCTAAGGTCCAGGATGTGCCCGCGGTCATATACGGCCTTGCCGCAGGCCAGGCCTTCATCGATGACGGTCCGCTCCGGCTCGTCGGCCTGCTTCCGCAGCCGGATACCCGGCAAATGCGGTAGTTGGCTATCACGCCTGCCTTTCGCACGTGTTCACTGCGGGCTGTGGGTGGTCACGCTCGTACAGTTTCTGCGCCCGGACCGTCTGGTCGATCTGCCTCTGATCGTGCTGCCTGGGATGCCGCCGTGTCCGGAGGCAGGAACCTCTGCGGAGAACGCCTCTGGTCGGCGGAAAGGCATAAGTCCAGGGCGACATGCTGCGCTTGCTTCCGGCCGCTGGTACGTCTTTCGCCGTGCTCGCTGGGTCAGGCGATCTTGAGCTGCTCGTCGCCGAAGTCGGCGATGAGCTTGAGGGTGCCGCCGAGGGCGGAGACATAGCGGTTCAGGACGTCCTGGGTGGAGACGTCGCCGCGTTCGATCTGGGAGATCCGGGCGACCGAGACGCCCATCCGGAGGGCCACCTGCTCCTGGGTCATCCCGCGCCGCTTGCGCATCTCGGCGAGCCGCCAGCCGCGGGCGTCGTCCAGCATCCCTGCGACGGCCGCATCGAAGGCTTCCTGGCCACCGGCCGTCGCCACGGCGCGCTCCAGGTGGCCGGAGTCCCGCCAGCGCGACACGCTGCTCATAGGCCAATCTCCTTTCCCCGTCGGCGAGATAGTCATCGTAAGCTGCTCAGCGCGGGGGATTGCCGTGCGGTACCACTTATCCCATTGCCCGGACTTGTCGCCGGCCACGAGCAGGACCACCGAACGCCACGGGTCGAAGACCAGCAGGATCCGGATCTCGCTGCGCCCTGCTGACGGCGGCCGCAGTTCCTTCATGTTGGCAATCCGTGACGCGGTGATCGTTGTCCACCAGGGGACGGCCCTCGGCGGGCCCGGTGCGCTCCAGGACCAGGATGGCCTGGTTCACCAGCTGATGGCTCACCGGGTCGGACTCATACAGTTCGTCGAGAAAGGCCTCGACCTCGGCGGTCAGCAGGACTTCCCACTCCACACGGCTCCCTTCGGCGTATGAGGACGCGCACCTCCTTAAGGATATTCTTAACCTGGGGAGGCCGGCGGTCAACCTACTCGGCGGCCGATCCTGGATCGCCGGATCCCGCGGCCGTGAGGGACGTGCCAGCTCTCGGCAACTACAGGCCCACTGAGGGCGCGGCCGGCCGGTCCCGGTCGTGACTGGTTCCGCATGCGGCATCCATGCCAGCTCCGATTCCGCACCGGTCGGGTCATGCCGGGCACGGGGCGGTCCAGGCAAGCCGGGTGGGATCGTCGGCTGGAGTCGTATAGGCCGGCTACGGCCTTGATCGAGCTCGAACGTTAGCGTTGCTAACGAGATTCCGGGGAGCCGAACAGGGAGCCAACGACCACAGGCGCAGGGCCGCACCAGGCGACATCTAGCCATTCGCGCTGTAGCCGAACGGCACGTCAGGCCACGCCTGGCACCGTCTGGCGACACTTCGAAAGTGCCTCTTAAGCAGTAGGTCCCGCGTTCGAGTCGCGGTCGGGGCGCACAGATGAAATACCAGGTCAGCAGGCGTACCACTAGACCAGTAACAGACACTCACGATGCCTTCCGGCGTCGCCGTGCCCGTTGCGTGCCCGATCGGTGCAGACCGGAGCGTCCGAGTTCGTCGGCCGCCTGGACAGCCGCCTTGATGCTTATCCAGGGGATCTCCGGATTCTTGTAGCCAAGCGGATGCAAGCGTGCTGCCAATAGTTAAGTTGTTGGACACCTGATGACCTGGACGTACCTCATCATGACGATCCAGATCGACACTGTGTGCGCGGCATGAGCGCAGATTAGGGCTGAGGCAGGTCGCCGATACTCACCGATGAGCGCCATCCCGGAGGATATGTGCGCCTACTGCGGCCATGAACTCCGAGACTGCCGCCCGGGCGCTTTTGTAGGCGAGCTGGAACTCGTCGTCCGATTCGTCCCACGCCCGCCAGACGCCCTCGATGGTTTTGCCCATCGCCTGGCGCTGCGCCTCGAAATCGCTGCTCCACGGGAGCGTCCGGAACCGGCCGAGCGCCTTCTGGCGGTCGACCACGTAGGTGGCCGTTTCCACATGGCTCCTGTCGATACCCGTTCGTCGGCGATCGTTCACTGTGGCCGCTTCATGAAGATAGGAGGTGGCCAGGTCGCTGGCTGCCTCCTGCAGACGAATGAGCCACACCCGCTTGTCCTCGGCTCTCTTGACGAAGAACTGTCCCGCCAGAACCAAGCCTCCGCCGATGATCGAGCTGACGATCGACAGCACCGCGTTCGTGATCACGCCAATTCCCCCTATCCGAGCCGTGGCGGTTGATGCCACTCATGCTGGCCGGAAGCAGATCGATTGCCAAGGGAGCTAACGAACTCGGTCTTGGCTCCCCGGCAGGCTGAACCGCTAGAGTTCGCGATCCCCCTGGCCCGCTCGGCGGCATGACAGGACGTTTCGCGGGAGGCGGTACCTGGGGGCGGTGATACTGGAGTAATGCGCGAGCCGTGGACGCATGTTGGCCGGCTGTGGACCAACGGTGAGCCGTTTCTCGCTGTCGACGCCGCACTTCGTAATGCGTGGCACGGCTTCAGCCACGACGAGTTCGATCAGGTCGTCGGACTCGTCCCGCAGGACGCCAGCATCTCTGTCGGCACCGGACGGGCAGTCCTCGTTGGCGCGGACGGGGTCGTCCGCGATGACAGCTGGGTCGAGGTCTTCGCGGCGGCGGACGGTCGCGTCGCCATCGTGCAGGCCAGCGGCGCGGACTATCCGGACGTGCTGGCCAGGGCGCTCGGGTACCCCGACGATGAGGACGACGACGGTGACGTGCTGATGGTAAGCAGTGGCGAGCTCGCGATCTTCAGCGCGGCAGTCGACGCCGCGGGGCCGTACTCGGTGCCCCTGCTCGCTGGTCAGCCTGGACCCGTCCCCCCGTTCACGGCTCGCCGTCGCGTGGCAGCGTGGACCCAGGTCTCCTGCTCTCAGCCGCGCACGCTGCATACAAGCTCAAGGTCCGCTGGTATACCGAACTCGGCGACGGCGACGGCGACGGCGACGGCGACGGCGACGGCGACGGCGACGGCAACTGCTTCGCGCGGTGGCTCCTCATTCCAGTACAGGCCAGCGACGGAACGACGACCTGAGGGACAAATCCGCGCCACCAGCGGCATGAGCGGTAAATCAGTCGACCTTGGTACTCAGCTCACCTACGGTGGCAGAGACTGGCCGACCTGGCGGTAAGGGCTAGAGTCCGGTTGTCCCCGCGAGGGGCTCAAGAAGCGTCAGGAAGTAGACCCGGCCTGGCCGCCAGTCCATGCCCGCCACGCGGCATGAGCGCGCACTTCCGCACACGGCTGCAATGCATATACAGGCTGGGCAGCCGGTCGCGTTTGCGATCGGGCGCACGGCTCGCTGAGTGGCTCGGCAGGCTCATCACGGGAATGGGACAGCCATTTTCAACGTCGGCCAAGAATTGGATCCAGTATTCACGCGACGCCGACAGCCATAACCGGTTCGGGCTTGGGCTGGGGACGGTTCGCTGCCTGGCACGTCATTGCCGGTCTGTCAGTACGCTGGCCTGCAAGGCTGACACGGCCGGCGGCCGTGTCAGCCTTGCAGGGCGAATGCCTGAGCGGGAAGCGATGGCGGGAGCGTGATGGCCGCGCGGGCTTTCTCCGGGCTGTGTCGGACACGCCAGCATCTACTTCGTGCACATGCGGGTATACCGGGCGCTGGTGACCGCGGCACGGCTCCTTGACGGCGCGCGGTCTCTGCTGGGTTACCAGACCCGGTATGCGGCCGTGGGATGCCACCACGGGCTCCAGGTTCTCCAGCCGACGCGCTGACCGCTGTGATGCGCCCCGAACGTCTGGTGGTACCAGATCGTGTTGATCTCCACGTGCCCGGAGCCGT
>WNFY01023052.1_pt1 | contig 11020 bp, 11 predicted proteins | sample 5400091 | NCBI WGS metagenome assembly WNFY01 (sample SAMN13153364, study PRJNA577476) | soil metagenome | isolation source: 60 cm soil or saprolite under grassland replicate 1 | place: USA:California | collected 2016-06-15
ACTCGGCAATCCAGTTCTTAATAACGATTGTGATTTCGCGTGCGCTCTGTTCAACCGGCTTTGATTCGCACGGCGCCGGGCGATCAGTGGGAATGATCTCCCGGTTCCGCTTTATTACCTTGATCTGTGACTTCAACTGTTTGTCTCTTTTCTTATGGCTTCCTCAATGGAAATGCGAACATAACCAAAGTGACGTCTCCTCGTCTTGCTTGCAGTTGCTCAGGATCACCAGCTTTTGCTTTTATGAAGAGTGATCAGCATTGAGTGCTGTCACTCAGAGTGGGATCATAGGGGTCGATGCGGTCGACGAATCGAACTAGCTGTAAATCGCCGACATCGAACCATAGTTAAGACGAGCGGGACGGTATCGAATTCAATGGGATCAATGTCTCGAATGGTAGGGAGCAGATCGCTTCAACGTGGCGACTTCATATTTGAACACCATCGACAATCCAGCATTGCTGTGTTACCCCAAAGTTTCCTTATGCATTCCATTTCGATTCAACTTGATGGTCCGTCAAAGGTTGAAGTCTCGTGCGGCGAAAAGCGTACTCGAGTAACGCTGCGTCGCGGCGACATGACCATAGCGCCGTACCGGTTTTCAATCGACGGAGCATATGTCGAGCCCTGCGAATTCCTACAACTCCATCTGAGCCCTTCAGTGATTGACCGCGCCGCTAGTGAAGTCGGGAGACCGCCGGCGATAGTCCCGGTATTAGGCGCGGTTGATTCCCTGGCCGAGCAGACCATTTATCAGTTGGAGGAAGAGCTGACGAGCCGTCGTGGCGCTGCGGAATACGTGAACTTACTAATCGAAACTCTGACGACACACCTCGTCAAGTACTACGCGGAAGAAACATGCACAACCAAAGAGGCTGGAGGATTTCCTAAGTATCTCCTGGAGACAACGCTTGACTACATCAACCGGGGCCTTGATCGGAATCTCTCGATAGAGGAGATCGCCCTCGCTGTTGGTATCGAGCCTGCGAGACTTGCGCGAGCATTCAGGGCATCTACCGGCAAGAGCATTTATCGTTACCTCAACGAACGTAGAGTTGAGGAAGCGAAGATTCTGCTGACGAAGAGCGAGGTTTCAATCGCTGAAGTTGCACGACGCGTAGGGTTTGATAGTGAAGAGCGTTTCCTCATCAACTTTCGACGGTGCACAGGTCTAACCCCCGCCGCTTATCGCGGAAGAGATGAGATCAAATAATAGGCCGCGCATAACAACAAGAGAGAGAACATTCAAGCAGGAATCCGGAAAACAGCTCTAATTTTTCCACGTAAAATCCAATAACCAGGTTGCGCGTGTGTTTGTTAACACATGCGATTCCCACTCTCAAGAAGGTCGCCACCAAACGGGACCAAGCTGGGGTGAGTTCGTGTTCCGTTTGCCAGGAGGCCTGGGGAACAAGCAAAGCGCAACCTGGAAGAAAGATGGCTGATGCAGTTCTGGTGAGTTCTACCAGACGCGATGTTAAGAAGCGTGAACTGTGGCAGCGAAAAATGAAGGAGACAAAGAAAAAGATGAGAATCAGCATTACCCGAACTGAATTGACGATACTAGCAACATCACTCATTACGTTAATCGCATTGGCACTGGCGCCGGCATGGTGGGGCGCTGCGTTCGGCCAGGAAAGCAATACCAGCCAGACACAGAATTCAACCAACAAAGCTCAAACTCGGACCGTCGGCTACGGTGAACATTCGACGATTGAAGGCATTGTTATCAAGCGCAACTCGGATACGTTCACGCTGCGTGGCTCCGATGGCGCCGAAACGATCGTAGTCCTAACAGATAAGACAACGGTGAAGACGGTTCGCAAAGGTTTGTTTCGGCGGGACAAGAGTTCTGGCGTGAGTTACATCCTCCGCGGGCTAAGGCTAAAAGCCGAAGGCGTCGGAAACATTGACGGACAACTGGTAGCCAGCAGCATTCGCTTTGACGAGGAAGACTTGCGAACTAACAAAGGAATTGGATCTCAGACGGACTCATCAGAAAAAACTGCGGTGGTTCCATTAACTAATTTGCCTTAAGGAATCGACGAGAAGCTGATGCAAGGGATGGATAGAGAAATGAGTAATATACTGACACGTAAGAACGATGTGGAACCAGCCTCAAGGCTCCGTCCCAGCACCCAGCGCTGGATGGTAAGGCTCGTTGTGTTAGGAGGCTTCTTAATAGTTGCGGGCAGCATGAAATCAATTGCAGCCCAGACCAGCGTACTCAAGGGAGCCGTGAGCGTGGCAGTCACTGGAACCAGCGAGAGACTGCCGGGCGCCCGCTTGAAGCTGACTCCTGTTCAGCCTGGTGGAACTGCTCGCTCCACAGTGACTGACGAACAAGGTGAGTACAAGTTTGAAAACCTGGCGCCGGGAACTTACACGCTTCAAGTTGAGCTTACGGGCTTCAAACCACGCAGCCTGAATGTGACGGTCGGTCAGGGCATCACGACGCTTGATTCCGTCGATCTTGAAGTTGAAACAGTCTCAGCGACAGTGACGGTTTCCGATTCCAGCGATCCTTTGAACACAACCGACGCGGCGCCGAAGACCTCGTTCAAGCAAGACAAACTACAAACGTTGCCGCTGGTGAACGAGCGATTTCAGGATGCCATTCCACTGGTTCCAGGAGTAGTCAGAGGACCCGATGGGATGTTGAATCTGAAAGGCGCGCGCTCCAGCCAGAGCGGGATGATCGTTAACAGCGCGAATGTCACTGATCCCGTGACCGGCGAGTCGGCGATCAACCTGCCGATCGAAGCGGTGCAGTCGGTCGAGGTCTTGACCAATCCCTACGCGGCTGAGTACGGAGAATTGACCAGCGGAGTCACTTCGGTGCAAACAAGATCCGGATCAGATAAGTTCCAAGCCAACGCAACCAGTTTTTTCCCGAGGCCACGTCGTCGTGGTGGTTCTTTTGTGGGTATCGAAGCTTTTACCCCACGGGTCACCTTCAGCGGTCCGCTGATGAAGGACAAGCTGAAGTTTTTCCAATCGTTCGAATACCGCTATGTTCGCACGCCTGTCGAGAATCTGCCACCGTTAAGCCGCGATACAGACCTCGAAAGCTTCGATTCCTTGTCACAACTTGATTGGGACATCGACGATAAGAACCACCTGACGACCACCTTGTCTTTGTTTCCGGAAAAGCTGCGACACGTCGGGCTGAATACCTTCAACCATCAGGAAGTGACGCCGAATTTCAAGCAGCGCGGCCTCCTGGTCGCAATCAACGAGCGGAGGGTTATCAACAACAAATCAGTGCTCGAGTCTTACTTCAGCATTAAGCAGTTCGATGCTGATGTCTTTCCCAGTTCGGGCGTCGAGCCGATGAATTTTGCGCCGGACCAAAATTCAGGGAGTTTCTTCAACCAGCAGGCACGGCGAAGTAAGCGCTACCAGGCGCTGGAAACCTACAGTTTCAACGGGCCGAATTTCGCGGGCTCACATTTGATCAAAGTGGGTGGCGGAGTCAGTTACGTTACTTTCAACGGGCGCAACACGAGCAATGCCGTGCGCATTCTGAGAGCCGACGGGACTCGCAGCCAGCAGTTCGATTATGAAGGCAACGGCCGTCTCAGCCGTAACAAGACACAGTTTCTCGCTTACTTTGAGGACAAGTGGACTCTGAATCGCCGGCTGACGTTTGAGTACGGCGTTCGCTATGACCGCGACAACATTGCCAGCGAAAATAATATTTCGCCTCGTATCAGTTTCGCATTCTTGCCGCGGGTTGATGGACGCACCGTGGTCCGTGGTGGCATTGGGATCTTCTATGACGACATCAATCTCAACGTCGCGACCTTTTCTCAGTTGCAGGATCGGATCCTTAGTCGCTTTGGGCCAGACGGTTTGCAGGTGACTGGTTCACCCGAACGCCAGCGCTTTGAGTTTACGGGTGCGAAGCTTCGCACACCACGCAGCGTCAACTGGAACGTCGAGTTTGATCGCGAGTGGCTGAAGAATCTGTTCGTGCGGGTTGGTTACCAACAGCGGCAGGCTCGGCGCGAGTTTATCTTGAACCCGATCGCCTCGGGGAGTCACGGCACCATCCTCAGAGTAGACAATTCAGGTAGCTCGCGTTACCGAGAACTGGAGGTTACTGCGCGCTACAAATTCCGCGAGCACGACGAGTTTACGGCTTCTTACGTACGCTCTTCATCGCGAGGTGATTTGAACGACTTTAATTCCTACTTTAGTAACTTCCAGAACCCAATCATCCAGGCAAATGAGCGCTCGCGGCTGCCCTGGGACGTACCCAACCGTTTTCTCTTCCAGGGTGAGTTCCACGTTCCATATCGAATCACGCTCGTGCCGGTTTTGGATATCCGCACGGGCTTCCCTTATTCGATCATCGATGAGGACCGCAACTTTGTCGGATCGCGAAATCTTGCCGGGCGCTTTCCGAAATTTGCCTCGCTCGATTTGCAGATCATGAGGGCGGTTAGTCTGCCTGGAAGATTCAGCAAATATAGAGTTGAGCTGGGACTGAAGGTCTTCAACCTCACGAATCACTTCAATCCCCGCGACTTTCAGAACAACCTGGCGAGCGATGACTTCGGCGGCTTTTCCAATAGCGTCGGCCGAAAGTTCGGCACGAGGATCACGTTTGTGAAGAAGTAGGTAGTCGTATCGGATGATTTCCGATGAAAAGCGTCGGTAAAGCGCTGAGGGGGTCGGTGAATGAACTCGATAAAAAGACAAAACAAAAACGCAAGGATTTCTAAACACCTAAGACTATCCCTTCGAGTGGTTCGAGCAGCACTCTTACCGCTCGCGTTTTGTCTCTGTGCCTGGGATACCCAGAGCCATGGCCAGCAACTTCGGGAGGCCTTCCGCGGCGTTCAGCAAGCAGTCGTGATCGTAAGGACGGAGCAGCTCGGACTAGCGCCGTTTCCGCAGCCGGGGTTGATGAGTTCGAACGGGTTGGGCTCGGGAGTGCTGATTTCGAATGACAGGGTCCTAACGGCGGCGCACCTGGTCGAGTCAGCAGATAAGACCATGGTGGTCTGAAGAATGCAAGTCAGAACGCTGCGAAGATTGAATTCCTGCAAACCGATGCGGCTATCAATGGCGGTAACTCCGGCAGTCCCGTGTTTAATCTGAAGGGCGACGTAGTGGGAATTGTGAGCAGCATTATGAGCAGGTCAGGAGGTTCGGAAGGTTTGGCTTTTGCCGCAACGTCAAACACAGTGCGACGGCTGCTGCTGGAGCAGAAACCATTCTGGACTGGGATAGAAGGCTTTCGGGTCGAGGGCAGTCTTGCCAGAGCACTCAACCTTCCGCAACCTGCCGGCGTCCTGGTTCAACGAGTTGCCGAACGATCGATTGCCGAGCGCTGTGGAATAAGGCCGGGAACCCTGCGCGCGACAATCGAAGGAGAAGAAATCGTTCTGGGCGGAGATATCATTCTGGGAGTGAACGGAGTCGACGTCGCCACTGCTGAGAGCTTCGACGACATCTATGCGGACTGAGTCCGAAAGAGTTTTAGGTGTTGAAGCGATGCAACTGATTCAATTATCTATTGCGAGTACTCCAATAATTCGTGAGACAAGTAGGCCGTCAGAGAGCGACCTTCAAGGTCTTCAGGGTGCTCCGTAATTGCATGCAGGACCGGGATCATGGCTTCTATGGTTGGTCTTGCCCTTCGATAATAGTCTTCACCACTCCGAGCAATTCCGGACCGCTCATCGCATAGAGTCTGCCATTAATAAAGGTCGTCGGTGCACCGGTAATTCCGTAAATCATGCTGCGGTGGTAATCGTTTAGTATTTGATCGGCGTACAAGCTGCCACTCATCTCACGGTCAAACCTGTCCAGATCAAGTCCGATCTCTCGCGCGTAGCGGTGCAAGTTTCGATCGCTCAATTTGTCAGGATTGCCGTAGAGGTGGCGATGCATTTCCCAAAACTTATCTTGAGCGGCCGCCGCCTCGGCTGCTTCGGCCGCCCGCAGCGCGTGTGAATGGACGTTTATTAGTGGGAAATGGCGATAGACAAATCTCACCCGATCGCTGAGTTCGTCGACCAGTTTTTCCACCTCGCGATGTCGGCGATGGCAATCAGGGCTTCATAGTCCCCGTAATTGACCACAATAACCGGAGCGTCCGCTAGCCCAATCACGTGGTCGCGTTCATTGACCGGAATCGCCAGCTCGACAGTTTTCTCATTCATCATTGCTCTGGATATTACAACAGAGTTGAATGGCGCACTTGCCCCGCTCTGATGTTTTTTGACCTCTCAAAATGGAGGCGTACAATGCCAGGCATGTTGACCTGCATCGACATTAAGCAAGGTGAGCCATAATCTTGTTTTGATATAAGCCAGAGTGAATCATGGGTGACTTCGTAGATAACACTCAGGGACATCCACCGCTTCGAGCAGAATTACAAACCGCTCTTAATCTGATTCCTGCGTTCGCATGGTACTGTAATGCATCCGGTGGGCTCACCTTCCTGAATGAACGAGGTTCGGATTATCTTGGTCTGCCGAAAGACCATCCAAGAGGCACGTAGAGTCTGGTCAACCTGTCTGCGCACGGGTGAGCCCGCCGAAATCAGTTTTCGAGTTCGTAACGCTGAAGGAGGATACCGCTGGCATCTCAGTCGGGCCGAACCCATCCGCGCGAGCGATGGAACGCTACTCTATTGGATCGGCGTCAATCTCGACATTGAAGACCGGAAACAAGCAGAGTTCTACCTGGCGGAGGGACAACGCCTGGCGCGTACGGGTAGCTGGGCCTTCAACGCTGCTGGATTCGACTACTGGTCTCCAGAGTTGTTCCGGATTTATGGCCTTGATCCGAGCGGCAAGGCCCCAACGGTAGAAGAGTATATGGAGCTCGTCCACCCTGACGATCGCGAGTTCGTCGCGGAAACTATTCAGAAGATGTTTGCAGAACATCGCGGATTCGACTTCACGAAACGCATTGTGCGGCCGGATGGAGAGATTCGTCGCGTACGTTGCGTTGGCAGCCCGGCGACTCACGCTGCGGCGGTCCAGGAGTTTATCGGTACGGGGATTGACGTCACCGAGCACGAGCTCCTGACTCAGGAACTGGGACGCCGCGAAGCCTACCTGGCCGAAGCCCAAAGACTTAGTCACACAGCCAGCTTCGGGTGGAAACCTGACACCGGCGAAATTATCTGGTCAGCCGAAACCTATCGCATCTTCGAGTATGACCTATCGATCACGCCAACAATAGACTTGTTGGCGCATCGGGTTCATCCAGAGGACCGCGCGGACTTTCAGTCAGTAATTGAACGTGCTTCCGGAGGAACCCCCGCTTTCGAGCATGCCTATCGTTTGTTGCTGCCCGATGGCAGAGTCAAGCATGTCCACGCCCTGGCTCACGCAACACACGATGCATTCGGCGACCGCGAATTTGTGGGCGCGGTGACTGACATCACGGAACAGAGGCGGGCTGAAGAATCGCTACGGGAAAGTGAGTCCTATCTGGCAGAGGCGCAGAAACTCAGCCACACGGGCAGTTGGGCCTGGAGTCCCGAAACCGACGTCAGGTATTGGTCGGAAGAATGCTACCGCGTTTCTGGGTTTTGATCCACGGGATGGTTTGCCTCGAATGGAAGAACTCATCCAGCGAATTCATCCCGACGATCAACCGGCGTTCCGGGAATCTGCCAAGAGGGCCAAGCATACAAAGTTAGACGAAGAAGTGAATTATCGCATTGTGCATCCGGGTGGCGCCGTTAGGGACATTCACAGCATCGGTCATCCTGTTTTCAGCCCCTCTGGCGATCTCATCGAATTCACAGGAACTGTAATCGACGTCACCGAGCGCAAACGGGCCGAGGAGGAGCTGCGCGCCAGTGAGGCTAAATATCGCCATCTGGTAGATACAACTCCCGCGTTTGTTCACACCGCTTTATCCAGTGGTGAGCTCGACTTCCTAAACCGCGGCTGGCAGGAATATGTAGGCGTTCCTCTAATAGATTTGCGGGGGTGGGGCTGGACCTCGATGATCCATCCTGAAGATGTGGAAGCATTCGTAGACAGGTGGCGAGCATCGGTGCGGTCAGGGGAACCTTTCCTTGCCGAGTCGCGGGTGCGGCGGGCTGACGGCGAGTATCGCTGGTTTCTGCACCACAAAGAACCGCTGCGGAACGAACTCGGAGAGATCATCAAATGGTACGGCTCGAGTATAGATATCCAGGAACGCAAAACTGCGGAGGAAAAAATCCGCGAACAAGAAGCAGAGCTTCGGCAGATTCTGGATCTGGCGCCGCAGCACATCGGTGTACTTGGGCCCGATGGAAGCCGACTCTACGCCAATCACACACTTCTCGAATATTTCGGCGTCACACTGGAGCAATGGCGTGACCCAAACACTCAAATGGAGCTCGCTCATCCAGAAGATCGAGAACACTTCCTTGCGGAAAGAAACAAGCGATTTCTTGAGGGGGAGCCCTATGAATTCGAAGTTCGTTTGCTGAGGCATGACGGTGAGTTTCGCTACTTTCTGTTCCGCCTAACTCCACTCAAAGATGAAGGTGGACACATAACACGTTGGTACGGCACAGCTACGGATATCGAAGATCGCAAACGGGCGGAAGAAGAAATACGAAAAGAGAATATTGTGCTTCGTGAAGAGATCATCAAGGCGTCGATGTTTGAAGAGATCGTTGGCAACTCGCCTCCTCTGCAGCAAGTGCTTAATCGAGTAGCAAAGGTGGCGCCAACAGACTCCACGGTACTAATCACCGGCGAGACAGGCACAGGCAAAGAGCTGATTGCGCGCGCTATTCACAAGGCATCAAAGCGCTCCGATCGCGCATTCGTGAGCGTGAATTGCGCCGCCATTCCGCCGTCACTAATTCCTTCGGAGCTATTCGGTCATGAAAAAGGCGCGTTCACAGGTGCGACAGGGCGCCGGCTCGGCCGTTTCGAATTGGCTGAAGGAGGAACGATCTTCCTTGACGAAGTAGGTGAGCTTCCACCGGAGACTCAGGTCGCGCTCCTGCGTGTACTTCAGGAGCATGAATTCGAACGCGTCGGTGGAAACCGATCGATTAGGGCAAACGTGCGAGTGATAGTTGCGACTAACCGTGACTTGGAGGCTGCCATCACTGAGGGCACATTTCGCAACGATCTGTTTTACCGCCTCAGCGTTTTTCCGATTGAGATTCCTCCGTTGCGTCAGCGAAGAGAAGACATTCCGATGCTGGTCCAATACTTCATCGATCGCTATGCCAGGGAATTAGGAAAGAACATCCGGACTGTAAGCAAAGAAACGCTCGACTTGTTTCAATCGTACCCCTGGCCCGGTAACATTCGCGAACTGCGTAACGTGATTGAACGCTCAGTCATCGTCTGCGAGACTGAGAGTTTCTCGGTCGACGAGAGTTGGATCTCGCGACAGCCGCAGCGAGCACGGCCGACGAGTCAGCTTGAACTTCCGCAAAGGGTTGCCGCTGAGGAGAAACAAGCGATTGAGGCGGCTCTCACGGAGTCACGCGGGCGAGTTTTCGGCCCATCAGGCGCAGCTGCCAAGCTTGGTATTGCACGATCTACTTTGGACTCAAAAATCAGAACGCTGAAGATCGACAAGAACCGCTTCAAGGTCTCAAATCCTTCCTGACAAAACATCAAGTGTGACCGTTTCTTAATCCTGAAACGCAGAAGTTTACTTTTTCGAAACGCCCCGCCGAATTCTTCTGCGATACCGTGGATGCTTCGGCCGAAGCTGAGAATGACGAGGCGCCGTTCGGCGGTATCGGAATGCCGATTCCACTGCCTCAAGCGGCCAGAATCTATGCATAGTGAATTTGAGCGGCCGATTTTAGCAGGCAGGTCGATTTCTTCAGGGTTACCAATGAGTTTAGGTTTCGTTGGTCGGCAAAGCGGACGACGTTGTCATGGGCATGGGCTTCAACGGTTGTGACTGTCCGTTGGAAACTGCGGCGGATTTCGAATTCGAGCACGACTAACATGATTTCAGAGACAGGACCCGGCCGATTGTCTACTCGTTACGCGCTTTTGCAACCGGCGCAACGAGTGGAAGCCCGCCGTCCTTTTTTCCCGCCTATACTCAATTGGCGCATCATCACTTCTCTAAACGTTTTTGAGGATTCGTAGTAGACTCCCGGGGTAATTCATTTTGCAAAACCGACACGTTGGCGGGACGCTTGGTGCCAACGAGCTCGGGGGCGTCGAGTCATTTCGATCTCGAGAAATTATGAGCTCCGGCAACCGCATTCGGGTCTTATCCGTAGATGATCATCCGATGCTGCGCGAAGGAATCGCCGCGGTCCTTGGCACCGAACCGGACATGGTTCTCGTCGCCGAGGCGAGCAATGGCCGGGAAGCGATCGAGCAATATCGGGCGCATCGTCCGGACGTAACGCTTATGGATCTGCAGATGCCCGTTGTGAATGGAACGGAGGCAATTCTGGCAATCCGTAAAGAGTTTCCTGACGCCCGGATCATTGTGTTGACCACCTACGCCGGCGATGTCCAGGCAGTCCGGGCCATCAACGCCGGCGCTTCCGGGTACATACTTAAGAACATGGTCCGAAAAGAGCTGGTTGAGACAATTCGGACTGTCCATGCCGGCAAGAAAAGGATTCCGGCGGAAATCGCCGTTGAGATGGCTGAGCACCACTCAGACGATGCGCTCACCGCACGCGAAATCGAAGTATTGCGAGAAGTGGCTGCCGGCAACGCCAACAAGTTGGTAGCTGTTCACCTCAGGATCTCCGAAGAAACCGTGAAGGCTCACATGAAGAGTATTCTTTCAAAACTTGGCGCGAACGATCGCACCCATGCCGTAACTATCGCGCTTAAGCGCGGCATCATCGACATCTATTAGCCTCACGCTTTCGGAGCCGCATCGTTGTTGCCGGGAGAAGGTCGAAGCCAAAACTTCTTCGACTTGTCATGAGCTGTTTGATAGGCGCTGGCTCGCGGAATGATCAACTCAACTTCGGTTCCGGTCTCAGGGCGGCTCCATAACTTCAATTGCCCGCCGATCTTTTGTGCCCGTTCGCGCATCCCTTGCA
>WNFY01005883.1_pt1 | contig 11019 bp, 7 predicted proteins | sample 5400091 | NCBI WGS metagenome assembly WNFY01 (sample SAMN13153364, study PRJNA577476) | soil metagenome | isolation source: 60 cm soil or saprolite under grassland replicate 1 | place: USA:California | collected 2016-06-15
GTCGCATCAGTTGAACAGCGAGTGACTCGTTCAGCATGAAACAAGTTGCAATATCTTTGATTGCGGTCGTATTTACTGTTCCGTTATCTGAGAGGGTGGCAAGTCCAGTGTTCACGGTGATCCAGTAGCCATAGTCCCACCAGGTGAAGACAACACTTGAGTGCGGCAGATTATTGTTCATCCAAGAGAGAGCCTCAAGCCAGTCAGGCACAGCCGCACGGACCGGAAGGCTTGCGGACGCGATGGTCGTCGGCGTGTAGGCAGACTGGACGGCGTTTATGAAAGTTGGAACCACGAGGACTAGAATGATGAGCAGAATGCCGAGACTGAACTCCCGGCTCACTCTACTGGTGAAGCGTAGCTTCCGCCGGGGAAAGATGACTGCCTGCTGAATAATATCCATCGCTGGCTTGCCCAGCTCAACCACCGTTATCGCTGCAAGAGTCGACATTACCGGCGCAAGAATTAGGGTTAGCCGGACTAGGCTGGCGGCGAAGTAGAACCCTGTGACGCCGAAGATTATCAAAAGAACGTCGCCCTCGCGAAGCCGTTGGAAGGCAAAGAAGAAACCGAAGACACCCAGAATTATCAGGCTTCCGAGTTCTAGGTAGAGACTCGCCCAAGTAGAAGGCCTGTTCTCAGCAACCGACGCAACAAGCGGAATACTGTTCCGCACGAAAGGGTTCACCGTTGCGAGGAACTTTCCTTGAAGTAAAGCACCAGATACCACCTTTGTAGTCACAAGCCCAAAGATTATTGCGGCGGAGGACACGATTGTGAAACCCAGGATGCTCAGTCTTCCCCTGCTGGAAGGGGCCAGCCTCGCAAGCTCCATTACAACAAGGATGCCCATAACTCCGAGCAACACGATTGTTGTACTCTCGGTCAGAAACGTGTGTCCGAGAAGCGGGATTTCTGTCCCGATGTATAGCATGAAACCTATGGTTATGCCGTAGGCGAGGAAGAGTCGCGGAGTGTACCGTTTCAGCACCACCAGCGCCAAAGCGAACAATCCAAGCACCTCGACGGCGTAACGGAAACTTCCCCACGAGAACGACATGTAGATGAGGCTGATGCTCGACATCATACTGTAGATGATCGTGCTCTTCAAACTCCTTCCGGGATTTACCGCTCGAATAAAGAATAGGAAGGTCAGGATCATCGTAGGGACTCCAACACCCTCGTTCCGGAAGAACCCTAGCTCCGTCCGACTAATGAGACTCGAGCTGAATGCCGCGAACAGAGCAGCGAACAGCCCCGCGCTCTTTCCCCACAGATCCTTCGCAAAAAAGTACGTGACCAAGACGGCGAAGGCACCGAGCAAGATTGGGCTATAGACGGCTGCGTCGTAGAGGCTGATGTTAACGCCAATTGACTGGAAGAACTGGTAGATCAAGGTCCCAGTGAAACTCGTGCCTGGATAGCTCGTGGTGACCGGAGCGCGTCCGAACGGGAACCACTCGCTAGTATTCACATAGGTAAACCAGGACTGCCAGCCATTGACTGTAATTTCTCGCATGTCGTTGAAGTTGAAGTAGGGGTCGAACTCTGAAATGTAGGCTCCCCAGCGGAGAGGAAGCAGTCGGACGAGCGAGGCCAATACAAGGGTGAGCGAGAGAATTGAGTAGTGAAGAAACGTTGCCCTAGAAATTAGACCTAGGTTCTTCCTGATTGCCCTGAAGCGAGAGGCAATGCTTTCTCTTGTAAGGCCTTCTCGAATCTCACCAAAGAAGCCTTCGTGTTCAACCTCCACTTCCAGCTAACACTCTCTTTCTACAAGTCTTCGGTAGTTTCGAGGGGATGGCTTCGCGTTCCTGCCGTTAATATTCTTGTGGTTGAAGCATTCTCAGAGTATGCCGTTTCTAACACTCAGGCCTGAGGTTCCTTTGAGTGGAGCATACTACTCCTTCCAATGCCGAAGAAGACCCGATTTGAGCCCTCCTCACAATTATTCGTCCTTTCCAAGAATCAAACTATGCAGATGGCTTGGTCGTTGATTCGCGCTTTCTAGCTTCCCTCTCAAGGTATGCATAAGCGAAGATGAAACACCAGACTACGCCAAGCCCAATTACGATCGAGTCCTCAATCCCGGGAAGTAGGTAAAGGCGGTTGAAGACGATAAGCCATAGTGTTCCTAACAGTCCAAAATAGATGTAATTGTGTTGGTGTCCAACTGCCCTTCCAGTGTATCTCCACACCTGGATTGGAAGGCCTACGGGAAACTTTGCAATCGGAGCCAAAAGCAAGAATATCCAGCTAACCGGTGCCAGCATGATCAGCCAGTCAATGCTCGCATTCCAAGGCGCTCGAAGCAACTGGAAAGTTCCTATCACGATGTAGGCGAAGAAGACGGCTAGACCCGAGTATTGAAAACTGTATGCCAGAAAGAGGCTATCGATCAAGGCCAACGCGGCCATCCAAAAACGACCATCATACCGTCCTAACCGTACTATTGGCACGTTGATGGCATACCAAATCAGACCATAAGGAACGTAGGAAAACTCAGGATCATATCGAATAATCTTTCGTAGGTTGGAAAGACCGGGCAGAATATAGAATGATATATCCTTGTGAACCTGACGCTGGACTATCCATACAAGGCGGAGGCCTGTTAGGGCAGTTATTGCACCGATGACTTCCCAGCTCACGCCTACGCCACCGAGACAACGTTAGGATCGGTTTCTAATAGTCTTTCAAACGAACTAATGATTGAACGGCGACGAGGATTACGTTCTTTGAACCTAATACTTCGCTTGTTCTCTGATCGAATATTTGTTAGCTCAGAAACCGCTGGATTGCTAGCTCACTTGGCACTGTGCGCCTCGGATTACGAGGGTGGCTTTGATCGAAGGGTTTCGACAGCTTCTTCGTAACAGGAAGCACGTTGCCTCCCGTATTTATTTAACTAAGGTAGGTCTCAACTAGAATCCGAGCCGAGTTTAAGCAAAGTCATTTAGACATCAATCCCCAGTTCTATCGAATTGGCCACCTGGTTCCCAATGCGGGAGCAAATGGAGTATGGAGAATAGGATTGAAGTTTAGAGTTATTGATCTGGGACGAGATTATCCTGGGCATATTACTGACTTCGCTGAAGCTCGTAATTCTTTCGTCAAAGATTTGCCGGATGACGAGTACCTCCTGTTTGTCGACAGCGATGAAGAGGCTCCAAAGATGGTGCTGGACTATATCGGTAGATTAAAGCTCCAGTTCCCCTACTATTGGGTTAGGCGAATAGAGCTGGTGAACAACAAATACGTTCCAGTCTTTCAATCCAAACTACAACGGAAGGCTCTGTTCTAATCGAGTTAGGTTTATCGGGAGGGTCCACGAAACGATCATTCCAAGAGCCCCATGGCGTGATAGATAATCCCATTATACACAACCACACGGATCCGGCTTCGTATACGGGAGGAGCACAGAGTGGGCTGAAGCTCGGACTGTTAAAAGTGCGAGAAGTTGTTCGCGAATGGTAGTAAGAGTGAAGACAGTAGTTGTTAGGTTTCAACCACCTGAGACCTACGGTGGATTCGTGTCCAACATAGTTAATCCCGTCCTTAACGAGTTTAGCCACTTTCTCATCCTTGATAGCGACACTGTGTGCGATTTTTCCGTTGACAATGTTGCCGAGCAATTCGGGGTCGTCGACATTGTTGGATTCAACGTAATCTCTTCCTCCAGAACCTTCAGGCTCTGGGAAAAGATGACCTATTGGTTGAAACTGTCCGCTCGCGTAAGAGGATGTGCCTTGCTCGTCTCTTCCGATTTTCTTCGGCGTATTGGAGGTTACCCTACGGGCGAGTTTGTTGACACCGTCTTGCTACAAAAGAGTAAGCGTACAGTGATCGCCCCCTTTACCGTTCATCACTTCCAGCGTTTTGATTTGAAGCATTCAGTCATGCGGCAGGTTTCGGATGGAAAGTTTCGGGCAGAACTTCGATATCCATTCTGGAAGACCCTTCTTCACTCTGTTTTTAGAGTTCGTCCGTTCGTCCTCCTGTCATACGTTTTTCATAGAATTCCGAAAGAGCGAGAAATGTAACTTCAGTCACTTCTGTTGGTCGACCCCACTGGCGTACAGATTCAGGGGGCTCAAAGATTTCTCCAAGAAATAACTTCTCGGATCAACCTAGGGAATCGACGAACCTACACCCTGACGGATAACGGAACTGAAAATTCTCGGTTGGAAGCAGCTTAGAAAGCTGAGTTCGCCTACCGGGGCTTAAGATTAGCGAACAGATGTCTGTCGCTCAGCCATCGGGTGTCATAGTTCTTCTCTTGCAAGTAATTCTCGAATTCCTTTCTGGCTCCTTTATCGTGCACTTCGATGATCCATCTCAAGATCCTTCCGGTTTCAATGCTTGCTTCGGCGCCATGGATCACTCTCCACTCGGCTCCTTCGACATCCACTTTCACGAGGTCTACACTCTGCCTTACTAATGAGTCGAGCTTGATGGTTCGAACGGGTAGGCTCGTGACAGTGCGAACTTCTGTTCCGCCTAGGTCATGAGCGAATAGGGGTTCGCTGAATTCTAGTGAATGTCGACCCCTCACACTCTTGACATAGAGAATTGCCGTCCCATCGTGGTCCGAGACAGACTCGTCCAGCGTGGTTACATTTCGGAGCTTACCCGCTGCAATCGTGAGATTGAGTCTCCGGAAGGATGCTGGATTGGGTTCGAAGGCCGTAATCGCATCAAAGTTTCTCGATAGAAGCACAGAATAGTAGCCGTCGTCAGATCCCACATCTAGAAATAAGTTTCCCCTGATCGCCAATGCTGTTTTGACGACTTCTTTCTCGAAGCCGAATCTGGTTCTGACATCTATCCATGTTCTGACAAGTTCTGGGATCTTGATTTTTTCAAGGTAGTCGGTCGTTGAGGCGAGATTTGCAGCTAGAAAAATCTCATAATTCTTCATTCTGCCAAAGAATACTCTGAACACTCGTCTAACTGCTAGATATGGTATTACAAGGAACATGAAAGCGATGTTAACTCGCAAGATCGTCTCTCTGTGAGGTGGTTTAGGTTGTTGAATATTTCGATACGTCCTTAGTTATATGGGACAGTGCTCAAAATTTGCTTTAGGATTAGTGAATTTCAACCCGAGGCGCTTCACAGCGCTCGGGTCAACGATGATAGCGGACTAGAGGAACGGAGATCGCTAGAGTTTGGTTCCGCAGTTCTTGCAGAAAATGGCCTCACGTGGGTTGTCAGTCCTACAGGCTCGGCATTGATTCCGGTTGGATGCCGCTCTGGGAATGGTGAAGGTCTTGCTCTCTCCGGAGTAGAGATTGAACTTGTCTCCTCGACTACATCGGAACCTTGAGACGCGGTATTGTTGAAATCTCCACTCGCGTTCTGGCGGACTAGATATTTCAAGTCCACATTTCGGACAGCTTATGCTCATAGATTCCCCGAGCATTTTTCAGGCGTAATCGGATATTTAAGATGAGACTCGAATTAGGCGTAATGATAGCTTTCACCTAACAACTCAATCCAACGGATTCTTTTCTTGATCGAATTCTCCAGCTTCATGACAACCGCGAGCACTCTGCCGGACTGACATCCCCCATCAATCGTGACTTTGCAGGATGCCGACGATGAATTGGCTAGCACTTATCGCTCACTTGACTATTTGAATGGATGAGGGATTCGATCTCTTCGTGAGCTCAGGGTCGTGAACGGTTATGGCGCCGGGGGTGGGATTTGAACCCACGAGGGCCTAAGGCCCATCGGATCTTTACAACCATCAATATGGCTTAGCAATCCGACGCCCTACCAGGCTAGGCGACCCCGGCCAACCAAACTGAGACAAAATGATCGTCTAATAACTGTTCAACAACACAAGATCACCTTCAAACAGGCCATGACCGCCAGCGAACTTCCCGCATAGGCAAGAGTTGAAACAAAACTGAAGACCCAACCCCTCCTCGGTGAGGTCCATCATGTCTGCCGTAAGGATATCTCGCGAGAACAGGGAAAGTGAATAATGATCCAGCCACACGAGACGGCTTCAGCGTCACGGCGGTTGAGCATCCTACTTATCGCGCTTTCCATTGCATCGCTAGTATCAATTTCGCCTAGCATTTTTCACTCTGTTCATGCCGCAGGACTTGTCTATGTGAATCGTCCGACGACGGTAGCAGGCTCTGCGAGTACAGTTGTTACAGTACGAGTACAGGTTGCTGGTGTGGACCCTTTCAATGGTTGGGATATTCAGGTCGAATCCAATCAGTCTGTAATTAATCCCATATCTCTGTCAATAACGGGGAACGGCCTCGGAGCTAACTACGGCGAGAACGTCCTTGAGATAGTGAGTTGCATAAACGGCGTGAGTTACACCACGAGCCACTGCGACTCGTCCGACGGACCCGGCATTGTGCACTCTGCAGCAGTAGCCCACGAAGGCAATCCTCCGACCAGTTCTGCTTACGGGTTGCTCTTTGCAATAAACTACACGGTAATTCGTTCAGGGTCGTACAGCCCATTACAAATTCTGAGAGCCGTTATCACCAACCACCTGAGTCCAGTCTCTTTAACAACCCGGGATGGAACCTATGGCATTCCCTTCGGGCAAGGATTCGGACTGACAGCCTCTCCGGATTCTCCGAGAATAGTGATAGGGTCCAAAGCAAATGTCACACTTACTGTTTCAAGCTACGGCGGCTACGCTGGAACAATAGATCTTACCCTAGGAACACAGCCTCCCGGCCTCCTGTTATTCCTCAATGCGACTAGTACCCCTTTGTCACCGAACTACCCCAGTAATGTAACACTGACCATCGCAACGGACACCACATACCAAGCTAACCAGTATACGGTCATGGTGACTGCGACAAGCGACGGCCTTTCTCACACAGCAACCGTGTCAATATTGACAACCGACAAGCCAGACTTCATTCTAGACGCCTCACCGTTAATCCTCGAAATCCATGCCACCGGATCAAGCAGTTCCATCATCACATTGCATACTCCATCGGGTTTCGCCGGTCCTATTCGGTTAAACGTGACTGTACCTGGTGTTCCTGGACTAATAGCATCGTTAGGTTCAAGAAATCTAATGATTTCACCCGGCAGTCCCGCAACGACAGTTCTTGACATTCACACCCCGGATTCACCCACGCCCTTCGTCTATCGGGTAAATATTACAGCGACAAGCCAGTTCTCAAGCCACATGGTAACTGTCATCGTTATTCCCCCACAACCGGATTTCAGTTTCCTATTGAATGGAACGGGTTACATAGTTCAAGCGGGCGAGTCCCGAACATTTACCCTCACAATGACGAGCATTGACTACTTCAAAGGCCAGGTGTATCTTTTTGCTTCATCCCGGTTCGGGTTTGAGGAAGTATTCACTCCTCATGCGATTGCCCTCGATTTTGGCAATACGTTGATGTCGACAATGACACTCACAACAGATACGAATTCAGAGCCAAGAAATCACAATGTAACTCTAACTGCCCTTGGCACTACAGTCTCGGGTGCTAGCTTGACACATGTTATCGTTCTGACTGTGACCATTACTCAGATTCCACCTTTGAATACAATACTAAGTCTCCAGCCTTTGACCTATTTGGGCGTCATTGGAGCGCTCTCTCTAACTACTATTGTTTTGACCGTTAGAGAAGTTCGGAGGCTCAAGCATGCAAGGTTCTTGAGCCAACCGAAACCAGGATTCAAGGTTCCGCTAGTTTCCGCTGCCACTCAGTTTTTGTAAGTACTTGCGCAGATAGACATTCGAACGTCCGGCTGAACGACCCGGCTAGAGGCTTTTCGGCGGCCAGGCTACCACCTGATTTCCATTAGAAGTGGATTAGCTCACTCGTTGTTCGAGGCTAGAGTGATCGCAGACATCTGCTCTTTTCGGAATACCAAGCAGTATTGGTGCGACCGGTTTCCCACCCAGGCGTTGTAGATTCCGAGAGGGAGCAATCGCTTATCATCATGCAACCAAACCCTCTCATCTTTCGGAATCCAGGTCTTGGCCAAGCTTGTCAGCGTCTCAAACGCGAGTGGGTGAAGACGACCTTCTGAGAATACATTGTTCGTCACGACAACCAAGTATCCTCCAAACTTCATGGTTCTGTACACTTCGTCGAAGATTCGCTTTTGAGCATCCAGAAACATCTCGTAATCGTTAATGTTACCGATGTCCAGGGGGTCGTCGCTGTAGATGGTATCTAATCCCTTCTGCTTGCGTTCTAGTTGCCTGAGGCTTGCGCGTTTTAGCTGATTCCAATACGGCGGTGAGGTAATGCAGAAATCGACCTCGTGAACATTATTCTCCTCCAATATCTTCCGTAAGCCCCGGGAATCGCCTTCGAATACGAGTTGTCGTGTTCCTTCTGAGATTGGAGCAGCATCAAGTCTCGACCTCGCCATTGATGCGTAGCGGGGGTTGATTTCAACTCCGACAGCGTTACGCCCTGCCGCTCTTGCCGCGAGAAGTGTGCTCCCGGTTCCAAGGAATGGGTCGAGAACCCACATGTTCCGTTTGGTAAAGAATTCCACAAACTCCTGGACAAGGCTCTCCGGAAAACCGGCAGGGTGGCGTAGCTTGGTCTTATCCCGAGGTGGCGGACTATGTTTGAACCACGACTTTGTGAATTTGATCCATTCTCTGCCAGAAAGATCGTTCAGTCGATTTACATGTCTGCGATTTTTGCGAATTTCTTCGTTCGATGGCAAGAGTTTTATCGGCATCCCGTTATCAGAAACTAGGTTTATTAACGGGTTTCCGGCCGCCGTACTTTTCACCCGTGGCAGGTCGGACTCTAAGCCGTCCCCCGCTCCCGAGGTAGCTACTAATAATTGGTAAAGAAGCAAGACAAGGAGAAGGAACTCTCTTACGACGTATTCAAGCACGAACTTGTCCCCAAACACGTGCTCCTCAAACCTGAAGAGGCGCGAGAAATCCTAGGCCGCTATCACATCAAGCCCTTTCAGCTTCCATACGTAAAATCTAGCGATCCGGCGGCGAGGACTATCGGTGCCAAGCCGGGAGACATAATCAAGGTCATCCGAAAGAGCGCAACCGCGGGCGAATCCGACTTTTACAGATATGTCGTGGAAGATTTTTGAATGTGATTTTTGGAGAAAATTGAAATGGCCGTGACAACCCAACAACTTTGGAATCTCTCTAAGGAGTTCATCAAGGACAGCGGGCTCGTTCGTCAACACATCGACTCATACAACGACTTCGTCGAGAGAGGACTTCAAGCAATCGTAGACGAAGTCGGCGAACTTCCCATCGAAATCGGAGATTATCCACTAAGGATTAAACTGGGTAAGATAGAGATTGGAGCGCCCCGGGTAATCGAGGTAGATGGCACCGAGAGATCAATCTATCCTGCCGAGGCTAGAATTCGGAATCTAACTTACGCAGCACCGCTCCATATGGAAATGATTCCTGTGATTGGTGAGCGGGAAGGTCAGCCGGAAATGGTCTACATCGGTGACCTTCCAGTCATGCTCAAATCCAGAATCTGTCTGCTCTCCAAACTCTCACCTGACGATCTTGTAGGCGTCGGAGAAGACCCACTGGACCCTGGTGGATACTTCATTGTAAACGGGTCAGAGCGGGTTATAGTCGCATTGGAAGATCTCGCCGCGAACCGGATTCTCGTAGACGTCGAACACACTGGCGTCAATCCGACCTATAAGGCCAAGATATTCTCCACCACTGTTGGTTTTCGGGCACGAATTGAGGTCGCCCTGAAGAGCGACGGAGGAACCTACGTAACAATGCCCGGAATTCCAAGCGACATTCCCCTCATGATCCTCATGCGCGCGCTCGGGTTCGAGGAAGATGCCAAGATTGCAGAGCTGGTAAGCACCGACCCCGACATACAAGACGAACTCGAAGCCTCGTACGAGAAATCGCTAGAAGCCAACAACAGTCACGATGCTCTTCTGTATCTCGGCAACCGTCTCGCTCCAGGACAGGTGGATGAATACCGATTAAAGAAAGCCGAGTCTGTCTTGGACCGAAACTTCCTACCACACCTTGGCAGACTGCCCTCCGAACGAAGGGAAAAAGGGCTCTTCCTGACAGAAATTGCTGCTCGAATAATAGAAGTCAAGCTCGGACGTCGGACTTCCGACGACAAGGATCATTATGCGAACAAACGATTGAAACTGGCCGGTTCCCTCCTAGCTGAGTTGTTCCGAATATCCTTCCGAAACCTTACTCGGGATCTCAAGTATCAGCTTGAGAGAATAACCATCAGACGGCACATAGAATTCTCCATCGCCAACGCGATCAGGCCTGGAATAATCACGGAGAGAGTCCAGCATGCAATTGCCACCGGAAACTGGGTCAGGGGAAGGATTGGAGTGACACAACTACTAGACCGGACAAACTTCGTCAGCACTCTAAGCCATCTGCGGAGGCTGCAGTCTCCCCTCAGCCGTAGCCAGCCTAATCTAGAGGCTAGAGACCTTCACCCAACACATTATGGAAGGCTCTGCCCCGACGAGACACCTGAAGGATCGAATTGCGGACTCGTCAAGAACCTCGCACTTTCCAGCAGCATATCCGTCGGAATAGAGCCCAGAGAAATGGTCGACAAGCTACGGAGAATGAGCGTAACCACGATCGAAGAATCCGATAAGAAACTCAGATCAAGTGGGGGCAAAGTTATCATCGACGGGATACTAGCAGGATACTCCAAAGATCCGGCAGCACTCGCCGGAGAACTCCGAGAACTCAGACGCGAGGGAAAGCTGAGCGCCGAAGTCAATTTCTCGTTCCACCCCCCGGAAGCGAGGGGGGGAAGAGCCGATTTGCATGTCAACTGCGACGCTGGAAGAGTCCGGCGTCCTCTCATCGTGGTTGACAGTGGCAGACCGCGATTGACCGAAGACCACCTTATCCAGCTCGAACAGGGACGAATCGCCTGGCAAGACTTGGTCAGATCAGGAGTCGTAGAGATGTTGGATGCAGACGAGGAAGAAAACGCTCTGATCGCCATGTACGAACACGACCTCAGAAAAGATCACACTCACCTCGAGATTGCG
>WNFY01013122.1_pt1 | contig 11019 bp, 10 predicted proteins | sample 5400091 | NCBI WGS metagenome assembly WNFY01 (sample SAMN13153364, study PRJNA577476) | soil metagenome | isolation source: 60 cm soil or saprolite under grassland replicate 1 | place: USA:California | collected 2016-06-15
TGAACGAAAATAGTTTTTTAATAAGTTTATTTACTCGCCCGGATGATACTTTCTTTCAACATGTTTTAACACGTCTTCCTTATAAAAAAGTACATCTTTAAAATCTCCATCAATGTACATTTGGGCCTGGTCAGTGAAATGTTTGGAATTTGGGTCAAAAGATTGTCCGCCTGTAATTATCGATTTTGCTTTTAACTTTTTGCCAAATTCCACGCAGGTAATAAAACTATTGCCATTATAACCATAACGTTTATTTGTGTTAGAATAGCGACGACTAGCAAAAGATGGCAATGAACCAAATGTTGATGAAGCAAGTCCACAAGGTAAGCTTGGTTCGTTATCATCAAATTTTTCATCTTCTACAGGTCTTTGGTATCGATTAATTCCTCCCCATGCAGTTTTCCAGGTTCCAAATCTTTTTTCAAGATCTTTTATTGCTTCAAGAAGAAAATTTAGTTTTTCTGTTGGCAGTGCGTTCTCTTTTGATCGGGACGCCCATTCGATAGCCAGAGTAGTTGCTATTGAAGAAGCAGAAGAATTTCTATCCCATGATCGCAACGTTGATATCGGCTCAGATAAAATTTGTTTCATTGAATCGGTGGTCTGCAATTTATCATAGGCGCTAAACAGTGGTGGTAATAAAACTTCAAATGCAGAAAGATAATGACTATAACCAATCTCCTTAATCATTTTGTCAATGGTAAGATCATTTGATTTACTTAATAAGCGTTCGGCATTGACAGCCCGGTAATTTTCAGGGACAGGGGCCATGTATGCAGGATAGTTTTCTCCACCGGATTCCGTGAATTTTTTCGGACTACTGCTACCCGAAACGGTGAACGGAGTAGAGTTACAATTTTGAATCCACCCCGTGGATGGATTGTATACATGTATCAATTCATCCATTGTATGTGAACCTTTCCATTCTGTAGCCGAAGTAGTTCCATCGACCGGCTGGTTCCAGTCATATTTTTTATCCCGCTTTGGAACAAAATTACCGTACCAAAAAGCAATATTCCCTTTATCATCTGCGAATACGGTATTGTCTGAACTATTTGAACGCAAATCCATGACCCTTTTAAAATCTTCAAAACCTTTTGTCTTCGTACGAAGCCATGATTGCATCAGCGCTTTTAGTGAGCGGTTATTTTCTTTCAGGCTTAGCCAATCTCCATTCCGGCTTCCCATTACCGGGCCGTGACCGGTAGCATACACAGTAAATATCTGTTGTTTAATGTTATTGCTTTCTTTGTATGCTATAGTTATTTGTTTTGTTTTTACCGGCAACCACGTGCCCTCATATAAATAGAAAACAGAGTTCCCTCTTTGTTCCGTTTTCTCTTTATACAGATCAGCTACATCATTGTAACTGGTGCAATGCATCCAACCACAGTGTTCGTTAAATCCCTGGAATATGAAAAATGTTCCCCACGTAACACCACCATAAGTATTTAATCCTTCATCACTTGCCATCTGCATTTCGGTTCGGTAATAAAAAGTCACATGCGGATTAATGTAGATAATAGCGTTCCTCGAATTTGTTTTTGACGGTGCCGCAGCAAAACCATTGGATCCACTTACCATATCCTCATAAAATGGAATCTGTCCGTCGCTAAAGGTTGTAGACACATCATCGATCTTATAGAGACTTTTCATGTCCTGCATGGTTAATCCACCTGCCTGGGTTGCAGATATGCTGCCGTTGGTACGCATAAGCGCAAACCATGGTTCAAAATGTTTTAACACAGCAGGCTTCACTTCCGGATGTTTATAAAGAAAATAGTTGACCCCATCTGCAGCAGCATCCAATAATTTCCTTAGCCAACCGGGAGATCTTTTATAATCTTCCATTGCAGCCTTGCTATCATAGATCAATCGCATTTGCAAATCATCATACAATTTTTCTTTGCCATAAACCTCAGATAACCTTCCAAGCATCTCAAGATTATTTTCTTCCACTTTCCGAAAATTTTCCTCGCATTGTGCGTACAGCGATCCAAACACAGCATCAGCGTCTGTTTTGCCATAGATATGAGGAACTCCCCAGGTATCGCGAATAATGGTTACTCTTTGTGCTCCAGCTTTATATTTATTTATTTCCTGTAGGGTAAATGTTTGAGATAATGCGAATGATGGAAAAAGAAGCACGAGAAATAATTGTTTCATGATTCAAAAATAATGAAATGAAGATGACAGATGATGACTGATAGATGAAAATAAGAGTGCAAAGATGTTGAATAGGTTACGGAACGCAAAGTCCCGACGATAAATGTGGGGATCCGGACCAAAGAGTCAGCATGAGTAACACAACGGACTATAATGAAGTCGACCAAAAAATAATACCAACATCAAAAAAACTTTTGCAGTAAATTGCTGTTCCATGGAAAAGAAAATAATCATTTCTGTAAAAAATCTTGTTAAGAATTACGGTAATTTTCAAGCGGTAAAGGGAATTGGGTTTAATGTTTACGAGAATGAAATTTTCGGTTTGCTGGGGCCCAACGGGGCAGGCAAATCAACAACACTTGAAATCATTGAAACCTTGCGTGAGAAGACGAGCGGTGAAGTTTTTGTGAGCGGTTATAACCTGGATAAAGAACCCGACGAGATAAAAAAAATTATTGGTGTGCAATTGCAAACAAGTGGTTATTACCCCAGCCTTAATTTACTTGAGCTGATTGAACTTTTCTGCGGTTTGTATAACAGGAACGTGAATCCAATGGAATTGCTGGAAATGATTAATCTCACAGAAAAAGCAAAATCACAATTCAAGCAATTGAGCGGAGGACAAAAACAGCGGTTTTCTGTGGCTACCACACTTATCAATGATCCGAAGATTATTTTTTTAGATGAACCTACAACCGGTCTCGATCCGCAGGCAAGAAGGAGCCTGTGGGAACTTATAAAAACTATTCGCGACAGGGGAACAACCGTGATTATTACCACTCACTATATGGATGAGGCAGAATATTTGTGCGATAGGGTAGCAGTGATTGATGCGGGAAAAATTATTGCGCTCAATAGTCCTGATCAAATGATTGATGAATTGGTGGCCTCGGGTTTTGAAAGACCAAAAGAAGTAAAGAAGGCAAATCTTGAGGATGTATTTATTCATTTGACGGGCCATTCCCTGAGAGAAGAATGAAGCCCATGTCTCCGTCTCAGGCAGGGAGCTTAAGTTGATGTTTACCTTTGTTGTTGAGTTCTTAACGACCATGATCTTTATTACTGACTAATTTGACTTATATGACCGTTATTACAGATCTTCAATACCCCATCGGCAAGTATGAACAGCAACCATTTTCCATTGATAAAAAAGTAGAATGGCTGGCCGATATAAAATTTTTACCACTTCAGCTTGAAAATTCTGTTTTGAATCTGGATGAAGCGCAATTAAATACTCCTTATCGCGAGGGTGGATGGACAATTCATCAACTGGTGCATCACGTGGCCGATAGCCACATAAATGCGTATTGCCGTTTTAAGCTTGCTCTGACTGAGGAAAATCCAACCATTAAACCTTATGATGAAAAACTTTGGGCTGAGATGAATGATGTTCATAAACTGCCAATAAATATTTCTCTTACTTTATTGCACGCCTTGCATGCCCGCTGGTATGAGGCACTGAAATATGTAAAAGATGATGATTGGAATAACCGGACTATATTTCATCCGGAGCAAAAAAGAACCATCAGGCTTTGGAACCTGCTCGGTTCATACGCCTGGCACGGCAAACATCATGTGGCACATATTACTTTTCTCAGGGAACGAATGGGGTGGTAAATTAAAAATGCAAAATGTAAAATGTCATGCTCATTTCAAATTTGCATTTTAACTTTCACATTTTACATTCCTATCAATGAAATGGAAAATACTTTCTTCAGAGTATCTCTTTAAAGACCTATGGTTCACGGTTCGTAAGGACAAATGCGAAACACCTGATGGCAAGATCATTGACCCTTATTACGTTTATGAATTTCCAACGTGGGTAACTGCTCTTGCAATTACTAAAGATGAAAAGGTGATCATGGTAAAGCAATATCGCCATGCCATTGATGATGTTTGCCTGGAAATTCCCGGTGGCTGCGTGGATGACGATGACAAAGATTTCCAGGAGGCTATTACCAGGGAATTGCTTGAAGAGACTGGGTATTCCTTCAAAGAATACAGCTACCTGGGAAAAATTTCACCAAATCCATCTACCAATAATAATTGGATGCATATGTTCCTGGCAACCGGTGGAGAAAAAACTCATGATCAGAAATTAGATCACAATGAAAATATAGATGTGGAACTTTGTACGATTGATGAGCTGAAAACATTAATTAGAGAAAATAAAATTGTACAAGCCATGCACACAACCTGTATTATGTACGGGCTTGAGAAATTGGGACAGCTAAAATTCAACTAATAAAAATGTTCTATTTTACTTTTTCCGGCTCTAACAATTTTTTTAGATTCTTCAGTATCATATCCCAGAGTTTGGCCGATTGTTCCTGCATTTCTTTTGTTTGCAAATTCTCTTCGGTGAGAATTAATTCTGTGTTGCCATTTTTGGGAAGCAAGTGATATGTAACAATGTGATAGTTTTCCGGTTTATCTTCAAGACCAGAAAGATTGCCCCAATAACTATGTTTCAAAAGCTTTTCATCTTCCAGCTGCAATACTTTGCCCTTGCCTTCAACCTTCTTTCCCTGCCACTCTCCTTTAAAAATAATGGTATTACCTTCTTTCCATTCGCCAATAGTATCTACTCCCAAATAATATTGTTTAATTAGTGCCGCATCAGTTAAAGCTTTCCACACATCCGTAACGGGAGCATAAATGACGACTGACTTCTTGTTAGAAAAACTTTGTACCATACTAGTTGTTTAAAATGAAATAAATGATTCACGCTTAAAATCGTGTCAACTTCCATACCAGTATGACAAGGTGCGAATGGTTTTTGAGAAATGGAGAATAGAGGGGGAATAAATTAGTAACGATTACGATTGCCACCATATTTATTATAACCGCCACTGCCGCCACCCCTGCTGCCACCACGGTAGCCGCCACCTGTTCCTCCGCCTCCAGATGGGCGATCTTCAGCTGCTTTAACAATGAGGGGTTTTTTGCCGAGAGAAATATTATTAAGTCCTTCAATGGCTTCCTTTGCTTCGGTTTCAACAGGCATCTCAACAAATCCAAATCCCCGGCTTTTTCCAGTTGCTTTGTCCATTGCCACTTTAGCAGAAGCAACCTTGCCGAATTTTTCAAATATTTCTTCCAGTTCGGCGTCATCTAAGTCATATGGCAATCCAGCCACAAAAATGTTCATTGGACTCGTTTTTGTAAAAGTACAGAACTTAATGGATGTTGCTATGTATAATTTTCAACAAGGGCAGAGAGGAATATCGCTTCGCGGCCTGATGTTTATTGTCATGGAAAGAAAAAAGCGTAGTATTGATATGAGTTATTTTTCTTCTCTTTCCACTGTAATAGTGCACTCACCAACCAAAGCCGCCAATGCTCCTATGGCCGCAAGCACGGGTGCAAAAACGGCGCCTACTACGCCAATCGTTAGGGGAAAGGTCATTAACTCTTTCCCGCCTTTATCTTTTATAGTGATCTTTCGAATATTGCCTTCGGCAATAAGCTCCTTTACCTTTTTTAAAAGTTGCTCACCATTAATTGAAAATTCCTCTTTTGTCGTCTTTGTCATATTGTTTGGGTTTCAGATTGAGAGTTACAAATCTTATACTTAACCTGCCAGTTGTATTTCTTCTTTGACTATAGGTTTTATTGATTTTGAAACTTTAACCTGCACATACCTGTTCAGAAAATACATCAGGACTACGGTGATAAACATTGTACCGATCACCACATAACCCAGTATATCGTAATGTTTCAAAGGGCTATTATTGTTTGACTGCAATACAATTAAACCGGCAACCCAGGCAGCAATTCCCCCAGCAATTTGCTGGACAGATGCATTGATGCTCATGAATGCACCCCGATCCTGTGGCTCGGGGACGGCAGTCATCAGTGCCGATGACGTGATCATTCTTGACGTGATGCCGACAAATAATAATACACTTAACAGAATAATAATCCATAAGGGAGTAATACCAAGATGTGTATAGATCACAACTATTGCACTACTGACTATGGTTCCGTAAACAAAGATTCTGTATTTGCCAATCTTGTCGCTCGCCTTGCCAATGAGAGGGCCGAAAATAATTGTGAACCCGCCTGTAATACCATAAAGTATCCATAGCTGGCTAAGTTGGATTCCAAGATTGAGATTGCTAAAGGTACTCCCGAAAGGCATTAGCATAAAACCTCCTGTTGCCAACAATGTCATTGCCATAAATGCACGCAAATACTGTGGTTGCGAAACGGTTTTTAACAAATGATGAAAAGGATGACGTTGATCGGATTTTATCTTTAAATGTTCTTTTATCGGTTGCACATAAACTACTATGACTATCCCGACTAAAAAACCAACTGCTGCAATCATCCAAAACGAGGAATGCCAACCGAATCGATCAGCCAACAGTAATCCAATTGGAAGCCCTAATACCTGACTGGCTGCAAAAGCCATTTGTACAAAGCCCATTACCCTTCCTCTAACTTCCCATTTAAAAAGATCACTAATAATAGCAAAGTTGATTGAGCCAATAACGCCACCAAAGATGCCGGTTATAATTCTTGCAAATAGCAGAAAGTGATAATCCGGGGCTATAGCACAAAGCACAGTACCACTGAGAAAACCTGCATAGAAAAAAAGAAGATATTTCTTGCGGTCAAATTTATCCGCAAAACCGGCCGACAACAATCCTGATATTCCCGCACTCCACGCATAAACTGACACAACCAAAGCAAACTGCGCGGGATGAATATGCCAATCTCTTATCAGGAATGCGCCCAATGGCGAGCAGTAATTATTGCCGGTTAAAATAATTTTTGCCTCGGTAAATTACATGCAGAAGCAGGAGAAAAGAATTATTTAGCTTCATCATTCCATGGTAATTGCTTTACAAATATTTTTTGTATTGATTTTATTGGTTCTGCTGATATTATTCGTGTACAGACCAAGGAAAATAAAAGGAATTATTTTAAGGCCTGATCAATTCAGGCCGGTGCTACATGAAAACGTAAAGTTCTATCAACGTCTTGATAAAGATGGGAAGAAAATTTTTGAAGAAAAAGTTCAGAAGTTTCTTCATGACGTGCGTATTACCGGCATAACCACAACGGTTGAAGACATTGACAGGATTCTTATTGCTGCCGGCGCTATCATTCCCGTATATTCTTTTCGGGATTGGGAGTATACAAATCTTCATGAGGTGTTGTTGTATCCCGGCATATTCAACGAAGAATTTGAACAGGAGGGTTACTATCGTTCTATCTCAGGCATGGTGGGTTCAGGTCCCATGCAGAATGTGATGGTTATTTCAAAAGCTGACCTTCGCCGCAGTTTTATTGATAACTATAGTACACGTAATACAGCGATCCATGAATTTGTTCATTTAATTGATAAAATGGATGGCACCATGGACGGAATTCCTGAAATACTGATAGAACGGAAACACGTCAATCATTGGCTACATATCATGAATGAAACTGTTCAGCAAATAAAAAATGGAGAATCTGATATTGACATCTATGCTGCGACAAACCAGGCAGAGTTTTTTGCTGTTGTCTCTGAATATTTTTTTGAGCGACCTGATTTGTTGAGGGCAAATCACCCGCAATTATTTCAAATGCTTGAGAGAATATTTTTGAGATGAAAAGACAATTGATATTACTGCGCCAGGTCCCTTACGCGACTTGCTCGCTCCAAAATAAAGATCCGAAATCGTAAATTTTAATTCTAAAATGCTTCACGCTACCGTTATATTCTTGTCCAAGTATATATCCTGCACTGCATTCAGAATCTCAACACCTTCTTTCATTGGTCGTTGAAATGCCTTGCGACCGGAGATGAGACCCATACCGCCTGCACGTTTATTTATAACTGCAGTAGTAACAGCTTCGGCAAGATCACCGGTGCCTGAAGAAGCTCCGCCGGAATTGATCAGCCCCGCACGACCCATATAGCAATTGGCAACCTGGTAGCGACAAAGGTCAATTGGATGGTCTGACGTAAGCTCATCATAAATGCGTTTATCATTTTTTCCGTAAGCAGATTCCTTGGTGTTAAGTGCTAGATAACCCCCGTTGTTTTCGGGCAATTTCTGTTTTATGATATCCGCTTCGATAGTAACACCGAGATGATTTGCCTGCCCGGTTAAATCGGCTGATACGTGATAGTCTTTGTCTTTTTTAAATGCGGGATTGCGCAAATAACACCAAAGGATAGTTGCCATACCAAGTTCATGTGCCATTTCAAAAGCCTTGCTCACCTCCTGCAATTGTCTTGCCGATTCATCACTTCCAAAATAGATAGTGGCGCCGATGGAAGCAGCACCAAGTTCCCAGCTTGCTTTTACAGAGGCAAACATTATCTGGTCAAATTTATTGGGGTAGGTGAGAAACTCGTTGTGATTAATTTTTACAATGAATGGAATCTTGTGAGCATATTTTCTCGAAAGTAACCCAAGCCCTCCGAACGTAGTAGCTACAGCATTACAGCCACCATCCATAGCCAGCTTAATAATATTTTCGGGATCGAAGTAAATAGGGTTCTTTGCAAACGATGCCCCCGCACTATGTTCAATGCCCTGGTCAACGGGGAGGATAGATAAATAACCCGTGTTCGCAAGTCTGCCCGTGCTGTACATTAATTGAAGATTGCGCAAAACCTGGGGGTTTCTATCGCTGTTAATCCAAATACGATCGACAAAATCAGGTCCCGGTAAATGTATTTGGTCTTTTGAAATCGTTTTTGACTGATGATTTAGCAAATAATCGGCTTTGTCACCAAGTAACTCAACAATTTTTTTCGCCATGGGAAATGAAATTTTTGGATGGGCGCAAAGATAGGGCAATGTGGTAACAAGTTGGACCAGGCGAATAAGCGGGAATTATTCACGAAACCTGTCTGTTAAATCAGCATTTAATTTGAAAAAATTTAAGGGAACAAAATATGAAAAGGAAATCGTTGGAGATCGGAGAGCCACCGGGACACCACCTGTTAGAATTTCTAACAGGCGGGTCGGATTTTTTGAAAATCTTTCAATGGATTTGGACGACGGCGGCTGGATAGTCAATTTTGGCTTTAACCTTAATTGTTTTCCAAGGACTCGGATGTTCTAAGGACTTTGGATCTTAAACGACGTTTTTCAAAGGATCTGTGGTTTGGTTTCTTTCTGGTCAGGGCCGGTTTTCTTAGGACTTGGTTTTTCTTTCGGATTGGTTTTCTTAGGACTGATTGGTTTTGGTTTTCAAAAGGAAGAAGTTGATCGATATTGGATTTTTGTGATTTGGTTTTTCAGGGATTTGGATAATTTCTTAGGACGGTTTTCTGGACACTGGACAGATTGATGCTATATCAATCAACTTCTGATACAAAAGTATACACGCATTGTTAAATTGTATAGAGCATTATTGCCCGATTTTCGTGTATCAGTAATTACCACATAGAGCGTAATACAGCGAAATATTCAGTTGGAAAATTCCGGAAATCGGTTCAGTAGAAGTACGATTTTGAGTTTAGTTTCCTCGTTTTTCAAAGGTTTATTGTTGATAGGTGCTTACCCGTAATGCGTAGCCCATAACAGTCATTTGCCAAGAGCCTGTATTACATCATACTTAGTGACAATATGAAAATTGCCCGCTTCATCTTTCGCAAGTACAGCGCCGTTTTCTTTGTTAATAAGCGAGCTTAACTTTTCAACCGGGGTATCAAAATCTACAATAGGATATAAAGGTTCAATCACTGATTCAATTTTTGAGTTTTTTATTTCGGGATTATCAAATATTTTTTGAAACAAACCTCCTTCGCTGATTGCGCCTACCGGGCCGTCTCCGTTCATTACAGGTATATGTTCAATATCATATTTCTTCATCAGATTCACAGCTTCTGAAACAGTCTGTCGGGGGTCAACGGTTACTAATTTTTTTGTTCCTCTTGCACTCACAATGTCTTTGAAAGTCTTTACATCGAGGAAGCCTCTTTCAATCATCCATTGGTCGTTGTATATCTTGGCAACATACCTGCTTCCATGATCATGAAAAATGCAAACAACAAGATCCTCTTTTTTGAGTTTGTTCTTTAATTGCATTAAACCCTGCAAGCAACTGCCTGCGCTATATCCGCAAAATATTCCCTCTTCTTTTGCAAGTCTTCTCGCCATTATGGCTCCCGCTTTATCTGTTACCTGCTCAAAATGATCAATTACACTCATATCATAATTCTTTGGCACAAAGTCTTCACCAAAACCTTCACTGATGTAAGGGTGCACTTCATTCATATCTACTTCACCTGTACGAAAATATTTTGTAAGCAACGAACCATATACATCAATAGCCCAAACCTGGATACCCGGGTTTTTTTCTTTCAAATACATAGCCACCCCAGTAACAGTGCCACCGGTTCCGGCGGTACATACAAAGTGAGTCAGTTTTCCATCGGTCTGTCTCCATATTTCAGGACCAGTCGTTTCATAATGTGCCAGGCGGTTGGCAAGATTATCATACTGATTACACAAAAACGAATTTGGAATTTCTTTTTCGAGACGTCGGGCAACAGAGTAATAGCTTCTGGGATCTTCTGGCTCCACGTTAGTAGGGCATACAATTACTTCCGCCCCGAGTGCTTTTAAGATATCTGCTTTTTCTTTTGATTGCTTATCTGTTGTTGTAAAAATGCATTTATATCCTTTTACACATGCGGCAATTGCAAGACCCATTCCCGTGTTGCCGGAAGTACATTCAATAATAGTTCCGCCTGGTTTTAGTTTTCCTTCCTTCTCGGCCACTTCAATCATTTTTACTGCCATGCGGTCTTTGATAGAATTACCGGGGTTGAAATAATCCACTTTTGCCAGCACTGTACAGGGAAAATCTTTGGTAATCTTATTGAGTTTTATCAGC